>Ga0302224_10000598_pt1 | contig 17721 bp, 13 predicted proteins | sample II_Palsa_E3_1_FD_193520 | JGI IMG/M metagenome (GOLD analysis project Ga0302224, IMG submission 193520) | Peat permafrost microbial communities from Stordalen Mire near Abisko, Sweden - II_Palsa_E3_1 | ecosystem: Environmental > Terrestrial > Soil > Palsa > Peat permafrost | place: Sweden... | reverse complement strand
TCACGCGGGCCAGCTCCGAGGCATCCAGGCCGCCGTACTTCGCCTTCCATTTGTAATAGGTCGCCGAGCTGATGCCGTGCTTACGCCAGATCTCGTTGACCGGCACGCCGGCATCCGCCTCTTTGAGGATTCCAACGATCTGGCTTTCCGTAAATCGCGATGTCTTCATTCGAACCTCCCGACAAAATCCTGCCTGAAAGTTCTACTTTTGTCCTGTCTGAATTATTGGGGAGCTTACGAATCGACGGAGTGACAAGCAGCATTCCTGCGAGCGCGATGTAGATCGCAGGCGGTGCATGACGGCACGCAAGCGATCGGTGCAAGATGGCCCTGCTCATGAGGCATGACCCTCGCGACTTAGTTCGATTACGCGGTCAGCCGATGCAATCGTTTCAGGACGATGTGCCACGATGATTCTGGTGATATTCAGCTTGCGCATGGCAGTATTAACGGCACGCTCGTTGTTGATGTCGAGATGGCTCGTTGCCTCATCGAGCAGCAGCAGCTTTGGTCGCCGGTAAAGCGCGCGTGCCAGCATGATTCTCTGTCGCTGTCCTGCGGATAGTGCCGACCCCATGTCGCCGATATAGGTGTAGTAACCCATCGGCATGGCGCGAATGTCTGCATGAATCGACGCCATCTCTGCGCATTCGCTGATCCATGCGAAGTCAGGTGTCAGATCGAAGAAGCTGATGTTCTCGGCAATCGACCCAGCAAATAGCCGATCTTCCTGCATAACGACGCCGATCAAGGAGCGATAATTGGCAAGGCCCAGTTGTCGAATCGGTGTTCCACCCGCGATGACCTCTCCCGCATGGGGTACCAGTAAGCCAGCAAGAAGCTTGAGTAGCGTTGTTTTTCCACACCCCGAAGGACCAACGATCGCGACCGCTTCCCCCTCTTCGATGCGTAGATTGAAATCATCCAGAGTGCGGGGACCGCCTTTCGAATAACCATACGACAATTTCCTGACTTCAAGCGTCGGGACGAATTCGTCCCGGTCGGGCGCTCGCATTATGTCTTCAGGTTCCCGCACGGTTAAAACGATGTCGGCGAGGCGAGCCGCGTGGAGTTTCAGGATTCGTAACTCGTAGATTTTGTCGATCAACGAAGTAAAACGTGTGGTGAACTGACCTCGATATGACAGAAAAGCGAACAACATGCCGAGCGAAAAAGATCCGTCAATAACCGCCAGCGCACCGAAATATGTCACCATGACCGCTTCGAGACCAAAGATAAGGTGGTTGCCTGTTCCGGCCACCAACTGGAGCCGACGCGTTCTCAAATCGCAGTTCTTTTCGCTCACGACTAGGTTTAGCCAGCGGGCGAGCCGATCGTTGGCTTTACCGAACAGTCTCACACTTTGAATACCTCTGACAGACTCCATCAGTAAACTTTTGCCGCGCGCCGCGAATACAATCTGCTTCTGATTGGACATCCTGAGCGCGCCGTAGACACTCGCGCGTAATATTGCATAGAGCACAACGGCGAGTACGCTGATGAGAGATAACCGCGCGTTGTAAATCAACATAATTGTGAAAGTGCCGATAGACATCAGCCCATCGAGTATCGATTCGACAAAACCGACCGTGAGAGATTGCTGGATCGTATTCACGCTATCGAATCGCGAAACGATGTCGCCGATATGCCGCTTACCGAAGTAATCGAGCGGCAGGTTCAGAAGATGGCGAAATACATTGGCTAGCCACTGGACGTTCACAAGTGTGCTGAATGTAGTGACGCTCCATGTGCGCATGGCCTCGGTGGCGACACGTATCAGCATCACCAACCCAAATCCGATGGCCAACACAACGAGCAGATGCCGGTCCCCTGTTGCGATCGCCTGATCCGTTACCCACTCGGGATAGAAAGGTGCAACGATGGTGAATACTTCAAGTGCGAGCGCGAGCAGGAAGATCTTTAGTAATCCGTGCCCGACACCGCTCGCGCGCCCCATTAAGCCACGCAGGCTAATTTCCTGGCGATCTCGACGTGGCTGGAAGGCAGGTGTCGGCACCAGTTCAAGTGCCATGCCGCTGAAATGAAGCGATAGCTCCTTGAGCGACATTCGCCGCTCACCGAGCGCGGGATCGACCAGTAGAACATGATCACGATGAACGCGTTCGAGCACGACGAAATGCCGAAAGTCCCAGTGCAGAATACAAGGTAGTCGCAGTAAATGAAGTTCTTCGGGTTCGAGCCGAATCGCACGTCCCGCAAGGTCTAGCGTGGCACCAATCCGGATCAGGTCGACTAACGTAAGGCCTTTTAGCGACGGTGAAAAGCGTCGTCTCAATGCCGGCAAATCCGTATCGAACCCATGAAAGCTCGCGATCATGCTCATGCATGCCAACCCGCATTCGGTCGCCTCGGTTTGCAAATGCAGATCAATCCTGCGGCGAAAGCCGAACTGGAGTTGGCGGGACATAATTGACTCTGGAAAGGAAGGTAGAGGTAGGAAACGTTGATCACGCTGGCAGGCAAATCGCCGTGATTCATGATCGCCGGGTTAGCGTGTAGAGTGGCTCAAGAACCCACTCGTACAGCTTGCGTGTGTCGAGCACAATGTCCCCTGCTACACGCATGCCGTCCTGCAAGGAAACCGGCTCTCCATAGGCACTTACGGTTTGCGAATCGAGTGCGACGGTGATCTGGTAGAGATTCTCGGACCGGTTAGGGTTGTCGTCTTGCGTCACGGCTTGCAACTGTTCGGGGCTCAATGCGGTGCGTGCAATTTGTGAGACTTTACCTTTGTACTCACCGAATTTTTGGTAAGGAAACGCCTCGTACCGTAATTCCACTGGGGCACCAATTTTTACAAATCCAACAGCTTTGCTCGGGGCAAATAGCTTCACATCGAAGCTTCCCCCCTGCGGCAAAAGCGACATCAAGGGGGTCGATTCATTGACAGACTGGCCGGGATGGGCCAGCAGCGCGGTCACCGTGCCCGCGATCTGTGCCTGAATTGTGATTTCCCTATTGGACTCGTTATCAGCGATTTCCCCGTCAACCTCCAGCATCTGACGGTGAATGGTTCCGAGCTGATTCTGTTCGTCTAGCGGCGCATTCCGGAGATCTGCCCTCACTTGCGCCAGGTCCGCCTGAGAGGTAGAGCGCTGCTTACGCAGGTCTTCGAATTGCGCCTGGCAAGTCAGCGTGTCCTGCTCGTGCTGTTCGAATTCCGACTGCGATACGACATCGTCGCGCCGTAATTGTGCGAAGCGCGCACTGTCGCTCGCGCTTAATTTGCAGCGAGCCTCCAGCGTACCAATCTCCGTATCGAGATGTTGAACTCCTGCCTCGAGTTCAACGGATTTTTCTTTGTGCATCGTTATGTTATCGTCGAAAATGCTCTGTACGCGTCTGGAGTCGTCTTCGAGACTGGATCGCCGGGCTTGGAGTTCTGTGCCGATCTGCTGCCGGGAGTTACCTGCCGTGCTGGTTCGTTCTGTCGACACTGCCAGCAGGGGCTGGCCGACTCTGACGACATCGCCATCATTTACGAACAGATGCTCGACGGTGCCGACCGTCGGCGCGAAGATTTCCGCCGCGCCGTTGCCAATCGTCACTCGACCTTCTACTGCTTCTTTCCGTGTGTAATCGGCGAAAAATAAAAACGAAACAACAGCCAACGCAATCCCAAAGAACATGATGCTAGTGCCGAGTTGCCGTGCGGAGCCCGTCAGTACAACCTCCCCGAGCCACTGATCTTGACGGTGTTCGAGCGCGGCAGGTCGGAACAGCAATGTGCGTTCGTCAGATTCCTGTGGCAGTTCGCCCTCTTCAGAACGGGTACGCTTTGGGATATAGGTCATTGGGCACACCCTTGGATAAACGTCATCAATTTCATAGGTGTCTTGGCTGAATATTGCCCGGACTCTCTAGGCGAGCGTTGGCCGGGACAAACCACCCTCTCGTTTTCTGCAACACACCGTAAATCAGTGCAAAGGGGAGAATCCCTTTCAAGACGGCAAGTGTGCACCAATCGAGCGTTGTTGCTGGGATCTGAACATGAGGTGACGGCCCCGTGAAGAACAGTAATTGCAGCGTCGCACAGACATTGAGCATCGCATGCGCACCGATCGCAAGCTCAAGGCGTTGGTCGCGCAAGCTTAAGGCGGAAAAACCGAGCGAGGAAAGCATCACTAGCGTTTTGACTCGCAAGTCATATTGCGAATGGGCAACCGCAAATAGCACGGCAACTAACACAACGACGGTAATCGTGGAGCGTATATAGCGACCGAGGGTCTGGGTCAGCCACGCTCGGAAAAACAGTTCCTCTGAGAATGCGAGGAATGGGATGATGATTAGCTCGCCCATCGATGCGACAATCTGCTCATTTTGATGCGGCCATTCGACGTGACGAAATGGAAATACCCAGGCGCCAGCTCGCATCGAAGAGAAAAGCGAAATAGCCATGAAACTGACCGCATTGGCGGTCAGGTACAACGTGGCGCCCAGCAAACAACGTCGAATATCGAACGTCATATCTATAGAAATCAGCGATCGAAACGGGCGTTGCTGAATTTTTTTGCATGCGAGCCAAAGTCCGAAAATGCAGGCGACGGCTTCCACCACTTTGAATACGATAGTCCTATCTGCTTCCGAGATATTGAAAAGCCCATGCTCGGAAAAAATGGACGAATGCACGGCGATCACGCTACTCAGGCTAAATAGGATAGTTAGGAATTTGACTAGCAGGAAAGTCAACGCAACACTTTGCCAGTTAGTTCGCCCAATCTGGGCCAGATCGATAAAGGCACGAGGGAAGTTGTTTTTTTGTTTCATGAACACAGCTTAACTAAATAATGTTTGCTTTACCCAGCAATGCGACTTCGATGCCACGTCCAGCAAGATAACGATGAAGACAACGGTATCCAGGCGCGGGCCCAAGCATCCGCCATCGCTCATCGTATCAGACGGTGAATCTAGCTTATCGAGAGTTCAATGCTTTTAGGTCAAGGAGCATCGCTCATCCTATCGATAACTACCTGAGCTAGCGTCTGGCATGTCCAAGAATCCAGCCACCCGCAAACGCGGCAAAATTAGCATCGAATGCAGAAGGATTAGCCAACTGGGCCTGTTCTAAATTCACTCCGCTCAAACCGGCCTCGTAGCCCGCGTTACCGGAAGTGCCAAAGCTTCCGACCACCTCACTGTCGAATTCTTCCACTAACGCCGTAAGTTGGCCATTGGATGCGTCTTGCGCGACGGTAGCGTTAGTGTCGCTGGCGGCGCCTGAAGCGGCTACCGCTGCAGTGGCAGCGGCGACGACGCTGCTGCTGCTGCCATCACCATCACCATCACCGCCGCCGCCGCCACCACCGCCACCGCCGCCATCACCGTCACCATCACCTGCGGGAGGTTCAACTTCATCGCCACCGGCCACATACTTCAACAAATCCAGATCGTCGATCGTTTGCATTTGCTCATTCCTGAAAAGCGGGTTGTGAGATACCTCCACAATGGCACCCGCACCACCATTGATCTTTTGACCACTGTTTAGATAAGCGCCGTCATCGATGCAAGTGCATGCGTCAGGACCTCAAGGACCACAGCGCTTGCCACGGCACTCGCGCCCGCGCCCGTTTCGTCATCGCGCAGCACACCAATAGCGTGTCCTGGATTTTTAACGAAGAACGCGTTCACCTCCTCTATGCGCAATCGCTCAATCACCTGCCATCCATTTCGCCAGGCAGCCACGAGATCGGTCCGTTCTTGAGCAGTGTCGTCCAGTACTGACCATGTGGACGAAATCACCTGCATCGCGCGTGCGGTGTCTGCCGTGCCTCCCCATTGCAATGCATGTACGAAGACACCTGTGTCCGCGTTTTGAGAGCGCGCAAGGTACAACGCGGCCTCGACGAGCGACGGAACAAGCTCTCGGTGGCCGGCCCCAATTATGCAAACGGCTGCTTGTGCAAAACGATCCATCCCCGCAGTGTCAAGCGTCCGCACTCCGGATAGTCCTGCTTTTACTGGACTGATAAATCCACGCAGATCCGGCCTCGCGGCACGCATTGATAGGTGAATCGAAAGTAGTAGATCAAGGGCGATGCCGCGCCGTACCGGTTGCGCCTGAACCCATTCTCGAAGTTCGTTCAGGCAACCACTTGAGTCCGCCGTTTTCTCGGTATCATGAGAATTACGACGTTGGAGGTCGCGCAATATGAGCAGAGCAATGGCCGTGCGGAACTCAGGCCATCGCACGGAATTGGCGGCGATCGTTTCGGCGATCTCCGCCAGACGGCGTTGCGCAGTCTGACCCCAGGCCCTTTCGCCGAGGGTGTCAGCGGCCCGTTCGAATGCGACCAGTAACTCGACATATTCATCGAGCCCGTTCTCTGCCGGCACATAACAGTCGTCGATTGGGAGATAGGTGGGCTTTTCCGGCGTGATGCGATCAAGACGATGCGCAACTCTCTCTGTCATATCGCGCAGCCATATGTCCATGCTTGTGTCGTTGCGTCGCGTTTGACTCTCAACGAATGCGCCTCGTACCGGAATAGGACGTACTTCGGAGACTAACCAGGTCCAACAAGGGGCAACTTCCCACGTCGCTGACGGGATATCGGGTAGCGTTGTAACGAACGTCTCCTCGTCCACGCCACGTCGCATGGTCGACACAGGCAGGAAGATCTGTTCTTCAGAGTCCCTGCGACAAATCAGCACGTCGCGATCCATGCGAAAATGCCCGCGACAGCGCGTGCGATCACCAAGACTCCGGCCTTTGAACACCAGCGACAACAGAACGTGCCCCGCGCCGACACATTTTCTCATTACTGACTCTTTCAAGTTACGCAGATCCGCTCCAGTATCGTGTGTCTTGGTAACCGGCAAAAGAATCGTAGTGGACGTTGCATCGACGTATCGGGTAATGGCAACACCTAAAAGCCGGTCCACCAATTCCAAACGGAAGTTTTGCGGCTCGACGTGTTCCGCCGGTCCCAGCAGCCACGTCACGAAGCGCGTTAAATCTGCATCGCCATATGGAAAGGGCGCGCCATAGACGGGCCAAACGGCGTCTTCCATCTGCCGATCGACGGTGTGACGGTAAAGCGTGTGGCCGTCTCCCGGGGTCAGCCGGGCATTGTGCAAGGCATGAAGATACTGACCACGCTCGTTGCTATACTCGGGCGAGTTGGGTAGGGCACCGCCAAGTTTTACACCGGACGAAGCTCGTACCACTACCCCAAACTTCTGGTGATCCAACTCTCCCGGAGCGACCTGCTCAAGAGAGCCAAACAGGCTCACACTGACAATCGTGTCGCGAAGCGAGTCAGTAGTCAGATTCGCACAGGCTTTCGTCGCCGCGACAATGACCGCCATTTCCGGTGAGAGATCAGTTGCAGCGAATGTCCATTGACCGCCGCGCCCCACCCGCCGCAATGTCGTTCGGTTTCTTAGACTGACAAAGGCTCCCCCCTGCGGGGACCTGCCACTTAGTCGATATTGTTCGGGGGCAGGTAACGGGGCATGGCCGACAATTGCATTGACGACGAGACGAACAAGTTGGAGGGCCGTCACGTCGGTTCGCGACTGATCGTGCTCCGGTCGTCCGGGTTCCAGAGTGAGCGGCGGCGTCACGGATACGCCATATAGGTAATTACCTGTACTGACAACCACAAGCAGCTGATTAACTGCATCGTACTCGACTGCGCTTGTGACGGCGTCTGGTAGTTGAAACACACCAGCCAGCGCAAAGGTTGTCGGATCGATCGCGCGTACGCGCCCATTAGTACTTCCGAACCAGACCCATGGTCCGATCCGGGCTGGCGACGAAAATATCTTAGAGTGCGCGCCGATCCTCGCTACCGCCTCGCCGGTCACCAGATCAACCACATATAGGTATTTGTCTGTGGAGCCACAATAGGCGCGAGCACCGTCTATCAACGGGGTGGTGTAGACCGCGTTGCCAGTCGTGATACAGAACTTCAGTGAGCCAGTGTCGAGATCCACCCCACGAATACATCCGTCGAACGAGCCGAACACGACCTGACGACGATCAAGATCGAGCGCGGGCGCATGTTTGATCGCCCCGTCCGCCTGGAATTGCCAACGAACCGAGCCGTTGTGCGCATCGAGCGCCAACAATGCGCCGTCGTTGGTGCCGCACAGCACCAGCGCAGTATCCCCGACATAGAGTGGGGAGCCGTGGACATAACAACGGAGAGGACATTCCCATACCTTGCGCCCCGAGTCCGCGTCGATTGCCGTTACGCCACCACCTCGTGTCGGACTGGCATATTCAACGCCGACGAAGACCAAATTCAAATCAGCCGCATACGTCGGTGAGGAACCGATCCAGTCCGGTTCGATATATCGCCAGATTTCACGTCCGCTCTCCGTACACAGTGCATAGAGGTTACCGTCATAGCCACCAAAGAAAATTCGCTCAAGTGTCACATAGGGGATGGACCAGATCCCTTTCGACCCACCCGCCGTGATCTTGAAAGCCCAGCGCGTGTTGCCGCTCGCGCCATCGACGCAGCGCATCTCTCCGCTATCGGTGCCGAAATAGACATAGCCGTTCTGGGCGCGTGGTGCCGACTTTGGTACTACATAATGATGATTCGCGGACTCTGTCTTATTGACCCAACGTGTTGCGAATGAAAGCTCAGCTCCCTGGCCTTTCGCAGACGATAGCTCGAGCCCAAAATCATCAAGTGCGTACACAGATTCGACGGCAAGGCCTTGCCGCTGTTGCCACTCGCCTCCCATACGCGAGCCGTAATCGATCACACTCCAGACTTTCCAGATGGTCCGATCAATCTCCTCGAGCACAACTCTGGACTGCTCTAGACTCGCGCCGCTATTAAATATATCGTCGACGATCAGGATCGGTGCATCTGAGAGATCTCCTTCTATTGTGTTCATCCGGCCGTATCGTTTCCGCTCCTTGCGAATAATAAAGCCGTTGACGTGATATCCATTTCGGGCAGCGGTCATGAGAATCGCGGCAACAAGGGGCACGGCGGCCATTTCCATGCCCCCCACCTGAAATGGCAATTGGTCCGCGTAACGTACCCAAAACAATTCGGCAAGCGTGTCGAGTCCTGTTGACGACAACAGGATTGGTCTCAAATCGATTAGCCACGACAATGACTTTCCAGTTGATGATACGAGTCGATGTTCAGGTGCGCGAAATATGCATTTTGATTCGATCATGTCCTGCAGTAAGCTCTGATTGATCTGTCTGGAATCTTTCATAAATTTGGTGTCGCCGGATTATTTCATTTGGTTTTGTCGCGATTTTTGGCTCAACCGAATCGTGCTCATTTGTCTGAATCCTTTGAAGGCCCGGTTGCGCCGGGCATGTTTTGCGGCCAAAGCCGTGCTTTCTCGCTGTCCGTTGGCTTTGTCTGACAATTCCAGTCAACATCCCAACCCGACCTGGGCCACGCCATGCGCCTGGCGTGATCAGCCATATAACCTTTCATTAATTACTGACAATGGATTTCCGTTCGCGTGATTAGTTATATAACCTTTCATTAATTACTGCGGGTGAATTCCGGCAAACGCGATCAGTTATATAACATGTAATTAATTAATCAGGATGAATTCCAATCATTCGTTATTGTTACGCAATGTTAATTCCTGCTATTTGGGACGCAGATGTCATTTTTTCGCATGACAAGGACAATCCATCGGTAGACTTGGCCCGGCTCAGTTCGAGCAACGAATTATGCGCCAGTGAATTTTTCCAAGAAAGTGATTGAAATCCAGGGCGGACGGTGATAAACCAAGTTCATGAAAGTGATGCTTACCATTGTTGCTCGAATGAGCCATACATTCTCAATAGGGGTGTCGAATCCGTGGTTGTAAATATATGAAATGTCCCATTTTTTAATTTAGTGGCGGACTAGTAAAATTGGATTGCATTTATGACAGAAGCCCGCTATTTTCTAAGCAATTGCATAGGAGCGGGTCGGGAATCGAGTCAAGAATGCCTCGCTGCAGGCGCAAAAATCCTCAAGTCCAATTCGAGTGGCGGATCTTCAGCTTTAGCAGCTTATCGCGGGGATGGCGTCGTTCAATATGAAGGCGGCCGGAGCAGTACAGTAATTGCTGCGCGCCGGTCGATCTTGAGCCGCACTTTGCGCTTGCCGCGGTCGCGTAACTCATAGCAAGTGTCAAAATAAAAAAGGAGCTTCATGGTTAAGGCGCGTTCGTCCCTGGTTGATGCGGAGCTTGCTGCCGATAAATATGTCGCGCAAACGGACTATCTGTACAAGGAGCGGGCTTTACTGGGCAAAGCGCACGAGCTGGCGGCCCAACAAAGCCATGCCCATGAGCTGATCGGAAGTATCACCGAACAACGGGCGCTTGCCACTGTGAGGATCGAAGCCTTTCCCTATACGCGCTATGGCTATTTGACGGGGGCGGTGGTCTCGGCGCGCAACGAGGCCATTCAGGACAAGAAGCTTGACCTGACTTTCGTCGCACATATTCGTTTGCCAACGAATCGGATTTTTGCCAATGGGCAATGGACAAACCTGATGCCTGGCATAGCGGTGACGGCCGAAATCAAGACGGGCAAGCGTATCGTCGCCCATTGTTTCCTCGATTCGGTTATGCAGACCGGCCAGGAGAGTATGCGTGAGCGTTAAGAACGGTTGGTATGTGCGCTCTGTCATCTGTTTGGGTTCGTTATTGACGCTATCGGTAATGTCGGATGCGGCATGGGGCATAGACCCACTTCTGGCCGGTAAATCAGTGTCGACAACGGCCGCAGCCGCGATGCTGGTCCATGACAATGCCCAAATTTGCGTGTTCGGCCAATTGGCGAATCCATTGCCATTGCAAGAGGCTGTCGAACGAAGCTTGTGCAATAACCCGAAGACACGTGAGGCTTGGGCTCAGGTCAAGATAGCCGCTGCGGGTGTCGGAATTGGTCGTGCCGCTTATTTGCCCACTGTGTCGGCGGATTGGCAGGGTGTGCATGACGACACGGTCACGAACGTGACGGGATTGCCGCAATTCAGCTCCAACTATAGAAGTCCTGTATTGAGAACCGATAGCGTCTCCTTGAGTTGGGTGCTCTACGATTTTGGCGGTCGAAAGGCTACGTTGGCAAATGCGACGGAGCTTTTGGCTGCCGCACAGGCCAGCCAGCAGGCAGCACTGGAGACTGCTTTCGCGGGCGTCGCAAATGATTACTATGCTGCGCAAGCGGCACAAGGCGCGTTGGCTGCGGCCCGGGAAATCGAGCAGAATGCCAATGACAGTTTCCATGCAGCGACGACGCGTGTCGACAAAGGTATTGCGCCTCTTAGCGACGAATTGCAGGCACAGACTTCCTGGGCCGAAGCGATTGTCAATCGAACCAAGGCAGAGGGCGACTGGCAGACGGAGCTCGGGACGCTTGCGTCGGATATGGACTTAACCCCCAATGTACCTATCGCCTTGCCCGATGTGGGTGACGGTGTCGCGCCTGGCAATGACTTCGACGAATCGGTTGCGGATCTGATCGAGGCGGCAAAACGATCGCATCCCAGTGTCATGGCGGCGGAGGCGCAGCTTGACGCTGCCATAGCGAAAGTTAACCAAACGCGTGCTGCGGGCTTGCCGAGTCTGAGTCTTGTGGCAAAATATAGTGAGAACAACGACCCGACTACATTGGAGATCGGCATTCCGCAATTTCCGACTACCGGTCATGAGTGGTTCGTGGGGTTTCAGCTGACGATTCCGATATTCAGTGGCTTCGGGCAAACGTATCAGACTCATCGGGCTGAAGCTCAGGTCGAATTACAGCGCGACACGCTCGACGAGGTACAGCAGCAGGTTATGCTTGATGTCTGGACGAGCTATCAAGCCTTGCAGACGTCAACGCACAATCTGGGCAATAGCGCGACGCTGCTGGATCTCGCACAGCGCTCATACACCACTGTCCAGCGACGCTACCAAGTCGGTGTCGGCAATATTTTGGAATTGCTGAATGCTCAGTCTTCACTGGCTAATGCCAAACGGCAGCGCATCGAGGCGTTGACTGATTGGCGCTCTGCGCGACTGCAATTGGCGGCCAAACTCGGCAAGCTGGGGATGTGGGACATCGCTTCAGACGCTTCGTCCGAATTGAAATGAGTTTGGTAAATACAAATACCTACCCTGTCGTCTTGAAGCCGTCATTCATCAAAGTGTCGAGTGGCTGCTGGGCACGCCAATCTCGGGAAGCGTTGTATTCAGGTTCACCCCCATCACTCTGCCGTCCGCTGCATTATATTGAGGTGATGCAATAGAGGTATTGCACGGATAAAATCGATGGTAATAAAAATGACGTTTAGCAGGCTACGCGTACGTGTCGAAACCTAAAAGAATAATTATCGTGGGGCTGGGTAATCTCGGGCAGGCCATTTTGCCTCTGTTGCAAGATGTATTCCCCCAAATACCGATCATCGCATTCGATCAGCATTGCGACCGCCGGCGAGTCGAATTGGCCGCGCGCTGGCATGTCGATCTGAAGCAATGCCGGATCTCGGCGGGCAATTACCAGTACGTGCTGGGTGAGGTGCTGGAGGAAGCCGATTTTCTGCTGAATCTCGCGCACGAGGTCAGCAGTGCGGCGTTGTTACAGCTTGCCCAGTCCCATGGCGCGTTTTATCTGGACACGGGTATAGAGCCTTGGCAATACCGCTTCGACAACCGCGATGCCGGCCTCGATACCAGTAACTTCGCATTGCGTGAGCAGGTTCTGGCGTTGAAGGCGCGCAGCCCACAGGCGCGTACGGCGATCATTGCGCACGGCGCCAATCCGGGGTTCGTCTCTATCTTGGTCAAACAGGCATTATGGGACATGGCAACGCGCACCATCCCCTCATACACTCGCACTTCCGTACCGTCATCCCGGCTGGACTGGGCGCGCTTGGCGGCGCAACTGAAGATTCGGGTGATTCAGATTTCCGAGTGCGATACGCAGTATGCCCCAGCGCAAACGGCGCACCACGAGTTGCATAACACCTGGTCGGTCGACGGATTTGTCACCGAGTGCCGCCAGCATGCGGAACTGGGGTGGGGCAGTCACGAGCCCGCTCTGCCCGTCGATGCGATCAGGCAGGGCGGCTTGCGCGGCGCATATATACAACTGCAACGCCCAGGTTGGCAGACCCGAGTGCGGAGCTGGTCACCTTTGCGTGGGGAATTCGAAGCGATTCTTCTAACTCATCACGAGGCGATTTCCATCACATCCTATTTCACAGTGGATGAAGCAGACCAGGCACTCTATCGACCGACGGTGTACTACGCCTATCGGCCGCCCGCTTGTGCAATGGCATCCATGCAGATGATCGAGCAAGACAGTATCGCGCTACAGGGTGAGCGACGTGTTCTGAAAGAGGAGATTCGATCTGGCGTCGACGAATTGGGAGTGCTGCTCATCAGCGAAATCCACGGTGGACTCTGGTACGGCTCGGCACTATCGATCGAACGCGCGCGTGCGCTGGCGCCACTCAACAATGCGACCAGCTTGCAGGTGGTATCCAGTGTGGTGGGGGCCATGCGCTGGGCTATCGACCATCCGGATGCTGGCATCGTCGAGGCCGAGGAGATGGATCACGACGCGCTGATAGCCTACACACGACATTTTTGGGAGCCCATGCAGTGCGTTGCCACGGCGTGGACGCCGTTGCACACAGCGAGCCGACTTGACTTCGCCGCATTTCGATACGATGGCGACCGATATGAAAAATATGACCGGGAGCAGGCGTTGGTGCCGATGAACGAACTGGCCTAACGAACCCCAGGAACCGCTATGGATAGGATCGCACAAACACCGCGAAAAGATTGGGCAACGCGCCTCGAATCGATCGGTTTTCACTTCCATTCACTCGATGAATTCGACCGCCCCGGAAAGACCGACGACCATACGTTTTTGTATTGGCGCGAGGACGCAGCTTACCGGTTCTCGGAAGACGAAATCGAAAAAATCTATGCAGCCGCACTCGAGCTCAATCAGCGCTGTCTGGACGCCGTCGACCACATTATCCGGCAAGACCTGTTTGCGCGGTTGGCAATTTCTCCTGAGTTCGCGCAACTGATACGCCGCTCCTGGGAGCGTGAAGACCCAACACTGTATGGTCGATTTGATTTGACCTTGGGCGCGGACGGACAGCCCAAAATGTACGAATACAACGCGGATACGCCGACATCGATTATCGAAGCGAGTCTTGCACAGTGGTTTTGGAAGGAAGACGTGCATCCCGCCGCCGATCAGTTCAATAGCCTGCACGAGCGCTTTATCGCGCGCTGGCACGCGTTGCGTGGCCACTATCCGGACATCGAACTGCTGCACTTCGGCTGTATGTTCACGAGCCAGGAAGATGTTTGCAATGTCGAATATTTAATGGATACAGCGGTTCAGGCCGGCTGGGCTGTCAAGCTGATCGATATGAAGGACATCGGCTCGGATGGCAAGGGGCATTTCGTCGATCTCGAGGGACAGTCTATCGGATTGATGTTCAAGCTGTTTCCATGGGAGTGGATGGCCGAGTCTGCCTTTGGCGCCGATCTATGCAAAGACGGGTGTCGTTGGGTGGAGCCACCCTGGAAGGCCGTGCTATCGAATAAAGGCATATTGTCGGTACTTTGGGAGCTATTCCCCGGACACCCGAATTTGCTCGAAGCGTCATTCGATGCGACCCACTTCGGAGATCGCCCACATGCGAAGAAGCCGCTGTACTCACGCGAAGGCGCGAACGTCACCCTGCACGCCCCGGATGGTGTCTTTACCACTGGCGGGCGCTATGGCAACGAAGGATATGTGTATCAGGCGTACGCGTCGCCACTGCGATTCGATCACCGCTATGTGACGCTCGGCGCGTGGATCGTCGACGATGAGCCGGCGGGCATGTGCATTCGTGAAGAGCACGGCCCGATCGCGAAGAACACTTCATTTTTTGTCCCACACTACTTTCTGCAAGACTAGACATGGCGCATCGTACTAGACCCACACTACTTCTGATTGGCCTGGTCGCCGCCGGCGTGATGTCGGGTTGCGACAATAACGGCGCCGCCGCGGACGGCTCTAACCGAACGCTCGATGTAATGCGTACGCGTTACGACAGCCAGGACGCATGTACACAAGACTGGGCGGTCCCGCAGGATTGCGTCTTTATTCCCGGCGATCCTGCACCAAAAGTGCCACTTTTCGCATCGGCTGCATCTGCTGCGTCTGCTGCATCCAGCTCGGGCGTAGCGGGCGGACATGTTGGCGGAGGGGCAGGTGGAGGTCATTGGTATGGGCCTTACTACACGCGTCGCGGCACCATCTATCACGTCGGCTTGGCACCCACGCAAGGCAAGGTGCCGCCGTTCAGCACGGTCGATACAGCGGAGGTCACCGTCCGCGAAAGCAGGTTGAATTCGGGCTCGGATATTTTCTCGCGCACGCCGGCATCGGTGTCCTACTCGGAACATGCGGAGATTACCCGTGGCGGCTTCACGTCCTCGACCGGGGAGGGCGAAGGTGGTCATGGCAGCGGGGAAGGCGGCCATGGAAGCGGCGGTGGACATGGGTCGGGAGGTGGGTAAAGCGTGTGCCCACGGGGCGATTACCGCTTTTAGCGATGAACGATCCCGCCGAACCTATTCAGTGGGTACCCAAAAAAGAAGCGCGTGGAGACGATTTATGTGATGCAAAATTAAGGTGTCGTCCATAAACACCGTCTTGCGCTCGGACAAGTAGTTGCTCTATGAGTTTCGCGTCGGCATCCGAGTCCAATAGGGACAGTGGCGGAATGTCCCCTAGCGCCGGAATATTCCTAGTGAGCTATCCGACGGCCTCCTCTCACCCTCCTAACTGATCTTCCACGATAAAAGCTATTCGCGCAATGCGCGCAACTCGATCGGACGCTGCGCTCGGCATTTTTCGATTTTCCATTATCCACCGCGATAGCGACGATCTATTGATTTGAAGCAGTGCGGAAAAATACTTCTTCGAAACGCCAAAATATTGTGCTCCCCATCAATAATCTGTGGTGGTAACCTATTTTCCACCGTATGGAAAATATCTAACAATTCACTATCAACCAACCGTTTGAAATTAAAAGGAATTTTTTTTCTCGGTCCGATTTTTCATAAGCTTACTTTTTAAGTTCGGGAAAAAGTATACGGGACTACGTATGGTCGCGAGTTAACTTGAATGGCGCTGCTAGAACAACACATAACTCATTCGGTGAGTAGGGCATAAAGTCCACATAATCTTACGCCAGTGCTGCGCATACGCATATGCGTCTGTTACATTGCAGTGTAACTTTACCCTCATCAAATCGGCCGATAGCATGTTCAATTTCCTTGTGACAGCGGATAATGGGGCTTGGGATCGCCTCGGCTGCGAGTACGACCGAAGCCGGTTTCTCGAATACACGAGCGACGACATAGCTGTTAGCTTTCGGGAACTAAAGTCGCTGCAGATCCAAGCGTTGAAAGACCTACCGTGCTTATTCGCCTACGAGGGGACCGATGAGCCCATGCGAGTTGGCCGCCTGAAGAACGTGAAGCTGCGCAACGACGGGCGTACGCTATACATCGAACCAGACTTTGATCTCCGCGTTCCGCCCATCCCTTTTGAGCAAATCAAGCCGCTCCAAGCCACCTTGGACATTCGTGGTTGGGAACTCAATCGGACGCACTGGGCGATCAAAGACGAAGACCTTTTCGCAGTGTTGATGGGCGTAGGCCTCGTCCCACGCGATGCGGCAAGTCCGAAGGTTGAGAAGGCGAGCTTACCTCCAGTCTCGGCTCCTGAGTTTCAGGCCAACAGTGTTGGCGCGTTCATTGATAATGTGTTAAACATCGACCACGGCGGCCGCGAGGTGTTCTACCGTGGTCACTCGAACCGGACCAAGTACCGACTCGAACCGTCCATCTTCCGAAAAGACGACCGAGGGAACTTCATCAACCGCGATGCTGAAGATCGGATGTATAGAGAGCTGCTTGTCTCGAATTCCGCGGACTTCCAAGGTGACGTGTACACGCTTGATCGGCTAGTGCGAATGCAGCACTACTCGTTGCCCACACGCTTGCTCGACATTACGTCGAACCCGCTGATTGCCTTATATTTTGCCTGCAAGAGTAACTCTGACCAAGACGGCGAAGTCGTCGTTTTTTCTATGGAGAGGAGTCAGATCAAGTACTTCGATTCGGATACCGCAAGTTGCATCGCAAACTTGACGCGACTTCAGCATGAGAAGAAGGATTCCATTGACTACAGCAGCAACGATATCCGCAAGTTCAATAAGCAGCTAGCTGTTAAGCAATTGCTCCATTTCATTAAAGAAGAAAAACCTTTCTTCGAAGGCAGGCTGGATCCTCGCCATCTTCGCACCGTCATCTGCGTCAAGGGAAAACACACTAACAACCGGATCTCCTTCCAGTCCGGATCTCCTTCCAGTCCGGAGCGTTCTTACTTTTCGGACATGAAGCCACGCTGGATGAACGTGGTACTCCGGAGATTGCGTAAGCTCACCCGTCAAGCGGACATTTTAAAAGTAGGACTCGTCGTTGCGAGCAAACGCTCGCGGTACAGCGCTGGGGGCAGGTTTCCCAGCGCGTCATGTGGCCGTTCTTCGTCGTAGATCTTGATCCAACCGTGGGTGATATCCCGCACCTGGTCCAGCGATTCAAATAACCAACGGCTCAATACTTCGGATCGGTACGACCGGTTAAAGCGTTCGATAAATGCATTCTGGTTCGGTTTGCCCGGCTGGATATAGCGCAATTCAATAC
>Ga0302224_10000595_pt1 | contig 17773 bp, 20 predicted proteins | sample II_Palsa_E3_1_FD_193520 | JGI IMG/M metagenome (GOLD analysis project Ga0302224, IMG submission 193520) | Peat permafrost microbial communities from Stordalen Mire near Abisko, Sweden - II_Palsa_E3_1 | ecosystem: Environmental > Terrestrial > Soil > Palsa > Peat permafrost | place: Sweden... | reverse complement strand
GAAGACGGCATGAAATTGGTGATGTTCCGGCGCGAAGGAAGCGAGGTCGTGGTCGAGTCTCGACCTATCCCACCAACCGCAGTTCCCGAAGACCAGGGACACAGCGCCGTTTTGGTCCGGCACGGACAGGGGCCAGGAAACTATACGCTCGAAGCGGTTTACGTGGAGAGCCTCAAACTGGTTCTAATGCTCGACGAGAGCGGACATACGCGACTCGTCGACAAAATTTTTGCAGGCGTGAAGCGCGTCCCGATTTCGTGACCCAACTTTTGCTGCGGCCCTGACTCCAGTCGATTCTTCAAGGCCATAATCCAAAAACCGTACCCTTTGCCAACCCCGCAAAGGGTGCGGCACCCGCAAAGGAAGGTTCAAAATCACAAGCAACGCAAATCACTCCAGCGTTAACTGCCTCAGTGGTATCATCCGCATTCGTCAGGGGTCAAGAAGAAGAAAAGCGCGCGTTACGCTTCAACCTTGATACGGCAACGACGCAAAAGGCTCGACCACCCGCCAGTTCTAATGAATAATCTCTCAAAAGATCAAGGTGAAGAATCAAAGGTAAAATTCGGCCTGATGTTTGCCATGTACCAGGTGATTGCGGTTTGGGTTACTCTTCGAGTGGCTCCAACTGTGACGGCTTCTACTCTTAATTTTCTTCGCTTGTTCGGCCGACACTACACAAGCGCTGACTACCATCGGATGTTGAGTGGTACGCCTTACTTCCCTATACAAATTAGCGTCGGCTTAGTACTCGGTTGGGTGCTGGGCCGTCACCTTCGGGACAGGTCGATGCTTTGGGTCTGGGTTCTTCCGTTTGCGGTCCTGTGTTACGCCTTTGTTACAATTCCTACTCTCAACCCGACAGTTACGCCTTTAGAACTTCAGGCTGGAGTTGGACAGTCTCGCTTCGCGCATTATTTTGGCTGGGGTTGCCAGCCAGTGAATCATTGTGTCGATCAGGAAGTCTTTACCGCGCCTTTCTATGTTGCGGCGGCATATTCGATCGCGGCGTTCACGGCGGAAGAATTAACAGAAAATACGATTCCAGCTACGATACCTCAATTTTCCTTTGTTCTATCCGTCGGCATTATCATGTTGGTCGGCACGATATACGATTTTGCACTCGCGGTGCGGCTCGGCTGGCACTGGATGCTTCTCCCAATTTCCGGAGTGCCCGCTGCTATGGGGGCATATCTAATCCTTTTGGCTTTCAGCATTAAAGCGCCTCCCCTCGACGGCAAACCGATTCGGAATCTCGGATAGTTCGAGCGGGCTTGCAACATCTTCACGCTTTGTGCACTCCCGCTGACCCCGCATGTTTCCTTTTTTAACCATGGCGGGTGGCTAAGCCTCCCGCCGGACTGAAGTAAACGCTTATCTTTTCCGGGTGCCGCACTCTTCGGTCTTTGAAGGGTGCGGGTTTTGACGTTCCGCTCGAGATTCTTTGTGGGTCTTGGCTTCAGCCACGACATAAAAAATCCGCAAACGACCTGCTTCCTTTCGGCGGACTTTCCGCCGAGCCTTGCTTTCCCGCATGCGAAAAATCTGAAAAGCTCACAGCGTCCGCATCCTTGCTTTCCTTCTCCCAACTTCCTATCATTGTTGCGATGAAAATTTGCTTCACGACGGACGCGCAGCAGGGCGGCGAGCACTCGCGCCCCCAGCATTCCTCCGCCCGTGACCCGCATTTTGCCTCCGCCGGAAAAGGAGTTCTGCCATGCCGCTCGTTCGCGTAGATCTGGTGCAAGGCAAATCCGCCGACTACCGCAAGGCCATCGGCGAAGTCATCTACGACGCGATGATCAAAACTATAAACGTCCCTAAAGACGACCGCTTTCAGGTGATCACCGAGCACCCCGCCGACGGCCTGGTCTTCGATCCCAACTATCTCGGAATCCACAGGACCGCGGACTGCATCTTCATCCAGGTGACGCTCAATGAAGGCCGAACTGTCGAGATGAAGCGCGCCTTTTACAAAGCGATTGCCGACGGGCTTCACGACCGCCTCAAGCTTCGCCGCGAGGACGTGGTCATCAATCTCGTCGAGGTGAAGAAGGAAAACTGGTCATTCGGCAATGGCGAGGCGCAATATGCGTAGCCGCAAGGGCGGGAATTCGGCGCGATTGGCAGGTGGTCGCGCCTCCGATTTTCGTAGCGCCGGCGTCCCGCCGGCTCTTTTGAAGTACGGTTCTCTCAGGCGTCCGGCCTTCATTGGCTTTGTGGGTCGCGGCTTTAGCCGCGACATAAAAAACCGCCTCTCACAAACTTTCCTTTCGGCGGCTTTTTCGCCGAACCTTCGTTTGGTCGCGCGAGCTCCCCGTACGTTCCGTGCCCGAGTTCGAAGTACCGCAAGTGTGGGGCGGAACAGCCGCCCAAGTTCTAGCTCCGACACCATTTCTAACCGGTTCTGGTCAAAAAGTAGAAGTAATAGAAAACACACCGTTAAACCCCGTCTAACCGGTTCTAGAATTGCCCATATCCATATAGGTAAAAAGGCGGGTGGCCGCGCCTTCGGTTTTCGTAGCGCCGGCGTCCCGCCGGCTCTTTCGAAGTTCGGTTCTCTCAGGCGTCCGCCCTTCACTAGCCCTGGCGGAAATTCGGCCGGTTGGAGTCAGCTTCCGAGGCCGAACTCGTGCCTCGCCTTGGGCACCTCCGAAGACGCGCCACCCATTTCTAACCGAAACAAGCCCAAATATAGAAGTCATAGAAAACACACGACTAAACCCTGTCTAACCGGGGCCAGAATTGCATGCCAAGCCATCGCAGCCAGGAGCGCAACATGAGCGCAGCAGCCGGAAAGCAATCGCAGGATGAACTTCCCGCCGCAAAATCGGGAGAATTCCTGATTGGGGGAGACCTCCGCGTCCACCGGCTCGGTTTTGGCTCCATGCGGCTTACCGGCAAAGGCGTTTGGGGCGAACCGAAGGACCGCGACGAAGCCGTTCGCGTTCTTCATAGCGCCGTGGCCCTGGGAATTAATTTTATCGATACCGCCGATTCCTACGGCCCGGGCGTCAGCGAAGAAATTATTGCCGAAGCGCTCTACCCCTACCCGGCGGGACTGGTGATCGCCACCAAGGCGGGCTTCGATCGCCCCGGCCCCGATAAATGGGTCACCAATGGCCGCCCTGAAAATCTGCGCGCCTGTTGCGACAGGAGTCTCCACCGCTTGCGCCTCGAGCGCATTGATCTGTTCCAGCTCCATCGAATTGACAGCAAAGTCCCGGCGGCGGATCAGCTTGGAGCGCTGAAAGATCTTCAGGCCCAGGGCAAAATAAAACATATCGGCCTGTCCGAAGTCAGCGTGGCGCAGATCGAAAACGCGCGAACCATCGTGCAAGTGGTCACCGTGCAGAATCGTTACAGTGTGCTGGACCGCGCGGCCCAGGACGTCCTCGACTATTGCCAGCGCGAAAAAATCGGTTTCATTCCGTGGTTTCCGCTGGCTAACGGCGAAGTGTCCGCGGCCAAGGAGCTTGCGCGCATCGCCACGCGGTTGAAAGTCACGCCTTCGCAACTCGCGCTAGCCTGGCTGCTGGGCCGCTCGCCCGTGCTTCTCCCCATTCCCGGGACGTCGCGCGTCGCGCACCTGGAAGAAAACGTCGCCGCCGCCGCGTTAAAGTTAGACCAAGCCACCATGCAGGAGATAGACAAACTCGGCAGCAAAGCGTAACCCAGCGCAAAGAAGCGCGAGGAAAAATGAAAATTAGGATGAGAGAGGACAGTCGATGAAAATCGTAGCACTGATCGCGCGAATTTTTATTGGCCTGGTCTTCTTAATCTTTGGGCTAAACGGGTTCTTGCAGTTCATCCCGATGAAGACGTTTCCCACCGGGCTGGCAGGCGAGTTCTTGACCGTACTGATACAGTCGCACTACGTGCTTTTTGTGAGCGCCCTCCAAATCGCGGGCGGCGCGCTTTTGCTGGTGAATCGCTACGTCCCGCTCGGTCTCACGATTCTCGCCCCGGTGATCGTGAACATTATCCTCTATCACGCGCTAATGGATCGTGCCGGCTTGCCGCTGGCGATCGTCGTGGCCATTCTTTGGGGCATCGTCGCCTACCGCCAACGCCAATACTTCTCCAGCCTCTTCGTCCAGCGCACTTCCTAGGAGACCTTCGCCGCCAACATGATCGGGTTCGTGAAGAATTCGGGATCAGTTTTTGCGGCCGAACAAGTGCGGGATGCGCGACGAACGTTTCTCGCCGCCTTCGTCCGGCTCGAGCAGAGCCAGGCGCTCGTGGGCTTTGGCATTCGTGGGGCTTATTTCGAGAAGCTTGGAATAGACGGACCGCGCGCGCTCAGGAAGCTCCATTTCCTCCAGCAGCTCGCCGAACTGGAGATATACCGGCACCTTCCACGGGTCCAGATCGATGGCCTTCTGGAAAAGCTCGACGGCCTCGTTTTCGTACTGGGCTATGGTTCCCAGGCTGCGCGCCAGCATGGCCAGGTACAACGCCGATTCCGGCGCCGCTTCGTGGCACTTGCGCAGCCAGACGATCGAGCCCACGAAATTTTGCGCGCGCAGGCATTCGTTCGCGCGGTTCATCCATTCGTCGAGGGATTCCTCGGCACCCGTTTTTTCGCGATGCATGCTGAACCCGCCCATCGCGGCCAGCCGTTTGTCGTACGCAGCGCGTTTCTCTTCGTTCCCCAGCGTCTTGTACGCCTCGGAGATGACCACCATCAGGTTCTTGAGCGGCGTAATCAGCTCGCGATTGCCCATGTGGTTGTCCGGATGAAATTTGCGGACCAGCGAGTAATAACTTTTCTTCACGTGGCCGGCCGGCGAATCCGACGTGACTTCCAGCAACTGATAATAGGTGGCCTTTCCGGTCAGCTCGATCAATTGCCGCACTTCCCTCTCGAAACGAATCTGCGCCGCCTTCTGACTGCCGGGCGAAATGACGAGCTGCCAGCTAGCCGGAAGCGTTGTCGCCGTGCGCGAAGCCGCGGCGTGTACGGCTGCGGGACGGGCGCCGGCGGGCGCGTTATTTGCAGCCGGAGCGGCGCCGGCGGCTTGTTGAGAAACTTCCAGCGCGGACAAAAAACGGTTCAGCTTGGCGCGATCCTCCGGCTTCATCTGAACAAACTGGATTCCCATGCCCTTGCCCGGCGTGGAATCGCGTACGATTGCGCGCCCGCGAACCTGTCCCGTGGGCAAGTCGAAAATCAATTCAATGTAGGAACCATCGCTCGGAGTTTGCGCGGCTTGCAGGAACAGCCCGCCCATGCCCATCACTTCGGCGCGCGAAGTGGTCGTTTGGGCGGACGATTTCCAGGCGACCCACAGCCCTTTGGGCGCGCGGAGGCGAGGATACTTTCGAAATTTAGCGGTTTCTGACGCCACGTTCAGCCCCTGCAGACTGCCATGTGACAAGTCTATTAGTTGCCATCCCCAGCGGCCATATTTTCACCGGGCATTCGCTTCAATGGTTAACCGAAGAAAAAGAGGCAGTCGGGGGATGCTGCAACGGGCGTAGATGTGCCTCGGGTCGGCCCTGAAAGCCGGGTCCGTAACCCCCATGCACGCCGGTGGTTACGTTCGCCGGGGGCTCTTGAGTTGTTCACTGTCCTGCGACGAGTGTTACCAGGCGACAGAATCGCCGGACGATTAGCTGCCGGAGTCCAGATGCCAGCCGACGTTGACCCACTTGCCCTGGCGATTGACAAACATTTCCGTCGCGCGCCCCGATTGTATTGAACGCTTGCCATCGATTTCGACTTCGCAAACATATTTCGAGTAGACGATGGCCGTGTATCCAAACATCTGGATTTCCGTCTGCGGGAATTCCAGACGCACAAGCTTGCCGCCCTTGGCCGCAAAATCCTTGGCACCAGCGAGGACGGCATCGCGGTTCTCCCACTTTTCGCTCTGCTCGATGGCGATCAGCTCCGGGGGCACAAGCTCTGCGAGTCGCGGACCGTCATTTGCGAACCAGGCGCGCCATACGGCTTCGCGAGCGGCGAGCAGTTCCTGCTTGTCGTCGCCCTCCACGGATTGTGATTGCTGCGCCTCAGCAGCGAGCGTGTCCGGATGCAGCGTGGTGTCGGACCCGACTTGATTCCATCCATCCGCCAATTTTGCATACACGTCGAGCACGCGAAGCTTTCGCGTCGATGGATGGCCTTCGTAGTCATAGGTCACATCGGCGATGTACGTGACGATTCCCACATTGCCGTAGAAGACCGCGTCGAACTCCAGCATTTTGTACCCGGCCATTTTCACGGGTGAATGGATGTAGCCATCGACATCTTTCATGTACTGGTCGATTCCGTGAATTGCGGTGCGGGAGGATGACTGGAAGCCGGTCCACTCGTTCGCATGGGTGGCGCGAATGACCTCGGCGTTCTTCTGGATATAGGCTTGGAAAATCTTGTCAATGTGAGCTCGAATGGCATCGCGATCCGCCGAGCGTTGGTCCCCCGATGCCGGGCTGAGTTGCATCGCGTCGGAAGAGCCTGCACCAAGAACCACAGCGAGGATCAGAAATAGGCTAGCAAGCTTCATGAGATTTTCCTTTCACGCCGCAGCGCTGGGTAACATTCGCTAAAAGAATCGAACGGTGAGGCTACCACACAGGCTAGGCTCCATCACCTGATGTTTGTGCCGCTGAGCCGTTGAATGAAATTACAGCGGCGACGGTGGAGTCTCCAGCACGAGCCAGCTGACGCCTGCGGTGCAGAGCCGAGCCGTTAGCGACCCATGTAAGTGTAATAGGTGGTATCTTGTGGGGGACAGGCGGCAATGGTAGGCGGCGATTCCATGACTTACGCCGAAACGAGGTCACCATGCGAAAACTCTGGATTCTAGTTTGCGTTTTGGGAATGCCCTGCGTGGCTTTCGGCCAAACGGGCAAGTCATCTTGGGAGAATCTGAGCGCGCTCCAGGCGGGACACAGAATTCAAGTGGTTGAAATGAGCTCGAAGAAAGTCTCGGGGGCGTTTGTGAATGTTACCGACACAACGATCTCGTTACAGGAATCTGGCGGAGAGCAGACGATCCAGAGGCAGGACGTTCGCATCGTCAAGCTGATGGAAAACAAGCACCGTATGCGCAACGCAGCCATTGGCGCCGCGATCGGCGCGGGAGCGGGAGCAGGGGCCGGCGCGCCGGTAGGCGGAGGCGCGCACGGTTTCGACTTCACCCGCCAAGGAGCCGGGATTGGTGCCGGGGCCGGAGCCGTGATTGGCGCAATCGTGGGAGCCTTATTGCCCTGCCACGAGACCCTGTACCGCGCGAAATAATTCCGAATTCCAGGTACGCACCGGACGCTCGATAGATATGCAACGCGCGATTTCACTCGGGCAAACACATTACGAACCAGCAACGTCACATTCTCGGTGAATTCACATGGGATGGGAGCGCGCGTTGCGCTATATTGGAGCCACCTTCGGAGGTGACCGATGAAACGCCCGGCTCTTGTTCTGCTCGCCTGCTTGCTATTTGCGTCCATTAGCTTCGCGCAGCAAAACGACGCGAACGCGCCCGCCTCGAAAGCCGACGTAGAAAGATTTCTGGACGCCATGCACTCGCGCGACATGACGAAGAGCATGATGAACGCAATGACGGTGCAGATGCATAAAATGGTTCACGAGCAGGTACTGAAGCAGCCGAATCTACCTCCTGATTCTGAAGAGCGGTTGAACAAACTAACGGACAGCGTATACAAGGAAATGCCCGTCGACGAGCTGATCGACGTCATGATTCCTGTGTATCAAAAGCACTTTACAAAAGGCGACATGGACGCTCTCGTTGCATTCTATTCAAGTCCCACTGGCGAAAAGATGGTAAAGGAAATGCCGGCCATTATGTCGGAGTCCATGCAGGCCGCTAGCGGGATATTGCAAGAAATGATGGCAAAAATGACGCAGCGCGTTAATGACGAGATAGCGCAGATGCAGAAGGCAGACGACGGGAAATCGAGCAAGCCGTCCCCTTCCACGCCGAACTAGAATTCTGCTTCAAGAATCTTCTGTGATTTTCTCCGCAGGGCGCGGCATCCTGTGCCCCCTATGGTCCTTTCGAACCTTGCACGTATTTTGTCTCTGCACCACAGAAACAACGGCCGCGTTAGGGTTTGGGACATTGGGGGCAGGTGAATTCGACGAGGCCGTCGCGGTAATCGATCTTAATGTCCAGCAGAATCAGCATGCGAAAACCGAGTGTGCCGGAAATTTCCGTACCGAAACCATTGCTGATGTGGTCCATGTTGAAAGTAATGAGATCCTGGCGGTCATCCTTGAAATGAGCAAACTGGAGGTGAGCTTTTTCGGCGCGGTACACGTTACTCACTTCCCCGCTGAGTCCCTTGACCTTAAAATTATCGTCACGGCTTATTTTGGTCACTTGTTTGGCGGCGTCCGGTGTAATGGTGTTGTCAAACGCTCCGGTATCGATCAGAAAAAGCATCGGCGCGGAATCGTTCACTTTCGTGGGAATCAGCAATGCGTGACCGAAGCGAAAAATGGGCGTGTACACTTTCATCTCCGGCGAAATGTAACGATCGTGCAGATGAGACCCTGCGGCCGGCTGCGATTCGAGCGTGGCCTCCGCCGGGGCCTCGTCGGGATAAGGCGGCAATTGCGAGAGTTTGAATTTCCTGTCGGGAAAGTCGATGTCCACCAAATAGCTGCTGAAGACATCGGCGCCGATCAGGCCATCGTCATCCAGCACGGAATTTCGATCGACGACGTCCACATAGCAACCTTCGAACTGCAAGCCTCCGATCTGGACGGAGTCCGCGAAACCCACGTACCCCGCGGCTCCACCCTTGTCGCCAATGCCGCTCGCTTTTTGCTCCACGATTTTCTTCACACCGGCCTTGTCCGCTACTTTCTTGTCGATCAAGATTCCGCCAGCGCCGGTGTCCAACCTCAGTTTGGCGGTAGCGCCGTTCACTTTGACGATGAATCCATAACCACGAAGGCGATTCGGGCCATTGAGCAAAGCTTCGAGATGGGTTTCGGTCGAGGTCAGCTTCGAAGTGATCCGGCAAGTGTGGCCGGTCTGCCCGGTTTCGTCCTCGAGCACGGCAAGCTGATGCTCCAGATTCATTCGGTGCTCGGGGTCATCGTCTGTCTCGCGGCTCAAGTAGTCGCGGAGAAATTTAAGGCGCTCGCTGCGGTTCAGCGTGGCCATGTAAGAACGTTGAACATCCGGATCCGCGGGGTCAATCTTGTAAGCCTGCGCGACCGCCGTTGCGGCGCGTTTGTAATTGGATGTGGCGCGGTAAATCCTGGCGAGTCCGAGGTAGGAACGCGGATCCACATCGCAAGCCTGGAGCGGATCCAAAAACGCGTGCTCGGCCAACACCATTTTCCCCTGGCGAAAATATACTTCGCCCATGGCGGTGATGGCCGGCGTTTTACCCGGCGTGAGGGCCACGGCTTTCGAAGCGGCATCAAATGCGTCGTTCACCTTATTTTGCCTCAGGTAAACGCGCGCAAGCCCGGTGTAGGCGAGCACCACGTCCGCGCCGCCGGACGAAACGATTGCTTTGTAGGCCGCGACCGCCGCTTCGAATTTCCCGGTACGGTAGAGATTCAGAGCGTCCCCCATCGGCGCCGAGAGAGTCTTGGGCGAGACGTCCACCGTGCAGGTCACCGTTCGCGGTTGGGCTTGAGTTGCAGGCGGCGGCTGAGGTTTGGCCGCCTCTTGCGCTCGCGCGGAAATTGTGGATACGCTCCACGCCAGCGCCAGGAGCAAACCGAGCCGAAGTCCAAGCCGCGTCATGTGCGCCTCCAGCGGACCACAACACAACCGAACTGCGCGGTCACGCGCTCACATCTTCCCGAAGCGAATCGCGTGCGGCAGCATTGTCCTTGCCAGTTCATCTTGTGTCAATTGCCCAAGGCGTATGCGATCGCGTGTCCATCATCGTCCCGCGGACATCGGGCGAGATTACTGCGCGCGATCCTCGCCCTCTGTACGGAGTCCGAACCGCTTGCGCCGGCAGCCAACTGGCCTGCGCTGCTAAACAAAAACAACGCACTGCAGCGAAAGAAAAAATGTCCCGGCCTGAGACCTTTGGAGTAACCGCTGCCGAGAGGGGTGTTATCTCTGTGAAAACGCGAGGCAAAAGCGCCCGCTACAAAGCGGTGGAACTGGTGTTAAATCAAATCAAGGGCGCGCTTCAGCGTGTGTCCTTTGCTGTATAAATCGAGGGTGAGGATAATTCCGAATGAAAACACTGGTGAAAGTTTCGCTCATCGCAGTTGTACTGGCATGCCTGCTGCCCATGGCCTCGCAGGAAGTTCTTGCTCAGGGAAAACACCCCCATTACCTGCACGCTCTTTCCGATTTGCGAGACGCCCGGGCTCATTTGGAACGCCCCAACGGCGGCGCGCTTCGCCAACAGGAAACGGACGCGATTCATCAAATTGATGAAGCCATCGGTGAAATCAAACGCGCCTCCATCGACGACGGAAAAGACATAGCCGATCACGCGCCGGTGGACGCGCACATGCCGTGGAAAGGACGTTTGCACAAATCACGCGAACTGATCGACAAGGCCATCGCGGATTGCAGCAAGGAAGAAGACGATCCGCACACGCAAGGTTTGCAGGCGCGTATTCTGGATCATCTTCATCGAGCGCATCATCACGTCGACGAAGCGATTGCCATCGTCGAAAGCCGCTAGCTCTGTTGTGAAAGCGGCCGTTGAGGGACGGAAACCGCAATAGAGGGGCATTCTGAAGCAGCGCAATTGCGCAACGCTTTCGGATGTCCCTTTTTTTCTGGTTCTTGGCGAATCGGCGGACGTGATCTTCTACGAATTACTGAGGCAGCGCGGAACTTCCGAAGAAAACTTTCATCAGCACAACGCCGCCCACGAACGCGGTACAGATGCTGAGCAGCGTGCCGATGAGGAAATATTCCGCAAATTGCTCGCGATGGAACTGCGGGTAGCGCGCTATGGATTTCGCAGCGATGATCAAGCCCACAGTCGCCGGCGAATGCAGCAAAAGCGCGGTCAAGACAAGAAATCTTTCCAGCCAGCCGATGTACATGCCCGCGTTGCTCAATTGCGCGGGCGTTTCGCGAGGCGGTGAATTTGGGATTTGCGGCGTGCCCAAGCCGATGTGGCGCATCAACGGCTTGGTGAGGAAGCGGATCAAGTAACCGCAGGCGAAGATCACCGCCACGTAAACGATGAGCAGAAGCAAGATTCGATTGCTCTGTTCGCGAAGCACATGCAAGCTGGACCGCGCGATACCCGCCAGCGGAGTTTGCTCGATCCAGCACGCCGCCAGCAACACGGTAAAGAAATGCACGGCCTGATCCAGCACGAATGCAAGCGCTCCGTCCGCGGCCGCTCGCGACTTCGCAAACTGAATCTTGCAAAGATCAATTAGAAGATGGACGAGCGTTAATGCGATCACTGCCAGCTGAAAGCGCAGCGATGAAATCATCCCGGGAAGGAAGCACACAGCCGCAAGGAGAACACAGAGATAATGAATCGCGCCGTGTTTGAAGTAACCGAGGGCCTGGCCGTTCTTCTTTTGCTGCACCAGGTGCGAGGTCTGAAAAACAAAATCGGTCAGCAGATGGGCCAAATACAGCGTCAGAATCGCGCGGATCGTCGTTTGCACGTTTTCGTCCCAAAGAGACATTTTAGGACGACTTCGTCCTACAGGTGGCTAGCCTGAATAAGCAGGCGCATGTCTGCGCTGGTCTGCTCGAGTTGCCAGAAATGCCCGCGCCGGAGGGTCCGCCACACCGTGGAGGCGTCCACGTCCAGCGTCCGCGCCGCGGCGTCTAAGCGACGCCTGGCTCGGAAGGTTTTGATAGTCTCCCACTGCTTGTCCGTTATGCGCAAGAGTAAGGTGTCGTGCAAACCATAAATCAAATTTGCGGTGGAATCGAACACCGCGTTCTTCGATCGAAACGAAGTAAGGACTTTGAATTTATATTCTCCCTTGCGCTTGATCCCTTCCAGGGCCTCGCGGGCGAACACGAAGGCCGCGCCTCCCAAACGATTTACCGGCGGCTGGATGCGTGCGGGTCCCGGGCCGAAACCGATTCCCATGCGGAGTTGCAGCGGCTGTAGCCGGATGCGCAAGTCCAATATCACTTCCGGAATGCTCGCAGGCGAAACGCTGATGGTCTGAAACTCGTCGCCTGCCGTAACCGCGTAAGGCAAGCGAATCCATTTGCGTTTGATGTGCTCACGCGAAGCCGCGGCAAGTCCCCGGCCCAGCAGCGAGCGCAGCTCGCTGCGCAAACCGGACTTCACTACATCCGCGATCAGCACCGCAACTGTATTTTCTGCCATTGCACGATTTCGTCCCAATTATACAATTTTGCACGATTATGTGCAAGAGGAAAGAATGTTTTGCTTGGGGGCCGGGGAGCGGACTGGATAAACGCGCATGCCGTCGAAGAGAGGCTCATAACGGCGCGGAATGTAGGGGCGCTGAAGCGCGGGGGCAAACGCGGAGCGAACTCGAGGGGCTTTTTCTAGTACTCCACTTCCCGCCGAAGCCGTATCTGCCGGGCTTTCAGCAAGCTGCGGGGGCGTACGTTAGTACTGGCGCGAGCGCGACCGGAGTACTGCGAGAATGTGACTTTCACGCTAGTGCGTGTGCAAGAGCCGCTTGCTACATTGGACCATCGAAGATGTATATCACGGGGGTTCAAGCCGGATGAGTGAAGCGAGCGACTTTAATATGCAAGATCCAAATGCGGCAGAAAATATTCCAGCGGGCCTGGCGGCCGAGATCGAGCGCGGCCTGGCCGAAGCAAATCTCTCCTCTTCGAACTCCGCTGATTCCGACGGGCGCATTCTGGATGCGATTTGCGAAGCAGTCATCGCCGAGACGCCCCGTGCCGCCGCCGAGGTCGCGGCACAAAACAGCTCCGAGCCTCTGGCCAGCCTGCTGCACACCATACAGGCCGGAGCGCACGAATACGTCAACCCGGACACGCGCAAAGAATGCGCGGAGCTTCTTGAGGAAATTGACCGAGCCGCGGAAGTCTGCGTCACGGAATACTCGCTCACCGATATCGTGCAATGTTCGCAAGAATCCGGCGAAGTACTCGCCGAGGACTCTAACCAGACATCTACCGAATCGAAGAGGGATGCCGCTTCAGCGTCCCCTGCTTCACAGGCGGCGAAACTCTCCGCAAGCGAAGCTGCCAAGGCGATGCCCGTGCATCCGGCGGCAGACCGCCGTCGCCGACGCCGTGCGCTGATTTCGGCGCCCGTGCGCGTGCGCGGAGTTGACGTCACCAACGGCGGCCCGGATGAAATTTCGACCACCGTGGACGTTTCGCGCTTCGGCATTCTGTTTGTTACATCGCTGGACAGCTATTCGCGCGGCATGGATGTGATGGTCACCTTCCCCTACAGCAGTGCCAAGCACGCGGTTCAGGCCGAGCAGCATGGCCGGGTGGTGCGCGTTCACGGGAGTCCCGACGGGCGCAGCCGTGTTGCCATCGCACTTGGGCTGGGAGTCGGCGAAGACCTGGTGGATTCCAGCGGCAAGAAATTGGAGACGCCTTTCGCGGCTGGCCGCAAAGGCGAGCCGGTCTGCATTTCCGATTCCGCGGCGAGCGTTTCGAAGAGGCCGCTCGTTTTGACCGTGGATTCCGACGCCGCCCTGCGCGATTCGCTGAAGATTTATTTGCAGAATGAAGGCTATGAAGTGATCGCGGTGAGCACGAACGTGGAAGCCCGCGAAGTGCTGGACATATTTACGCCGTCTCTGGTGATCGCCGAAGTGGAGGGCGAAAATTTGCCGGGATTCGATGTTTGCGCGCACGTGAAATCGAGCGAGCACCTGCGGCATATTCCCGTCGTGCTGATTACGCGCTCCGCCTATCCCAGCGATTATTCCAACGCGCATTCTATCGGCGCAGTCGTGTGCATGGCCAAACCTTTTAAGCAGGAACGGCTCGGACACGTGGTGCGATTGCTGGCGCCTCTGCCAGAGCACATGCAGCGGAAGTTTGTGCCGCGGCCGGCGGACCCGACACGCCGTCCAGGCTGCGACACGAATGCGGACGGCCGCAAAAAGACGAATCCCGCTGCCAACGGAAACGGCAAGCGCTTCAAGTTCCCTTCCTTTCGCTAAACCTATCGATTTCTCTCAGACAGGCCGTCGCTGCGAAAGCACTCGCTCTCGCGGCGGCGGGATTTTTTCTCCTGTAGCCGTTACAGATGCAATCCAGAGAGAATGCAGAATTCCATCGACTGTACGCAGGGCCAGTGTTAACCGCAAACCCGCGTTCTTGTTCAGCGCTGCATTCCCGGCGCGGTTGTAGAGCTAAAATATGCATATGAGTGGGACTTTCACGCCCGGTAAACCTGGCGACACGCCTGTGAAGGCAGGCGGCGCGGCCACGCCTGGTCGAGTTGAATCGCCCGCAATCCCCGGTGCGGCTTCGCAACGAACGGTCAAATGTTTTAAATGTGGCGCGGATGCCCGCGACGTCGCGCGGTTCTGCCCGCGTTGCCACGCTACGCTGCGTTACGAATGCCCGGCTTGCAAGCACGAACAGCGCAAGGGCGGCTCCTGCGAGAAATGTGGCGTCGATTTTGTGAAGTACATCGGCGCGGTTGTGGCCGCAAAACGAATCGAGGCAGACCAGATTCACGATCGCATCGAGCGGCGCACCGGCATCATCAAACAGGTGTTCCTGCTGCCCATCACCGGCGGGCTCTCGTTGATTAAGTACATTATCAAACGCACGCGCCATTAAATTCCGCACACGGCGCCGCTCCGGCACATTCTCGTCCGTACCGCACCCACATCGATGAGCCTGACGTTGCGGGTTTTGTAGCACTCGGCAATAGATATGATGCGATTCGTTCTGCGCGCCGAATCGCGATAGAATGAATATGGTATTCTGCAGTGGCGGCTTGCACGAGCCGCTGGCGCACGAACAAGACGTGGCGCGAGCCACATAATCGAAATCCAAGACTACGAATTTGCAAAGGAGTTGCGATGTACCCAGAACATCTGCTTACACCGATGAGACAGGAATTGACCAGCATCGGCTTTCGCGAATTGCGCACGGGCGATGAAGTGGACGCCGCTCTGAAGCAAGAGAAGCGCACGGTGCTTGTGGTCGTGAATTCAGTTTGCGGATGCGCCGCGGGAAGAGCGCGTCCGGCGATTGCCCGAGCGATTTCTCGCGCCGCGCGGCCGGAACTTTTGTTCACAGTGTTCGCCGGGCAGGACGCGGAAGCCACCGACCGCGCGCGAGGTTATTTTACGGGCTATGCTCCGTCTTCCCCGTCGATCACGTTGATGCGCGACGGGAAAGTCGCCTTCATGCTGGAGAGGACGAACATCGAAGGGCGCGATCCTTCCGCGATCGCCGATGATCTTACGCGGGCGTTTGATCGCTACTGCGCGCCAACCGCCGCCGGCGCCGCGCAGTAGCCGACGCACTCGCTTGACAGGAGCAACCGAATGTTTTTAATTTTGACGATTGTGCTGATCATCGCGCTGGTGGGCAGCCTTCCGAGGTGGCCTCACAGTAAGGACTGGGGCTACTACCCGACCGGCGGCGTTGGGCTCATCTTGATAATCTTGCTGATCCTCTATTTGCTTGGCCGGTTGTAAGCGCGGGATTTCCTCGTCTTACCGAATCAGGACTCCATCATCGCAGTAGAGACGCGGATGCGCTCGCGAGCCCATTCCGCGGGTTGCCGTTCCGAATCTGATATTGCATGTGATTGACCAGGCGCGCGATGGTGCCTTTCGCGCCTACGGCCCACCCGTTGTAAATATCCAAGACGAAAGCGGCGTTCAGATCCAGAGAATCGGTGTGTTTCCAGTGCGCGCCGAAGTCGTCAGAGATGTCTTCACCCGTGGGGCCGACGGCCAGCATCGCGCCGTACAGAGCCACGACTGCCGAACGGTAACCGCCGGGCTGCTGAGTCGCAAGGCTCCATGTTTTTCCGTGGTCCGTCGAATAAGCAGCCACGCGATACGGCCGGCTTGGATCTTTGTAGTCCCCTCCCACGGCGATCACAGCCCAAGGCGTGGCCACAATCGAAAATATTCCGGACGATGCGTTGCCGCTCGCGATCGGCGTATCCACTACGGTCCAGGTCTTGCCGAAGTCGGGCGAGTGAAATACGCGCGCCGCTTTTCCGCCGCCCGTGCCGAAAAACAGGTCGCCGTCATTATCCATCGCGAGTGCAGTTCCGCTGGCGGCGAATGCCCCTTCGCCCGACAACGCGGCGGGCATGGCGTCGCTAGGGAGTTCCTTCCAGTCCTCGTAGTGGTGCGTGGCCACGATCACGAACTTGCCGTCAACGGGATCGCTCAGCGCATAACACTCCGAGTCGCAGACTAGCGCATCGAGAAAAAACGCCGGGCGCTTGTCGGCAAACTCGAGCTTCCAGGTTTCACCGCCGTCCGTCGTTTTGTAGATGCGCGATTTGTCGCCTTCACCGCTTGACATCACGAGCGCAGTCTTGGCGTCGAACGCTACAATGCTGCGGAAGTCGAGCGCGTCGCCTCCTGCAACGTGCAGACGCTTCCAGGTCTTGCCTTCATCACTCGAAAAGAGAATCACGCCGTTGGAGCCACAGGCCCAGACGACAATATGCTGCTCTCCGGCGGAATCCGTATTGCCCGCCGCGCTGACGCCCCGCAGGTTAGTGTCAATCCCGCTGGTCTGCACCGACCACGACACGCCGTCAGCCGCGTTTACTTCTCGCGCGTTGGAGCGGAGTTCCCTGCCCGGCGCACTGCACCATGGAGCGCCCACGTTCGCGCCGCATAATGTCGCTACGAGCGCCGTCACCGTAACCATGAGGTTGCGCATGCCGCGCATTCTAACAATGTTTCGAGCGCCGCCGCGCGATTTGTGTCGAGCTTATGTAGCGGCCGCCTTTTCACCCTGAGCGTATCGGCGAAGGGCAGGCGGGCGCATTTGCATTGGCTCCCATTACACAAACCGCCGGCCTGAAGGCCGCCGCTACAAAATCGTCTTGCCGCCGCAGTCTCGCCACGCCAACTTAACGTCTGGTGTAAATACACCGTGTGGTACATTGCGGCGATGAAAACATCAACTTTGCGTACGTTGCAGTGCGTTCTGCTACTGGCAACTTTGATATTCGCGGGATCCAGCACACAGCGGACGGCGCTCGGCAAGTCGCAATCGCTGACGGCGGGGACCGCTGCTGTGGTTGAGATGGAGGTGCGAGATTTTATGCGCCACGTGGCGCACGACGTTACGCAGGACGGCCCCGCCGCGTGGCGCAAATATTTTGCCGACACGCCGGCGTTCTTCATGGCGGTCGATGGCAAAATCGCGTTTGCAAATAGCGCGGAGGTTACGGCGGGACTTCCGCAGGTCGCGCTTGCCATCAAACAAATTGAGCTGAAGTGGGGAGATGATTTGCGCGTGGACCTGCTCGCGCCGGATCTCGCCGTGGTGGGTGCTTCGTATCACGAGCTTCAAGCATGGGCCGACGGCCACCACGCGGAGGAAAACGGATACTTTACAGGAGTCGCGCAATATCGCAACGGTGGTTGGCAATTTCGCAACGCCCACTGGTCCGAGCCAGTCCCTCCGCCGCTTGCCCCTTAGGGCGGTAGTCTAAAGTTTCCGGGGAATCGACGTTGACAACGCAGGAAAGCGCGCCCAGTTGGTGGGCGAAGTTGCCCGTTGCGCTGCGGGCCATCATCTCCGGCCTGCTGATCGCGATGGTCGCTGCCAACGTGTGGCCGCTCCTGCTCGTGACACTTGGCGTGCCGCTCGCCGCGATCGCTGAGGCGATATTTCTCGGGCTTTATGTTTGGTGG
>Ga0302224_10000586_pt1 | contig 17998 bp, 12 predicted proteins | sample II_Palsa_E3_1_FD_193520 | JGI IMG/M metagenome (GOLD analysis project Ga0302224, IMG submission 193520) | Peat permafrost microbial communities from Stordalen Mire near Abisko, Sweden - II_Palsa_E3_1 | ecosystem: Environmental > Terrestrial > Soil > Palsa > Peat permafrost | place: Sweden... | reverse complement strand
CTTTGTTGGTTTTTCTATATTTATAGGTTTAAACCCTAATTGATTTCGCGCCCCGTGTTTTAAAACACGGGGCGCGCGACCCTACTTTATTTCGAGCTAGCTCGCGATATTAGTAATCCCTTTTCTAGTCTCCTTTCTAAGTACCCTTGTAATCTCTTTTATCCAATCAACCCGCGCAAGCACTCTAAACCCAAGAGGACTTTTAGAGGAGCGAATAGAGCCCCACCTATTAATAGGTGGGGCGAATAGCGCCACATGTATTAATACATGTGGCGGAATTGCAACCCCATATAATAATGTGGGGCGAATGGCCCACGGGAGACCTAACTGTTAACAAATGGGGTGTGTCCGAGGACGTTTAAACGTCCTCGGGCTTACCTCGTGGTGCTAATTGAGAACTAGAAAATTCCTCGTGGGAAACATTCTTAATTTAACGGATAAAATGATGGATTTCTAATTCATATATTATAGGTTCAATTCCTATAGAATGTATTGGAAGAATCTTATAACAAATGCAACCGATATTAATTAATATCGGTTGCAAAATAAACTTGGCCACTCGGGGCTTAATTAAACACGAGCACTCAGGTTTTAACCTGGGCATTAAGCTCGTGTTTCGAATGGCGGCCCCAATTTAAAACCGGGGCGAATAGCGACTCATTCGCGATAGCTCGATGGGGCGAATAGCGCCACATGTATTAATACATGTGGCGAATTGGGACTTAAGGAAATAACACTGTGTCTGGAGTTAATTTACGGTTAAACTCCGTATAACTCTAATGTTCGAAATATTAATTATTATAGGTGCTTGTGCTGTAATAAGTGCGAAAAACCCTGTACATTCAATATTATTTTTAATTTTAGTATTTTTAAATACTGCGATGCTTCTTATTTCTTTAGGTATTGATTTTTTAGGAATCTTTATAATTATTGTATATGTAGGTGCTATAGCTATCTTGTTTCTATTTGTAATAATGATGCTTAATATAAAATTAACAGAATTAAATGAAGAGATTTATAATTATCTACCAATTGGGTTTTTTTTTGGTTTATTATTTTTAGTTTTATTTTCGTTTTTTATATTAGATACTACATCATTATCTCATTTAGCTAATTCTAATGCTGTAGACTGGATTAACCTTTTTAAAATTAAAGGTAATAATTTAGTGCAATTAGGTGTTATTTTATATACTACATATTTACCTCAATTAATGTTAGCTGCTATTATTCTTTTATTAGCTATGTTAGGGGTTATTGTATTAACGTTTACTCAAATCACATCAAAACAAAATCGTTATCAAGATGTATATCAACAAAATTCTGCATTTCTTGATAATCATTTATTTACATAATGAATAAAATTTCTTTAAGAATTGGTCTTAATCATCATTGGAATCATCTTTATTATCATAATTTATCTTATTTAGATCCTCGTTTAACTCATGGTAATCTTCAATTACCTAAAATAAATCGTGATAATTATTTAAAAAGTGTTATTAATGGGTTTATTAAATATAAACATCTAGAAATTCATCAATCTCGCGAATTTTTAGATATTTATATTGCAAAAGACCGTACGTATAATCACTCTTTTTTTTCCTCTAATTCAACATCCCGTTTAGCCGTTTTACGTGTATTATTAAATATATTAAAAACTAGAATACAAATATATAATCTTTATACTTTTCCTATTCATGATGCCGAATTACTTATTAAATATTTTTTAAAAGATTATAAAAATAAAAATCGTTTTAATATATTTAAAACTCTTTTAAATCTTGGTATTATTAAAGGAGTTAAAATCAAAATTAAAGGTCGTTATAAAAAATCTACTCGAACTCAAAATGAAATTTATCAATTTGGCCAAATCCCGAATACGCCTACTACTAATTTAACTACTTCTCTTTTTTATTCTACTTCTCAATTAATTGGTCCTTTAGGTACTTCTTCTTTACATATTTATTTAGTTTATAAAATTTAAGGCCCCTTCTCTTTATTATTAGATTTGTTTATCTCTCCACTAATGGGTTTGCCTACCTCTAGCTTTGAATTTAATAGCGAAAACACGCTTCGTTCAAATGTGGGTTTAATTTGTGGGGTTTGAATAGCGAAACCACGCTTCGTTCATAGGTGGATTTAATTTGCGTGGTTTTAAATAGATAATACCGGGAAAGGGCTTGCGAGCAAGCTCTTTTAAAAGAGCTTGCGGGCCGAATATTAAAAAATTTTTGGCAGTTTCGGAATCCATTTAAATAAATGGATATTAATGTTTACATCATCCTTTTAAATTTCATTTAAAGAAAGGTAATAAGCCCTTCAATTCCAAATGAAAAAATTTTGCCTCTAAACACGAGCCATTCGCAACATGTGCTAAACACATGGGGCGTTAAATAACGTGGGGGAGCTTGCGCGGATTTATGGGTGACATATAAATTAGCTTAGCCTCCATGACCGGCCGAACCACGTGCTTTAAACGTGGTTCGGCCGGCACGAAGGGAACTAATATAAAATAAATCGAGGAGATTCGATTTAAATAAATAGAATTAAAAATGTTTAACTCATTAATTTATTTATTCTTTACTTTTGTTTCTATTAATTGGTTTTTATTATTTATCCCAGCATTTCAATTCTCATCATTTAATTGGTTTTTAATTTGGACTTGTTTTATTAGTTCTTTATTAATTTTAAATCATCCTTTTTATGATGGTTTTTATTTTGCAGCTAGTATAAATATATCATCGTTTGGTTTATTAATTTTATTCCTTTTTACTTTAATTTTTATATTTTTTTTATATACTTTATTTAATTCAAGTGTATCTAATTATAAAGAACTTCCTACTTTATTTTTAATTGCTTATTTTGGGTTTTTAACATTAATAGTATCTAATGATCTATTAATGTTATATTTAAGTATTGAATTATTTTCATTAACCTTTTATTTAATTACAACAATTCATCAAAATTATTATACAACTGAAGCTGGAATCAAATATTTTATTTATAGTTTTTTAGCCGGAGCCTTTTATTTATTAGGTTCTACTTTAATTTATTTAGACATAGGAACTATAAATTTTTCGACTTTAATTTTATTAGAACCGACATTCACAGGATCAAGTATTATATTTGGATTAATCTTTATACTTATATCGTTTTTATTTAAATTATCTATAGCCCCATTTCATTTTTGGACCCCAGATATATATCAAGGGGTGTTATATCCTATAACAGCCTATTTTACAATATTTCCAAAATTTATAATATTTACATTTTTATTGAAATTTTATTTATATATCTTATATATACCTTATTTAAATTATTTTTTAATCTTTTGTGGTATTTTATCAGTATTTATAGGAACAATGGGTGCTTTTTCACAATATAATATAAAACGATTATTTGCATATTCTACTATCTCTAATTCAGGTTTTTTAATAATATTATTATCGTTAGGAAATCCATTATCAGCCCAATATTTATTTTTTTATTTAATTACATATATAATAGCTAATTTAGGAGTATTTACGGTATTAATAAATGCAAATATTTCAAATATGTTAGGATTAAAAGCATTCTTTAAAGATAATCCATTATATGCAATATTTTTATCATTACCAATATTATCATTGGCGGGTTTACCACCATTTGTAGGATTTTATGCAAAATTTTTATCGATTTATATAATATTTAATAATAATTTAATATTAATTGCAGCTATTTTATTATTCTTTTCTATTTTATCATTATTTTATTATTTAAGATTTATTCATTATGCTTTATTTTATGAATCTGATAGTTCTATTAATCAAATAATTCCTAATATCTATCAATCTTATATCATAATTGGGTCAAGTTTAGGATTAATCTTATTTTCAGTAAATCCTTCATTGTTATATTTAATTTCATCAATTTTTTCGATACTTATTTTTTAACACTAACTAAAAGCTTAGTGACCCGCGAGTTAACTCGCGGGTCGAGTAGCGCCACATGTCAATAAGTGGGTCGAATAGCGCCCCACCTGTTAATAAATGGATCAAATTATTATTTAATAAGTTCTTTTTATAAAATTTAAATAAGTACAGTTTATTACATACTAAAATTTAGAATAAAGTAAATTTATCCTATTATTATCTAGATTTTATTTAATATATAAGAGATTTATTCTCTCCCCTCCCCCACGTGCTTGGCACGTGGTGGTTTTAAAGATTTGCTCCCCTCGTGCTTAACCCCACGGGCTCAGCCCGTATTTCAAATAGCGACCCCCCCCTGTTTACAGGTGGGGTTTCTAATAGCTACCCCCTTGTTTAACTCGCGCTTCCTCGGAATAGCAAACCACGGGCTCAGCCCTTGGATATAATAACGACCCGCCACCTGTTAACAGGTGGCGGGTCGAATTTTTCTTTAATTAAGCTTGTTACTAAAATTAAATATGATTATAAGATTAATTTGTTCTAATAATAATACTAGACTTATTTTAAGTCAATCTCGTCCTTCTAAATCCGCGCAAGCGCTTAAAGGTCCGAATAAAATCTACCCCGTTTTATTTCAATTAACTACTGGGATGTTAGGTTTTAAAGGTTCCACTCGTTCCTCTATTTATGCTGCAGAAAATTTATTAAAAAAATTTATTGCTAATCTGCGTGCCTCTAAATTAACATCTCATTCTTTCATTTTATTGGTCAAAGGTTTAGGCCCTGCTCGAAATTTTATTTTACGCAAATTAGCTCAATTAAAAATAAATCATATCAAAGATATAACTACTTTCCCTCATAATGGTTGTCGTAAAAAAAAATCTCGTTCTTATTAATTTTTCTGTTCCCGCGAGCTAGCTCGCGGGCTTACCTTTTTTTCTCTTTACTAGTCCCGTGTCTACACGGATCGGGCCTCTATTTCTTTTCCTTTTTCCTTTTTAATTCTTAATTGAAGTATAGTCAAGTGGAAAGACATTGGTTTTTGATATCAAAATACACAGGTTCGACCCCTGTTACTTCAATTAGCTTTTCGACCCACGTGCTTTGCACGTGGGTCGAATATCTTTTTTATTTTAAATTTAATGAAGAAGTAGTTAAGTGGTTTAAAACATTGGATTGTAAATCCAAAGTCGAAAGACTTCATTAGTTCGAATCTAATCTTCTTCAATTTCTTTTTGCTACCCATGTATTTTCCCCACCTTTTAAGCACGTGGTATCCCACATATGGTTGGCTATTAACACCCCACCTGTTAATCAAGTGGGCTCTAAATTTTCCTTCCTTAGTAGTTTAACGGTTAAAACAAATGGCTGTTAACCATTTAATGTTGGTTCGACTCCAATCTATCGAGTTATTATTAATAATTACTATATTTAAGCTTCTCATTTCCTTTTTGAGATTCACGCGTTCGGCAGAGGGTCATCGACCCCCCACAGACTAGCATGTGGTTAAATATTTAGTCGGAGCCTTGTGAACAGGACTCATGGCGTAGCCCTCACATTTAAAATGTGGGGGCGAATTTACTTTTAATTCATTATCATATATTTATCGACCCACGCGAACAATGTTCGCGTGGGTCAATCTACTCGATCCACGGGGTTAACCCTCGGGTCTAATATTATTACTTTTCCTTCTTTTAACGCAACCGAGGCCTCGGTTGCAAAAGTTATTAACTCAATGGTAGAGTATTGGACTTTTAATTCAGAAATTCGGGTTCAATTCCCGAATAACTTAGATTAGCTTTTAGCTCACATGTTATTAATTAATGAAATAATTTAATGGTTAGAATAATGGAATAATTTAATGGTTAGAATAATGTGACTCATAATCCATTTGTTGTTGGTTCGATTCCAATTTCCATTAAAAATAATCCAATTCCAAAGATTTTAACGTCAAATTTGGATTACAATTTAGCGAGACTTAAAGATCACATAATTACTTTATATTTTAGCGCACCACGGGCTTAGCCCGTGGTGCTAATAGAGCCCACATTTTTAAAATGTGGGCTAATATTATTTTATAATATTACTAATTCGACCCACCTGTTAACAGGTGGGTCGAGGATTTTTGTATCATGTTGATCTTAATCTTTAATTTTTAATGACTAAATTTTATTCTTATCATTTAGTTGAAAACTCTCCTTGGCCTTTATTAGGTAGTATGAGTTGTTTAGTTTTAACTATTGCTGGAGTTTTATATATGAAAGGTTTTAAATATGGATTAATTTTATTATATATAGCTCTTGTTTTATTAATTTTAACTTTCATTTTTTGGTTTCGTGATATTATCCGTGAAGCTACGTATCAAGGTCATCATACTTATAAAGTAAGAAGAGGTTTACAATTAGGTATGATTTTATTTATTGTATCTGAAGTTTTCTTCTTTGTTGCTTTTTTTTGGGCTTATTTTCATTCTTCTTTAACTCCGGCTATTGAATTAGGGGCTATTTGGCCTCCTAAAGGAATTGAAATTTTAAATCCTTGGAATGTACCTTTATTAAATACTGTCCTTTTATTATCATCTGGTGTTAGCCTGATATGGAATAAATTATTTTTAATTGATTATAATAATCCTTTTTTCTTATCTATGTCTCTTTTACCTTTTAGTTCTTCTAGAATTTTATCTACTAAACGTATTGGTCCACATAATATCGATGTTATTTCTATTTTAATTGGTAGTTTATTAGGAGATGCTACTATGGAAAAAGATGGAAATGGATCTCGTTTTGCTTTTTATCAAGAGAAATCTCATGGTGAATATTTATTATGGTTACATAAAACTTTGTTTGAATTAGGCTATTGTACTTCCGTCGTACCATCGATTTCATCTCGTGTTGGTGTTAATGATAATATTCGTTATTATTATAGATTTAGAACTTTTACGTATAGTTCTTTTAATTGGATTTATGATGCATTTTATCTTAATAATTCCAATAACAAGCGCATAAAATTTGTTCCATCTTTTATTGAAGAATTTTTATCTCCTTTAGCTTTAGCTGTGTGGATTATGGATGATGGTACCAAATTAAAAAATAAAGGAATAAAATTTTGTACTAATAGTTTTACCTTACAAGAAGTTCAATTTTTAGCTAATTGTTTAAAAAATAAATATAGTTTTAATACTTCAATTCATAAAACCGGGGCTATTAATCAATATAATATTTATATTACAAAAGAATCATCTTTGGAATTAGCTAAAATTGTAAAACCTTATATTCATGACACCATGTTATATAAAATCATTTAATAAATAATCAATTCAATAATTTATTTTATAGTCCTCTTAAGTATAAATACGCAATTCTTAAAAAAAGTATTTTCTGGCGTCTGAAGACGCCCTTAATAGTATAAGGCCCTATTTAAATTGGGTCTTATTTTTGGCAATGCTAGTGAAAACGGTTAATGAAATAATTCTGTAAATTTAAGACCGTCGGTTCTATAAGGGGATCGCTACAGACTGGTTCACTGGTGGGTGTCTGAAATGATGCTTAATGTACAGTCGGAGTTTCATTTGAACAAACCCAAGTGTTCAAATCACAAGGCTCAATTAAAAGGGAGGCTTAAGCCTCCCTTTTAATTGGAAGCATTTATTAGTCACACGAACAAATGTTCGTATGGCACCATACATATTTAAAGATGTCTGGTCTGCTTTTTATTTCTTTTTTTAGATTAAGAAATAAAGTACATGGATAATTTAATATACAGAAAACTCAGCTCTAAGAGGCTTGTATTTTATTATTTGAAACTTGGCAACAGTTACTTGGGCTCATTTTGCAATAATTTCTGGTGAACGTAGAGAAGCTATTTTAGCTTTATGTTTAACAATATTATTTGCTTTAATATTTACTGCATTACAAGGATATGAATATTATGAAGCTGCTTTTACTATTGCTGATGGTGTTTATGGTTCTACGTTTTTTATGGCAACTGGTTTCCACGGGTTAAACATGATAGCCCCTACAAAGTTTATTTATCAACAGAAATCTTATTTTTCTTCTATTCATTATCCTTTCATTTTACATTCTTCTAAGGGTCAATTTTCTCTTGATCATTCTTTTATTCAATGGTTAATTGGGTTTACTGATGCTGAAGGTAATTTTAATATTAGTTTACGTAATTTAAATAATAATTCTTATAATAGTGTTATATTAACATTTCAAATTGGACTTCATATTGATGATTTAGAAATTTTAAAATTAATTCAAAATAAATTAAATTGTGGGCATATATCTATTTCTGGCTCTAAATGTAATTATTTTGTTAATGATCAAACTTCTTTAATTAATATTATTTTACCTATCTTTCAAAATTTCCCTTTAAATAGCTCAAAATACTTTCAATTTTTAATTTTTCAAAAAGCTGTTAATTTAATTATTAATAAATTTCATTTAACTCAACAAGGTCGTTTATTAATGCTTCAATATTATCGTGAAATGATTTATAATAATTCTTTATCTACTTTTCCTTCTCGAAATTCTATTAATATTAATCAATTTTGGTTAGGTGGATTTACGGATGGAGAAGGTTGTTTTTCTACTAATAAACATAAAGTGCGATTAAAATATGAAAATCATCATAAAGAACATCCTTTATTCCTTAAAATTCAAGAATTTTTTTTTAATTTAACTACTTTTTATGGTGGTAATTTAATGATTACTAAATCACGTTCTAATAGAATAAATAGTAACCCTACAGTTGTTTTAGAATTTAATCAAATTAAGGTCCTAAAGAACGTTATTATACCTTTTTTTTTAGGGGAAAATCATCCAATTTTATACACTAAAAAAATTAAAGATTTTCATGATTGGTCAATATTGGTTCATTTTTCTTATTATGGATATCATTTAATGCCAGAAGGATTGGATATTATAAATATATTAAAATCACGCATGAATAACTTTAGGTTATTAACAAATGTATCTAACATAAAAGAGGAAAAAAATATAGATGAAAAATTAATTAATTTATTAAATTGTCCTTCACCTTATGAAATAAAAAATGGAATTAGATTTATAAGAAATACAGATAAATTAGTTGCAGAAAAAGTAAAAATTATTGCAATCGATAAAAATAATAATAAAAAAATTTTTACTAGTATCACCGAATGTAGTAAATTTTTCAATATTTCTAAATCAATTATAAAAGATCGTCTTATTACTGGAGAATTTTTTAATAATTATAGGTTTACAATCGAAGAAAGAATTGATGATTATAAAAAAAATAGATAAATAAATTCCGCCCTAAGGCGGGTAATAGGAGATATTTAATCTCCTAATTATTTTATAGAAAACAGGGTAAATTGCATAAAACTCCTTATTCTTAGTATTAATATAATGACGCCCAAGGGTATCGAAATAAATTAAAAGAAAAGGACAATTTGCAGCCAAGCATATATTAAATAAAATAATTAGTTCATTTTTTTGTGAAATTTAATCCATGTACAACATCCACGGGTAATATATGAAGGTTCAACGACTAGTAGGTGAGTACTTTATTTACAATAATCCTGCCACGAACACCCTGCAATAAACAAATGAAGTAATTAAACTTCCTTCTCAATTTGAAGCCTTGAGATGGTTTATTGATGACATAGTCTGAACAACATCGAAAAGGTGTTGAAGTAGAAGATAAAGAGCTTTTACGATAACAAATTTGTTCATGTTATAATAGGAACAATATTTTTAACTGTTTCTTTAGTTCGTTTAATTCAATATCATTTAACTAATTTACATCACGCTGGATTTGAATTTGCCGCTTGGTATTGGCATAAATTACGAGTTTAGGCAACTCTTTTAAGTGCATAAGAATCAAATTCCGGGAAAGCCCTAAAGCTCTAATAACCAAAGTGTATTCGCAACCGAGGGCACTAGCCCTCGGTTGCGAAATTAGGAAACTTTTATGCTGGCCAATCTAATCAATTGTGGTATGGTAACATCATTAGAGATGAAAGAAATGAAATGGGTGACCGCGGATCTAAATCAAATTAAACCAGCCCGAATTTAAATTCGGGCGGGGTCCACGCCTAAGGCGGGACCCCTGTTATGGGGTGGTTTGTAAAAGAGCAACGAGTAGACGGTTCTTCAACTTCTTTTCAATAATATCGCGCTAGCGCGGGTTGTAAGGTATACTCTAGTCGCCGGGAAACCGGTTCTTGTTAGAAAAAAAGTAAGACAAGATTAAAGTTAACATAACAGCCTCGAAGGCGCCAGGCCCATTAATGGGTCTGGGTCTGTTCTAAGTTAAAAATAAGATTTTCGACACACGTGCCTTGGCACGTGTGTCGCGTAAAAATTTTATCCATTCTAGTTTTCTGGGCTTTAAGCGGCTGAATCCTCTTAGTAAAGTACCGAGGACGCTAAATCCGAGTGTACCTGGGTCTTAATCTCAGCTCCCCTTTCAAGGAAGCCAAACACCTTGTGGGACTGGGTCTCGGATTAGCCACACCACGTGCAAGCACGTGGTGTCGAATATTTTCATATTGGTATTCATTAAAAGACCAATCTATTTTTTATACTCGCCCCCCACCTGTTAACAGGTGGGGGGCGAAATTGTTAAAAGTCATACGAATTTCAGCGCCCCACGTGCTAGCACGTGGGGCGAACCTTCTGCGGTTTATAAATACATGGGTTTGAATTGCGAGCCTAGCTAGGCTCGCACTCGGGGTTTAATATCAAAATATTAGCACAGTTATCTAACTAACTGGTATATACCTAATTTCCCCGCGAGTTAACTCGCGGGTCGAGTAGCGCCCCACTTACTAGTAAGTGGGGCGAGTATTAAATAGATATGGGGGACGAAATTTAAGTAAACTGGCTCTTTAAATAATGAAGGTTATAAATATTGACCCACGCGAACATTGTTCGCGTGGGTCGATAACTTACGAAAAGAGCATTTACATCCTCCTTAAGTATTAGTCAACATTAAATTAAACTAAAGCGCGCGCATGCGCGCGGATTCAATATAAAATTTTTGATAAATATAAAAAATAGAGAATACCGCATTTTGCATCGGATTCGTTAATGACTTATCAAACCCCTGTTTCTCAAGTCAGAGCTGAAGAATATTATGAAAGTAAAATTTAACGCCATTAAACTAGTCGGATATATATTTAAAATTTTTTAATAGGAAGGAAGTTATGATACGTTTGTGGACATCGTGTGGCTAGTGTTGTTTGTAAGTATATATTGGTGGGGTAGCTAGTAATAAACACCCCTTATTTTAGAATTTACCGTTTCAAGTATAATTAAATTTATATTTGGGACCATGCGAAAACCCGCAAATATATTAATTTATTTTAAGAGGGGCATTAACTCACTCTCTTTTTAAATCTTCCAAGCATGCTCGGGTTTCTTTGAGCCCGCTCTGAAGGGGTCGCTCAATGAATCAGCGGGCATTACTCCGAGTTATCCAGCAATAGTTATTAATTAAGGGTTTCAGCGCGAGCTAGCTCGCGCATATTTAATACGACACAGTTTTTAACTTATAGGGTTTCCCGCGCGAGCTAGCTCGCGCATATTTAATACGACACAGTTTTTAACTTATGGGGTTTCCCGCTCATCTAAATTTTATAAAATTTAGAGCTTACATGGGCTTCGCCCGCCCCGCGCTAGCGCGGGGCGGGGTAATTAATTTGACGCAAGTTTTTTTTTAAATTTGTTGCACTGCTCTGCTTGGCTCTGCTCAAGGATTTCCTTATTAAGCAGCCCTTAAGGGCTGCTTAACCACTTATTTAGACACACGAATTTCCTGCTAAATTAAACCCATAGGTGGGTACCTGAATTTACTAATGGCGAAGGGTACCCTACGTAGTAGTATTTATTGGCGGGTGAGTAAGCACATTAAACCCCTGTATTAAAATTTACTCACCCGCCCGCGCTCGAGCGCGGGCGGGCACTAATGTTTCAATTCTAATTAATTTTATATTTGAAACCAATAACAAATAAAATGCATTTAAGTTCCGTGCACTATGCGGGCTTAAATTAGCCCCCCACCTGATTCCAGGTGGGGCGAATAGCTCCCCACGTTTTTTTTTATGGGCGCTAAACTATGTTTGTTTTTGCTACAATTCATTAATAGCCAACTTACGTATTTACTGGAATACAATATAGTTTAATGGTGTTCAGCAACTCGTAAGTGTACTCATGTAAATTTAAATTATACCCCATTTCGGAAGTGATTAACAACTAAATTAAGCTAATTACCCAAGAAATAAAAGGGAGAATAATTTATTAGCCCCGCCTGTTAACAGGCGGGCTCTATTCGCGCCACATGTATTAATACATGTGGCGCAATTCGCCCCACGTGCTAGCACGTGGGGCGCTAAAGTAAAGTAAAAAAAATGAAATTATCTATAATATTATTTATGTTAGGTTTATTAGGTATAGTTTTAAATAGAAAAAATTTAATTATTATCTTAATGTCAATTGAAATTTTATTATTATCTATAAATTATAACCTATTAGAAATTTCGCTCCTTCGAGCGGATGATCTTATCGGTCAAATTTTTGCTTTATATATTTTAACCGTTGCCGCTGCTGAATCTGCAATTGGTTTAGCAATATTAGTGATATTTTATCGTATTAAAGGGACGATTAGTGTTAAATTTGTTAATCTTTTAAAAGGTTAACCTTTTTAGCTTTAGCTACCGCGTGTTACACACGTGGTACGGCTAACTCGCGCACTTATATTTACTAATACACCTCTATTTACGCCAAAATATTCGCTCCACTATAAAGTTGTGTGCGTTAAACTAATATTAACGGACTTTGGTTATCTTTTTAAACAAGAGGTTAATTCCTATTCGCCGGTCAATTTAAATTGACCGGCTTTACGCGCACCGCGGGCTTAAGCCCGCGGTGTGTCGAAAAAGAACTCGGTGAGCTATGCTACACAGGGACTCTTCCCATGTGTCGAAAACATGGACTCCTCCCTCGTTTTACGGATTTAACCCCTAAGATAATAAATAATCCTAGTCGATCTATTAAAACCCCCTAAAAAGGGGCTAAAGGTCTTCTTGTGATTATCTTTAAATATCAAAATTTTAAGCTACCCTTATGCATTGCATGTGGGTCGAATATGTTTTTTAATCATGTATTTATTAATTATATTTTTACCATTACTTGGTTTTCTTTTTACTATATTCTTTGGTCGTTTTATTGGATTAGGGTCTTTTATAATTTCTACTTCTTCTATCGGTTTAACACTTTTATTAACAATTATTGCTTTTTACGAAGTTGTTTATAATTATTCTATTGTTTATATTGATTTAGGTTATTGGATTAATTTCTCATACATACAAATAGGTTGGTCTTTTATTTTTGATTCTATTACTGTTTCTATGCTTTTTATTATTACTCTTATTTCATTTTTAGTTCATTTTTATTCAATTTATTATATGTATTCTGATAAACATTACCCTAGATTTATGGCTTATTTATCTCTTTTTACTTTTTTTATGATTCTTTTAGTTACATCCAACAACTTATTATTAATGTTTTTCGGTTTCTTCCCAGCCCGTATAATTCTATATTTGTAAATTACTATATGCTGATAGGTTATTTGATACATATCATCTTCTATTTTCTAATCAGCAGGTTTATTTAATAAACCTCAGAGACTAAACGTAATTCGTTTAAATATTTATTTAATGAATTTATAGTCCAAATTAATAATTGTGAGAGTTACAATTATTACATAATAAATTATTTATATTCCAAGCTTAGCGCCCCACGTGCTTAGCACGTGGGGCGAATAAAAATTTTCTCTTTTCCTCTTTTTTTACACCTTTTAATTAAATTTCTTATATATTTTATAGTCAACCCAAGAATCAAGATTCTTTAACTGAATTTAAAAAACAAGCGTTAATAGGTCTTTTACTTGGAGATCTTTCAGCTGAATAATAAAAATACCAGATTAAAATTTGATCAATCAGTTCATATACATTATGATTATTTAATGCATTTATATGACTTATTTAAAAATTTTGTTAAGACAGAACCTAAAATAACTAATCGTAAAGCTGATAAAAAACTGGTAAAATTTATAATAGTATTATATTTAAAACATTAGCATATCCATGTTTCCAGCGAAGCTGCTAATTTATTTTCTGTGAATGGCTCTAAATCTGTTCCAATTGGATTTATTAACTCCAATTAGTTTAGCAAATTGGAGGGGTAATTAAAAAAGGAGGTTTATTTTTACATACAAATAGTTATAAAAAGAAGAAGTTGAATATTTAATTGAAATATTCACAACCAAATTTATTCGCCCGCCCCGCGCTAGCGCGGGGCGGGCTATAATATTTCATGTTCTATTCGATTAAAAGAGAAAATCAATGAATTAGCGACCCACGCGCTTAATGCGTGGGTCGAGTATTTATATATAGAAAGTGGATATGCCTAAATTAAATTTATTAGTAGCACAATCTATGCATCCATCTATGTTATATAAATTAGGTATTAAATAATCTATTCCCCACGGGTTAACCTTCGAAGACGTGGGTTAACCCGTGGGCAATATTAGTGGGAAGGTGACCTTAATTGCCTTAGATGGTATAAAGAAAGTCTAGTTGTTTATGGAGTTTTACCTTTTATGACTTCAGAAAAAAAATTAAAAGCTGAACAAAGAATTGGTCCACATAATATTGATATTATTTCTTTAATTATTGGTTCTTTGTTAGGTGATAGTCATATTGAAAAAAGAAATAAAGGTTTTAGATTAATTTTTGAACAATGTAACAATAATGTAGAATATTTAATGTGGTTTCACAAAATTTTAGCGATTCAAGGATATTGTAATGAAAAACCCCCTAAACTTCATAAACGAATAAAAAAAAAAAATAAAGTATTTTTTCATTATAGAATAAATACTTATACATTTAATAGTTTTAATTGGTTGCATGAAATGTTTTATAAATGGGATTCATCTCAAAATAAATTTATTAAAATTGTCCCTTCTAATTTAAATGAGTATTTAAATCCAATGGCCTTAGCTATTTGTTTTATGTCTGATGGTTATAAAGCCGGGGATTCAGTTAGAATAGCTACAAATTGTTTTACGTTACATGAAATTCAAGAATTATGTAAAATACTAGCATTGAGTTATAACCTTATTGCAACACCACAGAGTGGTGGTGTAAATAAAGGACATATATTATATATTCATAAGAAAAGTATAGAAACCTTTACAAATTTAGTAAAACCTTATATGATAAAATCCCTCGCTTATAAATTAGGTAAGAATTAGACAACAGATGATTAATTTATATTATAGTAAAAAATATTAGCACCACAAAAGTTGTGGTGCGCTAATACTCTTTAGAGAATCATATTTGGAGAATAAAGAGAAAAGAAGATTTCACTCTTATATTTTTTGCGACATAATTGAAAACGATCAAAGAAATTGACTTAATTTCAAGATCGTCGGTTACAAATTCTTAATCGCGATCGACTGGTTCACTTATGGGTGTCTGAAATGATGCTTAATGCACAGTCATAATCTTTATAACAAAGCAAGTTTTGTTATACTAGGGCATTTAATAAAACCTATATTTGGAGTAAATGTACAGGAAATAAAGAATATTCGCCCGCCCAATTAACTAATTGGGCGGGCGCGATTCGCCACATGTATTAATACATGTGGCGCTACTCGACCCGCGAGTTAACTCGCGGGTCGCTAAGTCAAATTTGGTCTTTATTTTTAAGATTAGGTAGGACTAGTTTCTTATTTTTTAATTAATTTTTGGTATACAAGAATTTTAGCCAATAAAGCCGCTTTAAAAGCCTTTATTATAAATAAATTTGGAGATATATTTTTATTAATTGGTATTTTAGCATTAATTATTAATTTTGGTTCAGTAGATTTAGAAATTATTTTTAGTTTATTAAATCCATTAGATCAAACTAATATTGATATTTTAACTTTAATTACTCTTTCTATTTTTGTTGGTGTAATGTCTAAATCTGCTCAATTCGGTTTCTTGAAAGCCCCATTATTATGGCAATTCGATATATGCGGAAAATTAACTCATTCAATTATACCTTTTGGTAATAATTCCTCGATGAAGATTCAAACTAAACAATTTGCTTATGTTCGTCAAATGTCAATTAATAATTCGCAGACCAATTTTATTTCTTGGGTTATTGGGTTTACCGTCGGCGATGGTTCTTTTTCGATTTAAGGCGGAAAATGTGTATTTAAATTTCATTTGCATGTTGATTTGCCTATTTTAGATTATATTAAATCTAATTTAGTCCACTTGGACTTAGAGTTCTCGGTACTTTATCAGATAACTCGGCTCAAAGGTTAGTTATAAATTTGACACATCTCCCTTTAATTAGACAATATTTTAATAATTATCCTTTGAAAACCGTTAAAGCTCAATCTTTTATTAAATGGTTATAAATTTCTAACATGATAAAAAATCTTCGCCCCACGGGCGAAGACCGTGGGGCGCTAACGCAAACGAGACCTCTTTTGCAAAAGAACACTTAAACCCCAAAGGTTTAGCTATTATTTATAAACCTCAATAATCACGTTTAATAAATATTGGTCTCAGAGACTACATTCGAATGTAAATGATATAGTCCAAACATTAACTCTCTAAAAATATATTTTAAGGGAGAACATGATGTTGTTTCATACTTGGTTACCCGATGCTATGGAGGGTGAGTGGGCTCTTTAGGTCAGTCACGATCAATTATCACTATTTGCGAAAATTTATAAAGTATTGTAAAAGAGGTTTAAACTACGTCTTAATTAAAATATTCGCCAGTTTCAATAGTAAAATTATTCTTACAACAATGTCGCGCTAAGAATAATTTCTTTCTTGAAACTTCAGAGACTATATGTGATACGATTTTTTATTTTATCTAAGATAAAGTCCATTTTACCCAGCTATTATAGCTGGGTACTAATTTTTCTATAATTTTGTACCCCGCGTGCTCGCACGCGGGGTCCATTAACCCCTTGTATAACTAATTGGGGGGTTTAAATAAATAAACCCAGCTATAATAACTGGGTGTAGTTATAACCGAATCGAGCCCGCCCAACTAACTAGTTGGGCGGGCTCGATTCGGCACATGTATTAATACATGTGGCGCTATTTGCCCTACCGATATTTCAGAAATATCGGTTGGAAAAGAACTAGTAGAAAGGTTATTATCTTTATTCTCGATTTTACTCGACCCACCTGTTAACAGGTGGGTCGAAAAGAACTATTTATTAAGTTCAAATTTAGATGAGGTTTTAATAACAATTATCAATAAATTTCTGTAACCACGTGGGCACGTATTTCGCGTGGATCAATTGGGTTTAAACCGATTTAATTTATTTTAGCACCACCCACGTGGTGTTATTTGACACCACGTGGGTGAATAATTCAACAATAACATGTTCTTCTACTAATGTACCAAAGATGGTTGTTTTCAACAAATCATAAAGATATTGGAACATTATACTTAATTTTTGCATTATTTGCAGCAATGATCGGAACATCTTTTTCAGTTTTAATTCGTTTAGAATTAACTGCTCCTGGGGTTCAATTTTTAAGTGGAGATCATCAATTATACAATGTTATAATTACCGCTCATGCTTTTATTATGATCTTTTTTTTCGTTATGCCTGCCATAACAAGCCAAAGTCGTGGAGAATAAACTGGGTGAATTGAAAAGCATACAAAAAATAAGTATGCCCAAGAATAGCTAAGGATATTATTAATATCTATGCCAACTTGCAGCGAAGTTTATCGAATAGATTAAAAGTAGATAAGAACGTTCAACGACTAGAATGTGAGGAATCTAAACCAATAAACATTCCACGAGCGCCCGGCAACGTTATTAATAAGAACGTTGATGACATAGTCTGAACAATATCGAAAGATATTGAAGTAAATCCTCGAAAGGGGGTGGTACTTATTTTTAATTGGGGCCATCTTAAAAGGTTTACGATAACAAATTGGATAGGAGGTTTTGGTAATTGGATGGTTCCATTATTAATCGGAAGTCCAGATATGGCAAATGCCCTTACTAAATTTT
>Ga0302224_10000559_pt1 | contig 18397 bp, 16 predicted proteins | sample II_Palsa_E3_1_FD_193520 | JGI IMG/M metagenome (GOLD analysis project Ga0302224, IMG submission 193520) | Peat permafrost microbial communities from Stordalen Mire near Abisko, Sweden - II_Palsa_E3_1 | ecosystem: Environmental > Terrestrial > Soil > Palsa > Peat permafrost | place: Sweden... | reverse complement strand
GCCCACTGCTACATCAACTCTGCCGAGCTCGCATTCGACAAGGCCATCGGTGGGATCTGGGCTAGCGACCATTACGGCGTCGTGGTCGATCTCGATGTCGGGATGGAACCTTCTCCAGGCAGTTCGGGTCTTCAGAGATGAGATCTGCGATCATCTGCCAGCCCCAGCGTCGGCGGGAGATAGCGTCCTTCTGATGGCTCGTCTCTGGGCCGCCACTGCGCCCAGCGACCGGCAGTCCCCGGGCACTCCGCACTAGATCAGCGCCATCGGCCCAGCCGTTCTGGCCGACTCAGAACACAGCGGGCACCGCCACTGCCAGCATCTACATCGCCTCAGCCGTCGGCATAGGCCAGGAACTCCTACCCGTCGAAGGACGCTCACGCGGCACTTGGCCGGAAGGCCGTGCACCCCTCGTTTACAAACACGTTTACAAGCGACAGCAGGAAGGCCCCTTCCGGAACCGGAAGAGGCCTCTGACCTGCGAAATTGGTAGCGGGGGCAGGATTTGAACCTGCGACCTCTGGGTTATGAGCACTACGACGCCCGTCTCAGGCATCCCGGGCGGTCTCTCCCGGATGCGGTGACCTCAGGGACAAGAGGGTTCCTCATCTCTCGCGGCCCGCCTCGTCTTCCGCGTCCCGCCCTGTTCCACCGCATCCCGTTTACAGATTGGTTTACAAAACAGGCACCCGATCTGCGGTTCTCCGCAGGTCCCAGCTCCCCCGTTTGGTCCCGGTGATGGTCCGGTGCTGACGGCGGCATCACGATCTGCCCGTTGGCGGCCGTGAAGATGGACCGATCGTTTTCACCGAGCGCGAGCGAGCTCCCTGTATCGCCAGCCGTGAGTCCGCTACCGAACGAATATCTACATCTCTCCGAGGGCGGCCGCCATTGCATATCGAGCACAGATCAGCCTGTTCGGCGGCGGCCCGCCCTCAGCGCTATCCGCTACCGGCGGAGTCGTGCGTCACCCGCCGCGGTTGCTCCCGGCGCGGTCATAGAGACGCGGCCGTCCCGGTAGACGATCCGTCTATCGGAGGGGGGTTGGCGGTGCTTGAGGATTTCAGTAGCCGGAGAGCAGCGCCTGGAGGCGGGCGAGGTCGGGTTGGGTGAGGTGGCTGCGGAGCCGCCCGCGGCGGTCGGGGCGTCGCCCCCAGATGAACAGCTGACGCGCACCGGCGTCAGTATCGACCCAGGGTTCGTCGGCCTCATCGCTGGCCCAGGCGAGGGTGGCGTCGCCGTGCTCGACGATGACCCGGAGGTCGGGCTGCCCGTCGGCTCGCAGCCGCACGTGGAACTCGGAGTCCGGGTCAGGGTCGTGAGCGCGGCCGGCGATGAGCAGGATCTGGCCGAGCTCACCGACCGAGTGGCTGACGAGATCCATATCGCCGAGCAGCCGGCGGCTGGCCTCGTCATCACCGGCGATGTCCCAGCGATGCAGGGCGTGCTCGTTGCGCAGGTGCGGGATGAACTTCGCGACCGCCATACGCCGGCCGGTCCAGGGGATGACCGCGCGGGGCTCGCGGTCGAGCACCTCGTCGGCCAGGCGGCGCATCCGTTCCTCGCCGGCATCGAGCCGCCGCAGCAACGCCGGGTGCCCGATTGCCTGCAGCGGAGCTTCGCGCTCTTCGAAGCCTCGCGTCTGCGGCACCGGATCGCCTTGCAGGAACGGTTCGAGATGACGGATGACCTCGACGGCGATGCCAGCGACGTGCGCGGCGATCTCGTGGGTGGTCCATCCGTCGCAGGCGCTCACCGCCTCGGGCGCGGTCTGGTCGATCGCCGTCAGGAACGCGTCCGCCTCACGGCTTCGCTCGATCACTGCACCCTCACGCTCCATTCCCAGCCCGCCACCGCTGCCGATGCTAGAGGCAACCTGCTTCGACCATGACCGAATCATCCACAACCAGGCAGCGGTGGGCTCTGATAGCCGCTTGTCAGTGCGCCCAGCCGGTCAATCCCGGTAACGGATCGGCGAGCGACACGCCGGACGACGAGTCGTACCGGTGCGATCAGCCTTGTGTCGCAAGGTCAGCGGGGACGCACTCGTGCCGGCAACCTACTCGTTGGGGCCCGCTGCCCTGCGTTTGTAAACTGCACGAAAGATGAACCCGATGGTTACCGCAATGGCGGCCACCACGATCCCGCCGATGATCGAGGCGACCGCCGAGGCCCCGGTCGCGAAGGCAATGACGAAGTAGATCACTCCGGCGACGATGCCCGGGATCACAACACTGGTTATGGAGGCATTGATCTTCATGGCGACAGCCCCTCTCGCTGCGCGCGCTATCTAGCCCCCGCATGCAGGCTACTGCGGATCGATCACCGCGAAGGGGATGACGGGTCGTGCATTCGCCGACGTAGGCCTGTCCGCAGTCGACGCCTGTGGACGCCCAAGCCAGGGGTAGGCGTACAAAATACCTAATCCGCGCGCCTCGGCTGGTGAATGCCGAGGCAGCCGTAGCCGTTCCGAACGGCGGCTCTTTGCGCGGGCGCGCGAAGACTCAGGTCGCTCTCCATGACGGGCTTCCCGTCGGCCTCCGTCCCCGGCTGGAACAGTTCACGGCTGCCGACTGACTATGTGGGCATGGCCGATGTCTCGCGCCGTGCCCGTGGCGCTCGACCCTGTCCGCGGCATGAGAGTAAGCATTCTGGCGGTGGTGATTGTTTGCGTTCCGCTCGGCCGCGCGGGCTAGCATGCGGTCATGAATGGCGAGGTTTGTGTGGTCACAGGCGCCACATCCGGGATCGGCAAGGCGACGGCTGCCGCGCTGGCCAGGCTGGGCACGCAGGTAGTCCTAGTCGGGCGCGATCGTGGCCGCGGTGAGGCCGCGGCCGCGGAGCTAGCCGCGGCGGGAGCATCGCCGCGGCTTGAGATCGCCGATCTCGCCTCCATGGAGCAGGTGCGTGCTCTCGCCGTCCGTCTGGGCACGCTGGGCCGCATCGACGTGCTCGTCAACAACGCAGGGCTGATGGCCGGCCAGCGCCGGGTCACCGCAGACGGCTTCGACGAGGTCTTCGCCGTCAATCATCTAGCGCCATTCCTGCTGACCAGCCTGCTGCTCAGCAAGCTGACCGCTGACCCCCCAGCGCGGGTGATCACCGTCACCTCCGATGCGCATACCGCTGCCCGTCTCGATCTTGATGACCCGCAGCTCAAGCACGGGTGGGAAAGCTGGCGCGCCTACGCCAACAGCAAGCTGGCCAACATCTTGTTTACCCGCGAGTTCGCCCGCAGACTCAAGGGCACCGGGGTGACCGCCAACTGCGCACACCCAGGCATGGTGCGGACCCGGTTCGGGCGCGAGACCCGCCTGCCGATGCGCGCTGGCGTGATGCTCGCGCGGCCGTTCATGCTGTCGCCGCAGCGTGGCGCCGACACCATCATGTACCTGGCCACGTCCCCGGAGGTAGCCGGAGAGACGGGCGGTTACTACGTCAAACGCCAGCGGCGTGAGCCCTCCCAGGCCGCCCGCGACGACGCGACAGCGCGACGGCTGTGGCAGCTCAGCGAGGAGATGACCGGTCTCACTCCGGCACGCCCGGCCGGGACATGAGGACGCCCGCACCCAAACATGACGCACATTCGTCGCGGCATGAGAGTGCATCTGTCGAGGCGGGCTGGGGTAGTTCAGGTGGCAGTGGTTTCCAGGTGCCGTCGCGTCGGGCGGTCAGCAGTTTGAGGGACACTCTGATGCCATGCGGTCCGTTTTGTCCCCCTGGGTCGCGTGGCGGCTCCGGCCACGGTCTGGGCGATATGCTCGCATTATGGGCACCAACTATTTAATTTCGCGCAAGTGGGCGCTCAGCGACCGGTTCGCAATTACAGACGACACGGGGGTGCCGCAGTTCGACGTTCAGGGCAGGTTCGCGTTCTCCCGGAAACTGTCCCTCCGCGATAGTGCGGGAACAGAAGTCGCGGTCATCATTCGCCGGGGATGGCCGATGCGCTACGAAGTTCTCGCCGGCGGCCAGCTGACCACTGTGCGTCCTCGCGGATTCCTCGGCAAGCGCTTTGAGATCGACTCTCCTGCCGGCGTTCTGGAGGCACGCGGAAACTTCTCCGGCCGGCAGTACTCCGTCACTCGCGGTGGTGCGCCGGTGGTTGCGGTCACGCAGTTGCGGACGTTCAGGGAGCAGTTCTCCGCCGAAGTCTGCGACGGGGAAGATGCCCTGCTCATGCTGGCTGTAGTGCTGGCCATCGAGACCATCAGGGAAGACCGCCGCCGCAGTGCCGCCGCGGCGGCCAGTGCAACTGCCGCGGCAGGCAGCTGATGCCGCCAGCTAGGAGCCGGGCGAAATCACGCTCCCGGCGGCAGATGCGGGCGTTGCGAGGCTCAGCCGATGCGCTCGGCCAGTGAGACGATGATCCCTTCCGGCCCCCGGACGTAGGCCATCCGCCAAGCGCCCTCGTACTCGCCGATGCCACCGGCCAGTCCGTAGCCCTCGGTAGTGGCCCATTCGACAGCTGCCTGCAGGTCGTTGACTTCGAAGGCCACGTTGCGCAATCCCAGCTCGTTGGCCATGGCGGCCGGTGAGCCCGGCACGGAGCCGGGTCGCACGAAGCTGGAGAGCTCCAGGCGGGTGCCATCGCCGGGCGGCTTCAGCATGACGATCTCGGTGCGGGAGCCGGGAATGCCGCAGACCGTGTCCAAGAACTCGCCCTCGACGAACGTCCTGCCCTCGACCTCCAGGCCCAGCGCCACGAAGAAGGCAGTCACGACGTCGAGATCTGCGACCGTCAGGCCGACATGGTCGAAGCGTCGAACATTTGACATAGGCCCGTCCTCCCGTCGTCGTATCGACCGTGCATCCGCCACGGCAGGGCGTTCTCAGTACCTCTCGTTGCGGGATCTCCGCAAACGCACACTATCGGCGGCAGATGCGGACGTCGGCCAGGTCGCTGCCAAGTGCGGATTCAACCTGAGCGGCTCTAGCCGCGTGCTGCACACTGTGGGAGTGATCCGGCTTGGAACATCTGCCGACCTCGCTGCCGCGACCAGCGTCTACCGCCGCGCTTCGCTGTCTAATGCAGGCGACCGCGACAACCTGCTTGCTCATCCGGAATACCTGATCCTGGGGCCAGAGGGGCTAGCCGAAGGCCGCACTCATGTCGCGGAAGAGGACGGCTCGCTTGTCGGCTTCGCCACCTGGATCGAGATCGCCGGCACCATAGAACTGGAAGACCTATTCGTGGACCCGGGAAATATGAGGCGCGGGATTGCCGCTGCACTCATCAACCGCATCGTAGACGTCCTGCGAGCTCGGGGCGTGGAGCGGCTGGAGGTGACCGCCAATCCTCACGCTCTGGGATTTTACCGCGCCGTCGGTTTTATCGACTGTGGCGTCGCAGAAACGGAGTTCGGCGCCGCACCTCGTATGGAGCTCGCGATCTCCTTACTGCGCCGACACCATCAGGTCTCGATGCCGCAGCGCGGGCAACCTGACGCCTCGCCCGATCAGCGGCAAGAGAGTGCGAGCTGCGGCCCGGTAGCGTCAGCGGCTTCGGCACGGTAATACCTGGTTATACTTTTGGTGTGAAGACAGCGATATCGCTTCCGGACGACACTTACGAGCAGGCCACCAGGCAAGCCGCCGAGCTTGGTATCAGCCGGTCCGAGTTCTTCGCCCGTGCTGCCCGCAACTACCTTGACCAGCTCGCCGTGCAGTCGCTGACCAGGCAGATCAACGAGGCGTTGCAGGGGGCCTCGGACGACTCTAACGCCGCCGCTTCCGCCGCTGGCCGCCGCTACCTGGCGGCCCAGGACGACGACTGGTGACCAGCCGCGGCAGTATCTGCTGGGCTGATCTCGGCGAGGCACACGGCAGCAAGCCCGCTAAACGGCGCCCCGTCCTGGTCGTTCAGGCCGACTCTTTCAACGCCAGCCGCCTGAACACCACCATCGCCGCCGTCATCACCTCAAATACCACCCTGGCCGTGATGCCTGGCAACGTATTCCTGCCCGCAGTGGCCTCGGGCCTGCCTAAAGACTCGGTGGTTAACGTCACGGCCCTGGTGACCCTCGACAAGATCGATCTGGAGCCACCTGTCGCCCGCCTGCCGACATCGCTTATGAGCGAGGTCGACCGGGGACTCCACCGGGTACTCGGACTGTAACCGCAACGCTCCCAGAGCGGCATGAGCGCGTGTTTTCGTGCATCGCTGCGCTGCATAAACGTGCAGGCTGATGGGCCACTCACCGCCGCATGCCTGATCAGTTCGGCAGCATCTGACGAGTCCGCGGCCGCCGCAGCGGATAGCCGGATATTGACAAGACCCATGTATTGGGCCCGCCGAGATGGCTCATTTCGAGATGGCTAGGTTCTGCTCACCGTGTAGCGGCGCGAATTTGCGCCGGTTAGCCTTCCCCTGGGAGTTGTGGGATGTTTTCCGGTTTCCGGCAGCGACGCGGTTCCCGCGGGCGCGGCTCGTCTTCCGCAGTGAGATCGCGGCCGCGGCTCCGGTCCCGGCCGATGGGTATCCAGACCCGCGGCTGGCGTCGCCCCGAACCGGCACCCCCTGGCCTGTCACATGCAGAAAGGCCGCGACCGGCGGCTTACATCTGGCAGGCCGTCCCGAAGGAGGTAACACCATGCAGGACTTCAAGAGAGGGACAGTCCGGGCGAACCAGCTGACGTTCGAGTACCTGACCGCAGGAGACGGCCCGCTCGCGCTTTGCGTGCACGGTTTCCCCGACTCGCCCTACAGTTACCGCTACCTGCTCCCGGCGCTCGCTAAGGCCGGCTACCGGGCTGTGGCCCCGTTCAACCGCGGGTTCGCACCGACCGAGCTGCCCGATGACCGCCACCATATCCACTCCAGCACGATGGCCGCCGACCAGATAGCGCTGCACGAGGCGCTTGGCGGCGACTCCGATGCGATCCTGATCGCGCACGACTGGGGCGCAGTAGGCGCATGGGGGGCGGCCGGCAAGGAACCCGGCCGGTGGCGCCGCTGCGTTGTCCTCAACATCCCGCCGTTCGCGATCTTCGGCGAGAACATCGTCACCTACGACCAGATCAAGCGCTCGTTCTATTTCTGGTACTTCCAGAATCAGCGGGTGGCCGAGGATGTCATCAGGGCCGACAACTTCGCGTTCATCGACAGGATCTGGGCCGACTGGTCTCCCGGCTACGACGCCTCCGAGGACCTGCCTAAGGTCAAGGAGTGCATCCGCGATCCGGCGCATTTCAGGGCTGCCCTGGGCTACTACTGGGGACAGTTCGACCCCAGCCGGTTCGGCTCCGAGGAATGGGCGGCTGAGCAGGCGGCGGCCTGGGGCAGGGACATCACCCAGCCCACGCTGTACTTGCACGGCACCAAGGACGGCTGCCATGGCATGACCCAGGAGCAGGTGAACCGGGTGCCGGACCACTGCGGCCCAGGATCACAGTCTGAGCTGATCGACGGTGTCGGGCACTTCTTGATGGTGCAGCGCCCCACCGGCATCAACAAGCGAATCCTGGAATTCCTGGCTGCATAGCTCCTCCTCGCCATCACCACGACGGCGATCATCCGGCACTGGCCTTCCCCGGACGCAATCATCCAGACCAACGTCCGGGGAACTGGCCGTGGCAGAAACCCCAACATCGACCGTGAGACGATCCTCAACGCGGCAGTTGAGGACGTTCACCTCAAGCGCGGGGATGTATAAATATACGGCTAGGCTGATCGTCCATTGGGGCATGTTAGGGTGCCCGCAGGCGGGGCGCACTGCTGTGACCAAGGGGCGGGACATGGAACACTGGACGGATTTCGGCGTGGGCCAGCTTCCCTCCTTTTCGGCGCGCAAGAGGGTTGAGTTCCCGCCGCCATTCGAGGCGCTTTTCGGTGAACTGGCCGGTACCGTCCAGCGGCCGCTGCAGGGTCTCACCTCGGACGGCACCGTCCAAGCTGGGCTGTTCCCCCTTCGGTCGACCGGTGTGAGCACGGCGCCGATCACGGACGCTGCGAGACATTTCCTCGGTGCGCTCAGCGCTGATCAGCGCCAGCGGGCTGTGTTTCCTCTGGACGCTGCGGAGCGTCGGATGTGGTTGAACATTCACCCTTTCGTATTCCGCCACGGCGTGATGCTGGAGGATCTGCCGCCCGCGACCCGTCAGCTCGGACTGCGACTACTCGAAGCCAGCCTGTCGGCTCGGGGCTTCGCTCAGGCCCGCGACATCATGCGACTGAACCGCCTCCTCGCCGAGGTGACAGGACTCCCCGACGACTTCGGCGAGTGGCCGTACTTCCTGTCCTTCTATGGTGAGCCCGACGCCGAACGGCCGTGGGCCTGGCAGATCGACGGCCACCACCTGTGCCTCAACGGCACCGTCATCGGTGACCAGTTCCTGCTGACACCCAGCTTCATGGGCTCAGAACCGTGTCAGGTGTTCGACGGCCCGCTGGCCGGCACGATGGTCTTCACCGCTGAGGAGCGAGCTGGCCTGGATCTCATCCGCTCCCTTGATGACCGGCAGGCGGCCCAGGCTGTCCTGCGACCGTCGATCTATCCCGATGACCTCCCCGCGGAGTTGCAGGACCCTCTCGACGGCCGGATCCAGGCCGGTGCGTTCCGGGGGGACAACGCTGTGGTTGCTTATGCGGGTGTCTGCGCCGCTGACCTGACCGGTATCCAGCGCCGGTGCCTGCGGGCTCTGGTCGCCGCTTATGTCGGCTGGACGTCCGAGGGCCACTCTGGGGTGAAGATGTCCGAAGTGGATCAGCATCTGGATGAGACCTACTTCGCGTGGATGGGTGCGGTCGCCGATGATGGCCCCTTCTACTACCGGGTCCAGAGCCCGGTCGTGCTCATCGAGTTCGATCACCATCCTGGCGTCGCGTTCGACAATTTCGTGCCATCGCGCAATCACATTCACGCCGTCGTCCGCACGCCAAACGGCGGCGACTACGGTCTCGATCTACTCCGCCAGCATCACGAGCGGTACGACCACAGCACCGGGATCCACACCGCCCGGCCATAACACCTGGGCTTCCGTTCTATTCACCTATACGAATAGGTGGCGCAATGTGCGGCTGCGACGTTAGCCCGCCGGCTCAATTATGGAAGATTATGTATGGCTGTGCATAAATACGCGCATAGGCAACGCCCTCACGCATGAGCGTACGTCCCACCGAGTACCCGATTGTCTGATTTCAGTTCACCGGCGGTGAGCACTATAGATTTCGTGACCACGCATCTTGGGGGATGCTGATGGTCTTGCGGGGGAAGAGTGCGGTCATGCGGCGACAGGTCGGCGATGACCAGGGCGTGGTCGCTGGCCGGCGGCGATGCCGTCGTCGTGCAGGTGGCTGATGTGGTCGACGGTCCAGTGGGCGGTGAGCCAGATGGAGTCGAAGCGGTCAGCCAGGGCGGCTGCCTCGGCGGGATGATCAGCGAGCCGGCACCGTGGTCCATCCTGCAGGGGATGGATTTTGCCCGGTCCGAAGAGCAGGTCATCACCGGGCTCACCGTTGAGACGGCGGCTGCCGGAGTGCCAGTGCGTGCGCGTTGCCACAAAGGCGGCCGCGTCGATCAGCGGGGTATTGGCATCGGCACCCAGCAGGACCGGTCCCCCGGTGGGCCGCTAGCCACCTGGCAAAGGTGACCGCTTGGCGCGGCTTGATGATTCCCCAGCTCACTCACTCCGGGAGGCGCGTGGTCGGACAAGGCGGTCAGTCCGAGCCCCTCCACGGTCGTCCCGGTCGGCAAGATCCGCTCCGGCAGGGGCACACCGTCCGGGATCCAGGCACCCTGCGGGGCCGGGCCGCGGCCGGCGATCGCGACCCCGCGGGACCGGACCGGACGGCCATCGGCGGCCCGCTGTCTCAGCTGTGCCGCGCAGATCAGCCAGTCAGCCCCTGCCGCCTGGCGGAGAGTTTCAGCCGAACCGAGATTGACTTCCTGCAGCAAGATCAGGTCTGGTTTGACCTCACGTAGCAGTTTCCCCATGGAGCCGAACTCCGGCGGCACCCCGGTAATTCAGATTCCACCACACCACTCGCACGAGCGAATCCGGCCCGAATGCGTCGCGCGTGCGCAGGCGCTGCCGGCACCGCGAAGGCTTACCCGCACGGCGCTTACGGACAAGCACGCTGGCCACCGGGCGCATCTGCCAGCCGGGAATGAGGGACATCGCGCTTGACGGTGCGTCTCTGGGCTGAGGCGCCCCTGGCGCCCAGCGACCGGCACTCTCACGGCAGCCTAGCCAGATCACGGCCAGCAGGCTGACTGTGCTGAACCGGCGCGAAACATCGCAAGCCACCCGCTGCTACCAGCCATTACGCCAACTCCACCGGAGAGGCGACCGGGGCAGGCCAGAATCCCGGCTCACTGCCGAAAAGGTCATGCCGCCTCTGGCCGGAGGGCCATAGCCCCCGCCTCGTTTACAAACACGTTTACAAGCGACAGCAGGAAGGCCCCTTCCGAAACCGGAAGAGGCCTCTGACCTGAGAAATTGGTAGCGGGGGCAGGATTTGAACCTGCGACCTCTGGGTTATGAGCACTACGACGCCCGTCTCCGGCGTCTCGGGTGTGCAGGTGCGTCTCGCTGACCAGGCGCGGCCGGTGGCTTCCGTCTCTGATGTGCCAGGCTCATCTCCCCCGTCTCGCCGCGTCTCGTTAGCAGATTCGTTAGCACGACTGGTTTCTGGCGTGCGGTTACATCCGGCCCGCGAAGGGCGCACCGCCCTGAATGCAGAGGCGTACGGCTGGCCGTCAGCTTGGGAGGTCACAGCCAGTCCTGCCGATCACTTTCGGGGATGCGTCACCGGCCGTGCCGAGTTCGGGCCAGGGGGATTTGCCGTGCAGGGCCTTGTTCAGGTCGGGGTCTTCGAGGAAGGGCCGGACCATGGCGGTGGCCAGGAATCCGGGGCAGACCGCGTTGACGTTGATGCGTTCGGGTGCGAAGTCCAGGTCTTGTCCACGATGGTGTGTGCAGGCCAGTGAAGATTCCGGCGTTGTTGACCATGATGTGGAGTCGCCCGAAGCTACTGACCGCGGTGCCGAGCAGATCATCATTGGCCAGCTGCCAGCTGCCAGCTGCCGGCTGCTAGCGCCGGGCGTATATTGACTCCGTGGAGTCGCCGCGTCGCCTCTCGATTCCGGGCTGCATCGGCTGCGGAGCGATGCGGCAGTATGAGAGCTGCGAGGGGGCCTGCCGCGAGCGCAGGCTCGAGCTCGTCGGCGGCAGCGATTACGACGAACTGACGGCGGTCGCGGCGGCCTGCCGCGTTCGCATTGAGGGGTTCTGGGCGCTCGTCGGGGAACTGGCGCGCACCGAGCCCGGCCCGGGCGAGTGGCGGGCCGCGTACGAGGCGCTTCAGCAGTCCGCGCGTTCGGTGCTGCGAGGCTCCGGGCCCGCAGTCAGGAGCCGCGATGAGGAGCGGCCGTCACCTGCTGGGACCGTGATCGTCTGGCGCTGCGAGGATTGCGGGGGCATTGATGCCCCGCAGGAATGTATTGATGTGTGCATCTGGGGTCCGGCCGACTGGGTGGACGCGACCTCATATGAGGCCGAGCGGTCGCGGGCCGCCCGGGATTGCGAAGTTGAGCAGTCGCTGGCCGGGCTGCTCCGCAGATTCGCGTTCGCCACGCCGCGTGACGGGCAGTGGGAACGAAGCTGGCGTGCCTTTCAATCACAAGCGCGCCTCGTGCTTCGGTCGAGGGAATCACGCAGCGTTGCGAACGAACTGGTCATCCGGCAGGCTCAAGCCGATGGATGATGCTGGGCGGAGGTCACACCGCGGATACGGTTGTCGGCGGTCACGAGCGGATAGTGCGCCAGACGGTCATTGTGATGCTCAAGAGGGGGCGTGCAAGAAGGCCGTGACACCCGGCACCAGTACCATGGCGAGCTTGGCGATCAGATTGGTCCTGTCCTGCTCCGCGGCGATGTTCCAGGTGCCGGTGACTACCAGAACGGCCAAAGGCGGCCCAGAGGGCAGGCATCTGATTGAACCGGCGTGCCACAGCAAGCGGGACCTGCGCTCCCAGGCGCGCTGCCAGATAGAGGCCACACCAGGGGGCAAGCGGGCCAGCGCCCATGCGGGCCGGAACTAAACTGTGTGTGACCGGCTGAGCGCTTGCGGCTCACCGCGGATGGGAGTAGAAACAGCTCACCGCGGATGGTAATAGAAACAAGCGGATGGTAGTAGAAACAAAAGGCCGCTGAATCGCCGGGGTCAAGGCGTGATCCGGTCGCGCGCTGGCCTGAAGCGCACACGACAGGGGGAACGAATGACCGCGTCGATGGACGAGGAGCGGGCAGGCGTCTCCTCGTCTCCAGCCACCGAGCATGAGGAAGCCGGCGACCCGGCCTGCTGGGCGCACCGCGTCTGCCCGGAATGCAATCGGCTCAACCAGGCGGACCACCCGGACGCGTGTGAGGCATGCGGGGTGGCCTTTCCCGCCTACTAGGCGCGAGGTGCCGGCCTTCGAAAGTGTTTCCGGGCAGCGAGCCCGGCAGCTTGCCTAAGGGAAACCAGACTTCCCAGCGGGCATCGTGCGCGTCGCTCGGTTTCATCTTCGGCCCCGCCACGGCCCTGGCGTCCGGGCAATACCGTCGGCTGGACCGGCGAGTGTGGTGATGCCGCGGCCGCGCTGCAGGCCTTCCGGGAGCTGCTGCCCGACCAGGTCCGGGTGCTGGGCCCGGACCATCCCGGCGTCCTGGCCGCCCGCAGTAACACCGCCGCCTGGACGGCACGATCAGGCGGCGTCGCCCGGAACGAATCTGAAGCGGATCCAGACGGCCCAGAGCGTGAGAGCAACACCAGCCGATCGTGAGTCCACTGCTCTAGACCTTCATCGACATGGCCCGAGTAGATCGAATACGGATCCCCTGGCCACCCGGAAGATCTCGAATCCGGGCGCTCAGGACACCGGCAGGTGTCTCTGGGCTGAGACGCTCTTGCGCCCAGCGACGGGCAGCCGCGCGATAGCGCGGACTGACTAACTGCTCCCTAGCCAGCCGCCCACACCGGCACAGAACACGGCAAGGCACTGCCGCTACCAGCCCGTATGCCGATACGGCCGGCTAAGCGGTCGCCGTTGGTCAGGAACCCTGGGGGCATGGGGAGAAGGGCAGGAAAGTCACTTTGGCCGAAGGCCATTAGCAAACTCGTTAGCACGCTACAGCAAGAATGCCCTCTCAAGATTGGGAGGGGCCTCTGACCTGCTTAATTGGTAGCGGGGGCAGGATTTGAACCTGCGACCTCTGGGTTATGAGCACTACGACGCCCGTCTCCCCCGTCTCGCACAGTCCCCTGCGTCCATAATGACCTCGGCAAACGCCAAGCGCGTCTCTCACCAGAGCAGGCAGCGTCTCAGCTAGCCCGCCTGGTCTCAGGATGCTTGGTGCACAAGTACGTGCACAGAACCGGCGTCTGGATGGACGCATTTCCACATCCAGACATCCGCCCTTCGCGCCTGGACGCTCGTCTGCCGCGTACTGCAGTCTCATGAGGTCTCGATGACGGACCTCCATGGCATGGGCGGTCGGTGTCAGTTGTCAGGCCGTGTGCCAGAGAGGCGCCTTGGACCGCCCACGGGAGGTCTTGACACCCCCGTTGGAAGTTAGGGTCGGAATCAGCCTTCGGGTTGGGCTCAAAACGAGATGACCGCAATGGCCCTCCAGATGGCTCGCAGTCGCGCTGGTCACCTTCCCTGGTTTGATCTCTGGGCTCCCGGTGGTTGCTAGGAGGGCGCTGCGCCGACGTCGGACAGCGCCGCGCGGAGCTCCTTGCGGGAGCTGACCCCGAGCTTTCCGAACACCTTGCTCAGGTGCCATTCCACCGTGCGCGGACTAAGGAACAGCTGGGCCCCGATCTCCGGGTTCGTCTGCCCGCCGGCGGCCAGGCGGGCGACCTGCACCTCCTGCGGGGTGAGTTCGTCGAGCGTCTCGACCGTGCGCTTACGCACTGTCTCGCCGGTGGCCAGCAGCTCGCGGCGGGCGCGCTCTGCGAACGCCTCCATGCCCATGTCCGAGAGCATCGCGTAAGCGACTCGCAGCTGCTCACGAGCATCGACGCGGCGGTGCTCGCGCCGGAGCCATTCGCCGTACAGGAGGTGCGCGCGGGCCAGCGTCGCGCGGGTCTTGATGTGCGACAGCCGTTCGATCGCCTCCCGGTAGAGCCGCTCGGCCGTGCCCCCCTCGGCCAGCATCGCGGCAGCACGCGCGTGGGTCCCGAGCGCCCAGTCCGTGTCGGCGGCATGCGTGATCTCAGCGAGCTGGGCGAGCGGACCGGTCGCGCGCTCCGCCTGGCCGCTGCGCGCGGCGGCCTCGATCAGCTCCGCCAGCAGCAAGATCGGCGGCCCCAGCCCGCGCGCAGCCTCGGCGGCCCGCTCGGCCACGGCCAGGGCGTCCTCGTAGCGGCCGAGCCCGTTATAGCGGATCGCGCCGCCCCAGTCGTTGGCGGCGAGCCAGAGCCCCTCGCCGCGTCGCAGCACGTCCTGCCGTCGCGCCTCGATGAGCGTCAGCGCCTCGGCGTCCCGTCCCCGCCAGTTCGCCAGCACGATCGAGGTGCGCAGCGCCAGGTGACTACCGGTGGCCTCGACGACGGCATCCGACTCGGCGGCCAGCGACATAGCCACCCCGGTCCTGCCTGAGAACAGCTCGACGAGCACGCGGTCGGTGAGCGCGACGGGCAGCGCGGAGAACGCGCCCGCGCGGCGCGCGACATCGAGATGGCGCGCGGTGAGCTCGTCCCACGCCCCATCATCGGCCAGCGCCCGGGCGATGCGGCAGGCCAGCCACAGCCAGCGCAGCTCGTCCTCCTCGGAGAGCGGCTCGTCCCGGAACGCGCGCAGCGCGGCCTTCAACGCCGGCGCCCCCGCGCCGTAGCCCTCGCGGGTGAGGAGGGCGAGCCCATCCAGCAGCAGATCGCAGGCGCGCGTGGAGGGCTCCCAGTCGGCGGCCAGAACGGCCGCGGCGACCTCGCGCTCATCGCCCCCGCGCACTAGGCGGTCGGCGGAGAGGGCAGCCGCGAACGCCTCTAGGTATGTCTCGCGGGCGAGCCTCGGATCCAGCGGCTCGAGCCGCCTGGCCGCCTCGAGCAGCAGGGGGGGAGCGTCGCGGCCGCGCGTCATCGCGAATGTGATCTGCGCGTGCAACAGCCGCGCGCGGGCTCGCTCGTACTCGTCCAGCGGCCCCGCCTGCGCCAGCGCAAGCAGCCGGAGCGCCGCATCGGGCGCGCCAGCTTGGTGCTTACCCTGGGCGGCGAGGAGCGCACGTTGCGCCCGGCGCCTCAGATCGGGCGTCAGCTCGGCGGCGCGCTCGTGAAATGCCGCCCCCGCCGCCAGGCCGCCGCGCGCCCGCGCTCGCCCGGCCGAGCGCTCCAGCTCGGCGGCGACGTCCTCGTCGAGCCCGGCTGCCGCCTGAGCGCGGTGCCAGGCGCGGCGATCCGGATCGACGTCGGCATCGGTGGCCTCGGCGAGCGCGCGGTGCACGCGCCGGCGCTCCTCCGGCGCGCCAGCGCGGTAGACCGCCGAACGCACGAGCGGATGACCGAAGCGCACCTGCGCGCCGAAAACAACCAGTCCGTCGGCGGCCGCCGGCGCGGCCGCGTCCGGCCCGATGCCGAGCGCGGCGACCGCCCGCCACACCAACACCGGATCCCCTGCCGGCTCAGCCGCCGCGACGAGAAGCAAGAGCCGCGTCGACGGCGGGAGCGGCGCCAGCCGCTCCCGGAAGCTCTGCTCAATCCGCCCCGGCACCGCCGGGGCGCCGGACAGCCCGAACCCGCCCGCGAGCTCGGCGGGCGTACGGCCACGTGGCAGCTCGAGCAGCGCCAGCGGGTTGCCGCGCGTCTCGGCCACGATCCGATCACGCACCCGCTCATCGAGCGGACCGGCGAGCACTGTCCCGAGCAACTCCTGCGCATCACCGTCGTCTAGCCCGCCCACGGCGAGCTCCGGCAGGCCCTCAAGATGCCGCTCGCCGCTCGGCTCGCGCACAGCGAAGACCAGCCCGACCGACTCCGCACCGAGACGGCGCGCGACGAAGGCCAGCGTCTGCGCGGAAGCCGCGTCGAGCCACTGCGCGTCGTCCACGATGCAGACGAGCGGTCGCTTTTCCGCAATGTCCGACAGCAGACTGAGCACCGCCAGGCCGACGAGGAACCGATCCGGCGCGTCGCCGGCGCGCAAACCGAACGCAGTGCCAAGCGCACCGCGCTGCGGGCCGGGAAGGTGCTCCAGGCGATCGAGGAACGTTGCGCACAGCTGCTGCAACCCCGCGTACGCGAGCTCCATCTCCGACTCGACGCCAACCGCCCGGGCAATGCCGCACCCGGACGCGTGCCGCACCAGATACTCCAGCAGCGCGCTCTTGCCGACTCCGGCCTCCCCGCGCAGCACCAGCGCCCGGCTCGGACCCGCGCGCACACTCGCCACCAGCTGATCCAGCGCGGCGCACTCGCTGCGTCGGCTAAGCAGCCGCCGCGCTGAAACAGGAGCCGACATTGCCACCAACCGAGCCTCATCCACCGAGCCTCATCCACCGAGCCTAGGAACGCCGCCCCACGTTGGCAACCTCGGCGCCGTGGACCCCGTGACCCCGGGATCGGGCACCCCGGGGATCTGCACCAGGGACCTTACCGGGGGCGACCGGCAGGCGCAGAGGTCATCGTTGATCGCATCACCAATACGAAGACCCATTGAGGTCTTCCTTCTGAAAGAAAGCGTCATGCAAGCAACACAACCCAGGAGGCAGCCATGAGCGCCACCGAAGTACACAACGGCAGGCCTGACGCGGCCGCGGCCAACGTCGACATGCACCTTGAGGTCGAGATCATCCCCGTGTCTGACGTCGACCGATCCAAGAAGTTCTACCAGCGGCTGGGCTGGAGGCTCGACGACGACGTCGCCCCGCTTGACGGCCTCCGCATCGTCCAGTTCACGCCCCCGGGATCCGCGGCCTCCGTCACGTTCGGCACGGGCCTCACGACGGCCGCGCCTGGCTCGGCCGAGGGAGGGCTGATCGTCTCCGACATCGAAGCGGCCCGTGACGAACTCACCGGCCGTGGCCTCGACGCCAGCGAGATCTGGCACGGCCCGCCGTTCCCCCGCGAGGCTCGGCAGCCCGGTCCCGACCCCGAGCGCACCAGCTACGGGTCGTTCTTCTCCTTCAACGATCCGGACGGCAACACCTGGCTGGTCCAGGAGGTCACGACGCGGCTCCCCGGCCGGATCGCCGCTGACACGGCTTTCGCATCCACAGCGGACCTGGTAAGCGCGCTTCAGCGTGCCGAGGCGGCCCACGTCGAGCACCAGAAGCGCACGGGGCGGTCGCACCTTTTTCACCGGTCAGACCAGGACGAGAACTGGCCAGCCTGGTACGCCGCCTACATGGTGGCGGAGCAGGCCGGGACGGACATGCCCACGTGACCGATTTTTGGGTTCGCCCGAGGGTGTCCCGGGTGCAGCGACCGGGGCGACGAGGCCACAGGAACGGGTCCTCGGTAAGCAACTGCTGATCCTATTATCAGCGCGGGACCCGCGGCTGTGGGTCCCGCGTTGCGGACCGGCAGCTGCGGCCAATTCACGACAACTGGCCGCTTGCCCTCGCGCGGCAGGGCTCGAGCCGCGGGTGGTGCGCCGATCCTCCTCGCCGCAGAGCGAACATAGCGTGTCGCGCACCCTCCCATCGTCACGGACGGGTGACCCCCGACGGGGCCGGGCCGCCGCGCGCGACTACTACCTATACCTAACGCAGTCCCGTCCCCTGGCGTGCCGAACGCCCCAGCGTCAGGCGAGGACATGACCGGCGGGACGCCGCACTCACTACTCCACGCATGACTGATCGAGGCGACTGAAGACAGTCACGGGTCGCCGGAATCGCAATGCAACAGACCGATCACCGAATGGAGACTTTAATGCCATTTGTCAAAGTCGGAACTGAGAACAGCGCCGACATCGAGATCTACTACGAGGATCATGGCGGCGGGCAGCCCGTCGTGCTGATCCACGGCTACCCGCTCAGCAGCCGCGCCTGGGACAAGCAGGTCCCGGTCCTGCTGGAGGCCGGGCACCGGGTCATCACCTACGACCGGCGCGGGTTCGGCAAATCCAGCCAGCCGGCATCCGGGTATGACTACGACACCTTCGCCGCCGACCTCAATATCCTGCTCGAACACCTCGACCTGCGCGACGCCGTGCTGGCCGGCCACTCGATGGGCACCGGCGAGGTCACCCGCTACCTAGGCCGCTACGGGTCGGCACGGGCGGCCAAGGGCGTGCTGGTCTCCCCGATCCTGCCGTACCTGCTTCAGGCCGACGACAACCCCGACGGGGTGCCGCGAGGCCTGCTCGACGGGTTCGTCCAGGCCGCCCGGGCCGATACGCCGGCCTGGATGAAGGGATTCCTGGACACTTTCTACAACATCGACACCCTGCGCGGCACCCTGGTCAGCGACCAG
>Ga0302224_10000548_pt1 | contig 18582 bp, 14 predicted proteins | sample II_Palsa_E3_1_FD_193520 | JGI IMG/M metagenome (GOLD analysis project Ga0302224, IMG submission 193520) | Peat permafrost microbial communities from Stordalen Mire near Abisko, Sweden - II_Palsa_E3_1 | ecosystem: Environmental > Terrestrial > Soil > Palsa > Peat permafrost | place: Sweden... | reverse complement strand
CATAACCCTAAGGTCGGCAGTTCGATCCTGCTCCCCGCTACAAGGCAACACTTAGGTGTTGCCTTTTTGTTTATATAGCTACTGTTCACGGTATACGCCTTATACTCACCTTAATTTTAAATAACCCGGCGGGATAGCTTAGATGGTTAGAGCGAGGGATTCATATCCGTTAGCCAACGGACGGCAATTTGATCCTGCTCCCCTTCTACCATAGCAGGCAAATCGAGTTTTATAATTGGTTTGCTTTTCTTAAATTCAAAATATTGTGTGCGTTTAATATGTTGCTGACGCAAAATGTGATTAAACTGACATTGTGTATAAAAATAGCCGTTATTTTTGTCTGACATTTATGTAAGACAAATAAGTAAGACTAAAATGGCAGTAAGAGATACCGGTACCGAGCAGTTGATAAAAGATACAGCAAAACGAGTTTTTTTTGCAGAGGGTAAATTGCAGGCCACCACGCAGGATATTGCAGATGCGGCAGGGGTTGCAAGAACTGTGATCAATTACTATTTCAGGTCTAAGGATATTCTTTTTGAGCTTGTGTTTAAAGAGGCGATGGCGGATACGCGCAAAAAATTAGACGAAGTTATCACAGCATCCTTACCCTTAAAGGAAAAAGTAACCAGGCTTATTGATGTGTTTTCGGCTGATGTGGAAGAGTTTCCTTATAAGGAATCATTTCTGATCAGCGAAATTAACAGGCATGGTTTTGTTGCGCCCGAGAAGGAGCATTCTATTGTACTTGAGCAATTTTTAAAAGAGATACAGCAAGGCATTGATAGCGGCGAAGTGAAAAAAATGCTTCCCATTAACTTTATGATCAATCTGTTTTCGCTATTGGTTTATCCTTTTATTACACGGCAATTATTTAAACAAATACTCGAAGTAACCGACATAAAATTTGAGCATTTGATGAATGACCGAAAGAAAATGATAATTGATCTTTTATTTGTTTGATTGGCAACAACATAAAAACAACTGTAAACATAAAGCACTGTTTCCTCCTAAATAATGACATTGTATCTAAAACATAATTAACGCACACGATTCATCACAAATTAATATATGAAAGCTACCACAATTAAATATCCTAAAATAATTGCACTTATAGCTATAAGTACGGCTTTGGTTTCCTGCGGGAGCAAGCAGAGCCAGGCCGGTGCCGGGCAGCAAGCACCTGCCAATTACCAGGTTTTTACGATTACACCACAGGATGCTACCCTCCATACAAGCTATCCCGCTACTTTTCAAGGAGAGCAAAATATTGATATAAGGCCCAAAGTTGACGGCTATATTGAAAAAATATATGTTGATGAAGGATCGGTTGTTAAAAAAGGGCAATTGCTTTTTAAACTAAGCGCACCTGAATATGAACAAACCGTACTTAATTCAATCGCGGCAATCAACAGCGCTAAAGCGGATATCAATACCGCGCAAATAGCGGTTAATAAAACCAAACCACTGGTAGATAAGGGAATAATTTCACATTTTGAATTGGAAACAGATCAAAATACGCTTGATACAAAAAAAGCAGCGCTTGCACAGGCGCAAACTACATTAGCTACCGCAAGGGTTAATTTGGGTTATACCATGGTTACCAGCCCGGTTGATGGTGTTGTAGGCTCAATCCCATATCGCCTCGGGAGTTTGATAACCAGCACTACTGCTGATCCGTTAACTACGGTAGCCAGCATTGGTAACGTGATCGCTTATTTTTCATTAAATGAAAAACAAGTGCTTGATTTTTCGAGAACAGTAAAAGGCAGCACTTTAGATGCTAAGCTAAAAAACACACCGCCGGTAAATCTTACACTGGCAGATGGCTCGGCATATTCTGAAAAAGGCCGAATTGAAACCATTAGCGGGGTGTTAAATACTACTACGGGTTCGGCAAGTTTCAGGGCTTCATTCCCTAATCCATTGCATTTATTAAGGAGCGGCGGTACCGGGAATATTGACATTCCTCAAAAATTAACCAACGCTGTGCTGGTGCCTCAAAAATCAGCTTATGAAGAGCAGGGCAAATATTTTGTGTATGTACTTGGCGATAATAACCTGGTTAAAAACCAGGAAATAGCAATAATGGAGCTTACCGCCGGCCAATACTATGTGGTAACCAGCGGGGTAAAGGCAGGTGATAAAATTGTTTACGATGGAACCATCTCTTTAAAAGATTCTACCAAAATAACACCACAGCCCATGACGGCAGATAAGGTTTATCAGGACGTTCAATAACCTGTCAGCAAACACATTCTATTCTACTCATTCAAACATAAATCATATGTTAAAGGTATTTATTAACAGGCCGGTACTTTCTACCGTAATATCGGTGTTACTGGTTATACTCGGGGTAATCGGCTTGATTACTTTACCAATCACGCAATATCCTGATATCGCGCCGCCAACTGTTGTTGTATCGGCATCCTATTCAGGTGCTAATGCGGATGTGGTGCTTACCAGTGTAATTGTTCCGCTTGAGGAGCAGATCAATGGTGTAGAAGGCATGACTTACATGACTTCTACAGCGAGTGATGATGGCACCGCAACGATAACCATTTACTTTGCATTGGGTACCAACCCGGATATTGCCGCCGTAAACGTACAAAACCGTGTGTCTAAAGCAACGCCATTATTGCCTGCCGCGGTTACCCAGGCCGGTGTAACCACGCAAAAGCAGCAGAGCAGTAACATCATGATCTTTTCGTTATCCAGTACGAACAAATCATACGATCAGACTTTTTTACAGAACTACGCGAATATCAACTTGCTGCCGCAAATTAAACGTATCAGCGGTGTAGGTGATGCTACCGCGTTTGGTACTAAAGATTATTCGATGCGTATATGGCTTAAGCCAAGCGTGATGGCTGCCTATCATTTAATTCCAGATGATATCAACACCGCGCTTGCAGAGCAAAACGTAGATGCCGCGCCCGGAAAAGTTGGCGAGAACAGTAACCAATCTTTTCAGTATACGCTTAAATATAAAGGGCGTTTAAAAACGGTTGCCGATTTTGAGAACATCGTTATCAAATCAACCAGTACCGGCCAAACTTTATTGCTTAAAGATGTTGCCCGCCTTGAACTGGGTTCATTAGACTACACTGGTGCTACCACTACAGATAGAAACCCATCCATCGGTATTGCCATATCGCAAGTGGCAGGATCAAATGCCCACTCGCTGATTCAGCAATGCCAGGCCACTATTGATGAAGCCTCGAAGTCGTTCCCTCCGGGAGTAAAATATACCTCATTACTTAACGCGAATGATTTCCTGGATGAATCCATAACAAAAGTGATCCATACGTTGATAGAGGCATTTATCCTGGTATTTATTGTTGTGTTTGTGTTCCTGCAGGATTTCCGCTCAACATTGATCCCGGCTATCGCGGTTCCGGTAGCGATTATCGGTACGTTCTTCTTTTTAAACCTGTTTGGTTTTACCATTAACTTGCTAACGCTGTTCGCGCTGGTATTGGCCATTGGTATTGTGGTGGATGACGCGATCGTCGTTGTAGAAGCTGTGCACGCCAAGCTTGATGAGGGCGTGGCATCTGCAAAAGAAGCCACCATAAGCGCCATGAATGATATCAGCGGTGCTATTGTTTCCATTACTTTGGTTATGGCCGCGGTATTCGTTCCGGTTTCATTTATCTCTGGTTCATCGGGCGTTTTTTATAAGCAGTTTGGTTTAACGCTGGCTATCGCAATTATCATTTCGGCTGTTAACGCGTTAACCTTGAGCCCTGCACTTTGCGCTTTATTCTTAAAACCGCATCCCGAAGGCGAGCATAAAGACTCCGGCTTATTAGCCCGTTTTTACACCGCGTTTAATACCGGGTTCGAATCGGTAACAGGCAAATACAAACGTTCTGTACACTTTTTGATAGGCAAAAGATGGATTGCCGGAGTAATCATTTTAATTTTTGCCACCATCTTTTATTTCCTGATCAAAACTACAGCCACCGGCTTCGTTCCTAATGAGGATCAGGGTGTTTTATTCGCCAACATCAGTTTACCGGTAGGTTCATCGCTTGAGCGCAGTACCGTTGTAGCTAAACAAGTGGAGGATGTTATTAAGACCTTACCTGAGGTTGAATCAACATTAACCATTACGGGGCAAAGTTTTATTGCAGGTGCAGGATCGTCTTACGCCATGGTGGTAATAAAGTTAAAGCCATGGGATAAGCGTACCGGCAAAGGCGAAGATATTAATAGCGTTACCGGTCAGCTTTTTGGGATGACCGCGGGGATTAAAAACGCGCAGGTAATATTCTTTGCGCCACCAACCTTGCAAGGTTTTGGTACCAGCAGCGGTTTTGAATTCCAGTTGCAGGATAAAACAGGTGGCGATATTAATAAGTTTAATGATATCGGTAAAAACTTCCTGGCGGTACTGGCTAAGCGCAAAGAAATTCAATACGCCACCACTTCGTTTAATACCAATTTTCCGCAGTACATGATTAATGTAAACGTGGCAAAATGTAAGCAAGCCGGCGTAACCGTAAATACGGTATTAAGTACGCTCGAAGGTTATTATGGTGGCGTTTACGCATCTAACTTTAATGAGTTTGGTAAACAATACCGTGTAATGATACAGGCAGATGCTATTTATAGAACCAATACGGCTAGTTTAAACGATATATATGTTAGAAGCGACAGCACCAGCGCAATGGCGCCAATTTCTGAATTTGTTACGCTTACAAAAGTATATGGCCCGCAAGCTATAAACAGGTTTAACTTATTTACATCTATCGCTATTCAGGGTTCGCCAAATACAGGTTATAGCTCGGGTGATGCCATTACCGCAATTAAAGAGGTTGCGGCGCAAACTTTACCTGTTGGGTACAGCTACGAATTTTCGGGCCTTACGAGAGAAGAGATAGCAGGCGGAAGCCAAACAATATACATTTTCTTATTGTGTTTGCTATTTGTTTACTTCCTGCTCAGCGCGCAATATGAAAGTTATATTCTGCCGTTTGCTGTACTGTTATCGTTACCTGTTGGTTTGGCGGGTGCTTTCATTTTCGCCCAAACCTTTAATGTAGAAAACAACATCTATTTGCAAATCACTTTGATCATGCTTATCGGTTTGCTGGCTAAGAACGCGATCCTGATCGTAGAGTTCGCGGTTGCCCGCAGGCGGCACGGATTAAGCTTAATGGATTCCGCCATTGAGGGCGCTACAGCTCGTTTAAGGCCAATTTTGATGACCTCATTCGCGTTCATTCTTGGGTTGATGCCGTTAATGCTTGCATCAGGCGCAGGCGCGGTTGGTAACAAATCTATCGGAACAGGCGCTGTTGGCGGGATGTTGTTTGGGACGCTATTCGGTGTATTTGTGATACCGGTACTGTTCATCATCTTCCAGGGGTTGCAGGAAAAAATAAGCGGCCCGCCGCCTGTTGAACCCGTTAATCCGGAAACAAAAGCCATCAATTAACATCAGATCAAAATTTCAAATAATGAAAACAAGATATTATATATTAACGATTGCAGCGTTGCTTATTGCGGCATCCTGCAACGTTTCAAAAAAATACAAAAGGCCCGATGTTACCGCGACTAACTTGTATCGCGACAGCTCAGCAACTGATACAAACACGATGGCGGCGATGCCGTGGCGATCGTTATTTGTTGATACCGTTCTGCAAAATTTGATACAGGAGGGTATTGACCGTAACCTGGATCTTAAAACCGCGGTTCTTAAAATAGCAGAAGCAAACGCGACATTAAAAGAAAGTAAAGCGGCTTATTTCCCATCGTTGGATGCAGGCGCTACTGTAACCAAGGCAAAAGCTTCACAAGCGGCCCAGTCGTTCCCTCCTGATCTGGGTATCGACCTTAATACCACCACTTACCAGGCACAGTTAACCGCCAGTTGGGAAGTGAATGTGTGGGGCCAATTAAGTAGTTTAAAACGCCAGGCAGTAGCTGATTTTTTAGAAAGCGATGCCGCGAAAAGGGCTGTACAAACCCAACTGATAGCTGATATTGCTAACGACTATTATACACTTTTATCTTACGACAAGCAGTTAGCTATCACCATACAAACTGTAAAAAATGATAGTGTTGATGTAGAAACCAACAAAAACTTATTGGAAGGTAACGTAGTAACAGGTGCTGCAGTAGTACAAAGTGAAGCTAATAAATACGCGGCCGCAATCACCATACCCGATTTGGAACAAAGTATACGTGAAACTGAAAACGCGTTATGTATATTATTGGCAAGGGCACCCGGGCCAATTAAACGTAATAAGCTGGAAGACCAGGAACCGATAAGTAATGTTAATGCAGGTATATCAACCCAATTATTACGTAACAGGCCGGATGTACAGGAAGCGGAATATACCTTTATGGCTGCTTTTGAAAATACTAATGTTGCGCATTCATACTTTTATCCAACGTTAACAATTACTGCCGAAGGTGGCTTATCAACCCTGCAATTGAAAGACCTTTTTAACAATTCGATTTTTTATAACCTGGTTGGTGGCTTAACACAACCCATTTTTGACCAGGGGAAAAACAAAGCCCGTTACCGCATTGCAAAAGCGCAACAACTGGAAGCCTTTAACAGTTACCAGCAAGCCATACTTACTGCCGGGCAGGATGTAGCGAATGATTTGTACTCCTACAAACAAGCTGTAAAAAAGCAGGAAATAAGAAAGAAAGAACTAAGCGCTTTAGAAAAATCTGTTGATTATACCAAGGAGCTGTTAACCTACAGTTCTGCTACAAATTATACTGATGTTTTAACCTCGGAACAAAACCTTTTAGCAGCTCAATTAGCAAGTGTAAGCGACCGTTTGCAGCAGTTACAAGCCATCGTAAACTTATATACAGCTTTGGGTGGCGGTTGGAAATAATAAATTAAGGTTTTTTATCAAAAATAAAAGCGTGCAATAGTTTGATTTGCATGCTTTTATTTTTGATAATTAACTTAGTGAATAAGGCAGCCTCAACGGAGGCTCGAACCCCTGTCTGATCCTTCAAATATTTTATAATTATTTTTTTATCGCCGATAGGGAAATAGTCCTCTTTCATTAAAACACCAAGCGCATAAAATCTTTTAGGAAATAGTTCAAAAAGCGCCTGGTATGGGCTGGATTGGCATAAAGCCACCTGTTAGCTAGCCGGACAATAGTTCTGCCCGATAATATTATGTTACATCCATATTAAAGGATGGCGTATAGGTAAATTACGGATAACTTCTTCATTTTGGGGGTTATGATCAAGATTTTTCCAGGCATTAAACCAACTTTCATTTTGGTAAGTATTTGCGCCGAACAACAAAAACGGCTGTGCCACCGGCCAGTTATCCCAATACATCACATCGGGCTTTAATTTCCAGTTGCTTTTATCAGCAATAAAAGGATACAGGTAATCAATCCCTTTTTTAATCGATTTCCCATCCGCTGTTTCAAAAGCCCATAAGTTATCTTTGGGGGTAGATATTATCTGGCAGAGCGTTACCATCGCATCCAAATCAAAAATAGAATAGCCATAGGGTTTGGTACGTTCCAGCTCTAAAGGAAAGCTGCCATCCAGAGCCATTTGATTTGGCAAGAGGACGGTTTTGTACATAACGGAGATCGAATCAAGCACGGCCTCATTATCACAAAGTTTTGCAAATGAAGCAACCTGCATTGCCCAACATGTGGAGTGATTGTTTTTGGTTAATTTTTCCTGGATACCTGGCTTGCTGGTAAGCAGCCAACTGGTGTATGCTGCAAACCATTTCTTCACCCCTTCGGTTGTTCCGGCATCCATGGCAGGGCAATCTTCCATTACAATTAAACCCTGGGCAACTTCCATTAAATGGATGCTATCGATTATGCCATAATTGCGGCCGGTAAATTTACCCTTTACAGCCTGCGCAAATTGCAGGTTAGGGTTCATCAACGTTTCCGGATCAATAAACCAGGCCCTTAAATGTATAATGGCCTGCCGTACATATTTGGGGTCGCCGGTTATTTTATAGGCTGATGCAAGCGCCCCAATTATTTCGCTAAGGCGGATCATCGCTTTGCGGTGCGCTATAAAATTGGCAGGGTTGCTTTCACCATCCCTGTTAATGTATGGGCCATCCGGGTTTTTAGGATCAGGCCAGAAGTAATCTGCTTCCGAAAAAAAATCATGCCTCCCGCCTGCACTTCTAGGGCTAAAAAAAGCAGTTACCGTTACCGGCCTTTGTTGCATTGCCCAATCGGCCTCCGCTAAAATCTGCTTTTTAAGTACGCCTTCGGCAGCTTTCTCAATACGCGATTCAACATTTTGCCGGGGAGCCGCGACAAACGCGCTTTGCACACCCCATAAAATTAAAATAATGCTTATCCTGCCTGTTAATTTCATCATGCTCTACTTTATTTTTACGCTATTCAGTGCCAGTTGCCAGTTAAAATAATCAGGTGTTTTAACCATTGTACGCTTAATAACCGCTACATAATCCGGATTAAAGTAAGCTGCCAATGATAAGGTATACAAACCACTTTCGGGGTTAAACAACATACCGGCTTTATATCCTTTTTCATTATTCTGTGCCCGCTTCACATCAAAAGGAACGGTACTGTTCACAAACTCACCGTGCGTTTTATCGCCCAGCATATAGGGCACCATAAAATCAACGCATTTTTTGATAGATGCCCCGCTTGGTGTTTGATAGTTAAAGTAGTCTTTACCCGTTGCCCTGTAAATAGCGATGCAGGTTGTTAACAGTGGTTCCAGGTCATAAGTATGGTAATGGAATGCATCGCGTTCCACAAAATCATGCGTGGTACCATCGGTGTTTAGGTTAACGGCAAGCTGTTTCTCCAGTTCGGCGGTAATTATCCCGTCGTACTTTTTGGTATGCAGGGTATAGGCAATCAATGTAATGATCTTGATGCGGTGCGAATTCCAGTTATTTATCGCCGTGCCCTTACCCGGCTTTGCAGATGCGCTATTTACCTCAGCATCAGCAATACTTTCCAGCCAGTTGTCAATTATTTTTTTGTTTTGGGGCGATGACTGCTCCCGGATCAGGTCATAACCGGTTATCATGTCTTCTAACTTCGTTTCGTTGATGGGGTCGCCGCTTGCTTTATTGGTGTTGCTCCAGGCCAGTAAAAATTCGATAGCTTTAGCAAAGTAACCCTTATCATGATAAAGCCTGTAAACCAATGCAAGCGAGTAAACCTTATAAGCATCCTCAACCGCCCTGGTGCTGGCTATTTTGGCCGGGTTACCTTCCAGCAAACCCTGCGATTGTATTTGCACTATCGGATCAGGCGTTGCTATTATTGCTTGCTGCGCGCTTATTAAAAAGGGGTTAAACACTTTTTTATAAGTTGATTGAGCCGGGTTATTGGAATCGATATCGTGCTGCAGCCCTTCAATTTCAGCATTGGTTAAGCTTACAATCTGCGCATTCCCATAAGCAGATAGCATCAGTAAACAGGTAAAAATAAATAACTTTCTCATAATAATTAAAACCAGGTCTCTTGCTTTTTGATAAGTTAGATTAAACGAAATTACAAGAATATCTGTTTTCAAAGCCAAGTGTAACATCAAAAGTTACATGCTGTTCAATTATGAGGCCGATGTGTTCCTAAAGGGCCTTCTTACGTAGCATGTACATTATTGCTATTTTTCAAATCATTAATTCTCAATATTTTATAATAAAAAGGGGTGAAAACACGGGTTGATTACTGCTGTAAGACTCCCGACTTTTAATCGAAGGAATACTGGTAAAGTTATTACCCTAATGGAACGCGCAACACAAAACACCTTAAAAATTTAGCAATCATTGATAATTAACAAATATTAAACCCTTAACCTTTATAACAATGGACATTAAAGCACTTGACGAACAAGGTAACCCCGTTGATTGGTGGTTTATCTATAAAGTACCGAAACTTAGCCCCGGCCCCGGTACCGACGGAGCAACGGGCTATGAATACGTTTATTATGACTCAGAGATAGATAAAAAAGATATAAAATCGAGAGTAATGGGCGAATCGGCTTTCGTTTTAAACAGCAACAAAGGAGCCTTAAACCTTACGCTTGATTCGGTATTCAAAAATTACCCTGCCCCACCAGACCCTACAACAGGCTGGCTGCTGTACAATGACGAGATGCCTGTAATGACTAATCTGAAAGATGACGGCGCCAAAGGCCATACTAAGGGCGTGCTTGCTTTTGATACGGCAACAAAAACAGCCTATTGGCTACTGCACTCCTGGCCAAAATTTACCGCTCCCGGCTCTCCCACAGACCCAACCCCAATGTATGGGCAAACTTACCTATGCGTATCGCTTGACTTGGATACAGCTGAGGAGATTGCCAAACAAATGATGACCTACCAGGAACCGCAGGTCTATTTTCCAAAAACGGCAGACCTTCCGGCCTCAAGTTTTATTTATCAGTTGGCGAATGAAAAAACTTTTGCTCCTCCGGCAGCATCGGAACACATTGATATCGCCACTATTGGCGGTATGCCGTTTACCGTATTTGCCAAGAACCGGGAATGGAACAATGATTTCTGGAATGATTTAGTTGGACCTGGACTTGGAGACGATATGGATGATGAAACCTGGATACGCGGCCCGATTGCACCGGTTGCCGATAGCGATGGTATACACAAAACATTTGATATCAAATACATTAACCTTGGTTCGCTGGGCTTACACTTAGCCTGGCCCGAATCGCACGACCATGCCAAGTGGGGCATTACCCTGCATAAACCCTATGTTTGCGTGGGCGATATCAACCGCATGATATCTCAAAGAAAGCGTGGTGGAGGTGCCATTGCATTCCAAAATACGACACTTTGGTCGGCCTTGTCAAAATCAAGTTTGGTTTTGGCGCCTCCTGGGCATACCCGTACAGAAGCCAGCCAAATGATCCTGGACACACAGGTGCATCATTCTGAAAATCCACTCAAAACTATTAATCCAGCTCCATCTCCCGGGAAGCCGCGCACGTGATCATAAAAATGAAAAAGCCTGGTTCTTCCGGGCTTTTCCATTTTATAAAAGATGATGAAGATGAGCGACATTTTATTTAGCAAGATTGCTTCGCCTGTATACAGCGGGCGTAACGCCTGTTTTTTCTTTAAAAATACGGTTAAAGGCCGCCCCGGATTGATAACCGACACTCATCGCGATTTCGGCTATATTGCTGTTATCTGCCATTAACAGTTTCTGAGCTTTGCGGATGCGCCAATTGGTAAGATAGGTTAACGGGGTTTCGTGTACAAACTTTTTAAATTGATTAAAAAAAACAGACCTCGACATGCCAACCTCCGAAGCAAGCGATTCCAACGTCCAATCGTTCTCCGGTAAATCTTGTATGAGCTTTAGCGCCTTGCTGATTCGCGAATTGTTTAAGGCAGAAAGAAAACCGCTTTGGGGTGTAGTTTGCTCCAAATATGCCCTGATTATGGTGATGAACATTATTTCGGACAAGCACTTTAACATTACTTTGCTCCCGGGCATTTCATCGTTAAGTTCTGCCAGCATTAATTGGGATATTTGCTTTAGCAATAACTGGTGCTGTGTACCAAATTGCCTGATGTGAATAACCTGTGGCAGATCATTTAAAAATGGATGCAAGGCGTGGTAATCAAATTCGAAATGCCCCCCTATCAGGATAGTTTCGGGTCCGGCATTATTAAAAACAGGGATGCCTTCCCTGCGGGCCTTAACAAACTCGGGCGATGGCATGCGTAAACTTGTTGTTTTATCAGCTATCCAATGCGCGCTTCCATGAGGCACAAACACCAGGTCGCCTTCGGCCATTTCTATAGTTTGGCCATCGGGCAAACCAACGATACAACAACCGCTTACCAAACGCCAAAACTGCGAATTTTCATCTTTAACAACATCCAGCCCCCACGGGCCAGAAAAGGTTAGTTTATTGTAAACAATAATTTTTAACGCTGTAGCTTCTAATACGGTACTTAAAGCATCCATTTTTGTTATTTGATACGATTAAGCAAATTTACAATACTTTTTAACACTTTAAGTATTAAAAAGCAAACTAACTTTGTACATATCTTAAAAAAACAACAGCAATGACAACTCAAGAATTAGCCAACCGTTACTTCGAACTTTTTCAACAAAGGCAGGTAGCCGAAATTTATGAACAGCTTTACAGCCCCAACATCATTTGCAACGAACCGGCACATGCTACAGCCATTGGTGTGCCCACAACAACCAAAGGTATCGGGCCTGTTTTAGCCAAATCAAAAGAAAGAATGGAAACCATAGCACAGGTACACAGCTTTTTTTGCAGCGAACCCGTAGTAGGCGGCAGCTTTTTTAGCGTAGCCATGGGCAGGGATATGACGTTTAAAACCGGGCAAAGGGTGCAACTGGCAGAAATTGCAGTTTTTGAAGTGAAGGACGATAAAATTATCTCAGAAACTTTTTTCTATTAAGTTCATCTTGTTTCCGCAACAGTAAAAGCCATCCGTTAGTTAACGGGTGGCTTTTACTGTTATGCCTTTATGCTTTCCGTATTTCGTTTAGATTTCACTTCTGTGATAGAATTAATTTATATTATGATAATCCTATTATGAGTTTTAATGTAATCTTAGAAACGGATTTAACGTTTAAACCAGTTTAAAGCACCTGATTAGGTTAATAAATCGAACAGGCACTTATAAGGTTAACTATGGAGGAAATTTTGAGCAGTTTTTTTTAAGGTAAAGCTAAGTTAGTCTATAGTGGGTTAAAATAACATCACCTCTTAAATCTGTTATAAAATTAAATATTATTTAAGGTAAATAAGTAAAAAACGTTGCTTTAAAATCTAATAAAATATTTCTTTTATATGGCAATTTGTTGGTTATCATTATGATCTCAAATAGTGACTTTACAACAATTATAAGATAGCTAATAAACGTTTGTACTCTAACGTTCATTAATTACTTTTCAAATAACTTTTAAATCTCTAATATTGTACAAACCTTGTCAAAATATGAACTGGAAAAAACTACTATCTAACGAAAGAATAAAAAGATCTTCATTAACAGATATTCGAAATGAATTTGAAAGTGATTTTGGACGAATTATATTTAGTCCTGCTTTAAGAAGGATGCATGATAAGACTCAAGTTTTCCCATTAACTACAGATGATAATATACATTCAAGATTAACTCATTCAAATGAGGTAATGTCTATTGGATATACTTTTGGTCTTAAATTGTGTAAATCTCAATTGATTCAACACAAAACAGGAAAGAGTGAGTTAGAATTATTCAGAATTCTACCAATCCTTCTTCAAAACGTTTGTTTTATTCATGATATAGGAAATGCTCCTTTTGGGCATTTTGGAGAAACTATAGTATCAGATTACTTTAAAAAACTAGAAAAAGAAAAGCATCCTAATTTTAGCAAATTAACACCACGGCAAAAACGCGACTTTTTTAACTATGATGGTAATGCTCAAGGATTAAGAGTATTAACAAAATTGCAATATCTAGATAACCCATTTGGATTGAACCTTACATATGCAACTTTGGCATCTTATCTCAAATACCCAAATCATGAAGAAATTAATACTGAAAAAGAAAAGTTACTACAAGATGAAGGAGAATTTTTAAAGGAAAAAAACATAGAGTGTTCCAAGCATGGTGTATTTTACTCAGAAGAAAAGTACTTTAATTTAATTGTTAAAGAGTGCGAACTAATCAATGACGACGAACGTATATTAAGACATCCACTGTGTTATTTAATGGAAGCAGCAGATTCTATAGCCTATGTATGCATGGATATGGAAGATGGATTTAATAAAAGTCTATTTGACATCAATTATATCAAAGATTCATTTAAAGATAATTTCTCAAAGATAGCACAAGACATTATTGAAATATGTAATGATGAGCTATCAGATTCAAACACTAAAATTGTTAATATTAGAATAAAATTAATAGCCTACTTTGTAGAATTAGCCTATAATAATTTTGAATCTCATTTAGAAAAAATTGAAAATGGCAATTATAATCTTGAGTTAGTTAAACAAGATAATAATAAAATTTATAAAATTTTAGAGGATTTTAGTGTGAAGAAGATTTTTACATCTAGAGAAATAAATTATTTAGAATCTACAGGGTATTCGGTTTTCAAAGGTCTTTTAGATTTCTATATAGATTTTATATTTAACAATAATAAAAAATATGTTCAACGAGCTAAAAGTTTAATTTCTCAATCAATAATTAGTACAGCTATAGAAGAAAATTTAATAGATTTGTGCGAACAAATACTAAAAAAAGAGAAAGAAAAAATTAATAAAGGATTAGAAAAGTTCATTGGGAATTCTGAACATATTGAAAATCTTCAACAGCAGAATTCTATGTTAGAACAAAAAATATTAGAATTCGAAATTTTGAAAAAAGAGTACAATGATTTATTTTTTGAACAATTTAAAAAAGTTCTTAACAAAGAAGAGATAACGAAATTAAAGCTTTCAAAAAAGAAAATTTGCAAACTATTAGACCCCAAATTTGAAAATTTGGATGATTATTCTAAATTTAGAATAATTTTAGATTTCATATCTGGCATGACTGATCAATATGCATTAAATCACTATCAAAAAATAAGTGGTCAAAGAATCAATTAAAATATTGAAAGAAAAAGATACACCGAAGAAATTCACTGAGTATCTTGAAAATAAGATTGGAGCAGAGGTATATTCTTTTTTACGTGAGTTGTCATCTTTTTCGGATGTATTAATTTTTAGCGGGATAATTAGAAACTTTTTTTTAAAGTATAAAGGTGATATAAGAGATTTTGATATAGTTATAAACACGGATGAAATTCTGATTGAAAAATTTCTTAAAAAATTTGGTTATAAAAAGAATAGTTTTGGTGGCTACAAAATTCAAATTAGGTCTTTAAAAATAGATATTTGGCATATCGAAACAACTTGGGCATACTCAAAACAAAAAATAGGTTTAGAACTGTTCAAACATTACAGTTTGCCTGACACTGCTTTTTTTAACTTTTCATCTGTTGTTTTTGATTTTAAAAATCAAGAATTTATATCTAGTTTAAGTTTCGAGAGGTTTTTGGAAACGAAGGAAATAGATTTAGTACTTGAAGAAAATCCTATGCCGCAATTATGTATAGTAAATACGATTTATTATAAGCAAAAATATCGCTTATCCGTGTCTAGACGACTGCAACAATATTGTTTATTTCATTTTAACGAATATAGTGAGGAGCAATATCAAAATATTCAACTTAAGCACTTTAACGAAGTTAAATATCCCTATATTTATATTAAAGAATACTTAAATATATTTAAAAGAAATTTAAATATGGTTAAGAAGTAGCGATAAGGCTTCCTCAAAAATCTATCCCCCACTGGCACGCGTGTCGCGTGTATCCACTTCTATCTCCCCCGCATAAGGGATAGAAGTGGATACCGGCCTTCGCGCCCAAGGCCTACGGGCGTATGAACAGATAGCCCGACCCGCTTCTATCAGCGGGTTACGCCCAAAAGCGTTTCACAGGCATGAAACACCTCTTTTATAACTAATTTATTCACAGCCTTTTATCCTGCTTTTTTGTTTCAGCCATGAAACGACCTGTAATTTATAAACAACTGGTTAATAGTCGCTTATATGTTCGGGCTTGTTCGGGTTAATAGCGCTTGTTTCGGTGTGTTCGGGCTTGTTTCGGTGCGTTTCGGGTTAGTTTCGGCCTGTTTCAATCCCCGTTCACTTAAAAACTCAAGCCCAACCGTATTGCCGACCTGATATTGCTGCCGCTGTTAAAGGATTCGCCGTACATTACCCTAAAATTGAGGTATTGCAGACCGAAACCCAGCTCGGTATAATTTTTAATCTGCGGCGTAGTGAGGTAATTTACATCAACAATTTCCTGCAATTTCAACTTCCTAATCAGCGGGATTTTATTGGTTATAAACCCTGAAAAATTGTGTTCCAGGTGGCCTTCAATATATTCTGTGCCGGTGCTGAAATTGTAGTAGTTCAACAATAAAAAGCTATTGATATCGCCCTTGTAAAACAGGATCTGGTTACCCTGAAACTGTTTGAGATCGGGGTAATACAAATTGCTGTTATTTAAAAACTTCCCGGCTTCGGCATAAAACGAGGTATGCCCAAAAACGCCCATGCTGATATCCGATTTAGAAACATCAAAGGACAACAGATCGTAATTCACATCGGAGCCGAGCACGCCATCTATGCCCTTTACATAGCTTAGGCCAATTGTTGGATATGCTGACGGCAAATAATGCCTGCCGCTTGGGTAGGTTTCGTACTTATCGCTAAAATCATAAGTTGTGCGTAAAGTAATTTTAAACGATTGATTTTCTGCAAACAGCGGTGTATTTTGGTTGGGGGTATATGGATTATTGGATGTATATTGTTTATCGCCGGGATTAAAAAAGCTGTATGATGAGGTGTTCGGCAGCCATTTGCGGTCGGCCCACTCGGCACCAGCGGTTGCCTGCCAGCCGCCAGCTATACGTTTGTATAAGGATACCGAAGTGTATTTCTTTTGGTAAAGTTTTTCATAATTCTCGCGCTCAAATAAACTGTAAAGCGAGTTTACAAATGACGAGATCGGGTCGGTGCCGTTTAAATCAACAACGTCTGATCCGGCTTTTAATCCCAATGTAAATGAACCCACGGGTACAGTCGCGTGAATGCCGCCGGTAAATATACGGTCAGCAAAACCATAGCCTACCCTGGCGCCAATTACCAGGTAACGGTTGTTGATGCTATCCACCCGCTTGCTAAATGATGCGCCATAATTAATAGCGAACCCCTGCACCGTATTAAACTTTACCGACGTAAGCAGCGGATCAAAACTGTAATATTGGTGCTTATAGCGGTTGCGGTAGTTATAGCCGCCCAGTAAAAAACTACCCGCACTAAATTTGTTGTTTATCTTATCCAGCGAATCGAGATAAGGTTTGGATTCATGCTTTTGAGCCAGTATAGCCTTGTTTTTATAATCGGTTTTTTCCTCGTTGGTTAATGGTACAGGACGTTCATTTTCCCAAAATGCTGAATCCTTTTTGGTTACACTTTTTGTGATGCGCAGTACTTCATTAAACTCGTTTTCAGTGAATTTGGGATTGAGGTCGTAATCTTTATAAACAGATATAAAATAACCGCCAACCCTAAAGCTGAACAAGCCGCCGGTAAACTCAAACTTTACTGATGATGGCATCCACACCTTCTCACTTACCGGGAAAAATTGCTGACTGATTTTTAAGGTATCAACAAAATTGATGTTCTGTTTTTTGGTGATGAAGAGATCGAGGCCATAAATGCGCCAGTCTTTTTCTAAAATGTAGATATAACCCTGGAAACAGGCATCGTAGCTGCGCTTGGGTATAACCTTTATTTTATCAACCGTTTCGCCGTTTTCAACAGATGCCCCCATCCACTCATATTGGTAATAAAACATCGCATTATCTGCAATGGGGGATATGACGGGCCGGTTGCTTAGGCCTTCCCAATTCTGGATGTTCTCGTAGTAATTTACTTTAAGGTCAGATGCCCGGTTATAGCTGAAGGCCCGGTTACTGCCCGATACTTTAGACGACAGCATTTCCTCGTGCACTTTATCCGGCCGCTCAAAGCTGTATTTAGATTCCGACTCTGATAGATAAATAATGCCCCTGCGGTTGGAGTCGAGCCCGGCCTCACGTGTTGCCTTTTGAACATCGAAACCCATAAACTTTTTGGGCGCGGCCAGCAATTTTTGCAAGCCTTTAATATAAACGGTACAGGTGTAAGCATTCACTTCATTTAAATGCGCTTTTCGCCTTTTTATGGTTTTGCGAATAATGGCATAAGCCGGATCTTCGCCGCCAGGCCTTATTATTACATCCCCAAGCTGGTAGCTTTCTGTTTTGAGTGTAACATTCATTACGCGACTAGAAGTAAGCACCAACTCGCGGCTCTCCTGACTATATCCTACAGCTTTATATTGAATGGTGTAATTACCGGGTTTTAATTGCAAGGTGTATGCGCCTTCGCTGTTGGCCGAGGTGCCCTGAGTAGTGTTTTTTATAAAAACACTGGCAAACGGAACAGGCTGATTACGCTCATCCGTAATTTTGCCGCTAACCGTAATTTGCTGTGCAAACGAACTTATGCTACCAATTAGAAACAGGATAAAGGCGAGGCTGAACTTCATTTAAAGATGTTTACGCTAATATCTGTCTTATTTATTTAAGCTAATGGATAGTTTTGTTAATAATTGTTAAACAACTATGTTTAATATGGCTTTACATGGCATTCTACCAATTATATATGGCAGAAATCCGTTGATTAGTTAACCAATGGCTTTTCTTGGTATATTGCATAGTGTATTCATCGCGCCGCAAATATGCCAACTATCCAAATACAGCATCAAGAATTTGAACCGCCTGAAGAGCTTCGGGATAGCATCAGGTGCTTTTGGTACGATACCCGGGACTTTGGAGCAACAGCATCAAGTTATGAAGTACAACCGGATGGTTACGCCGAGATAATTTTTCACTTCGGCAGCGATTTTAGTGTTGTTACGGCGAAAGGTTTGCAGTCGCTTCCATCACCATTTATGATGGGATTACTTA
>Ga0302224_10000539_pt1 | contig 18737 bp, 27 predicted proteins | sample II_Palsa_E3_1_FD_193520 | JGI IMG/M metagenome (GOLD analysis project Ga0302224, IMG submission 193520) | Peat permafrost microbial communities from Stordalen Mire near Abisko, Sweden - II_Palsa_E3_1 | ecosystem: Environmental > Terrestrial > Soil > Palsa > Peat permafrost | place: Sweden... | reverse complement strand
TCAGGAGCACTTATCCCGAAATATGCATTATTGTGCTATCAATGTTTGAGGATGCCGAAAAGGTACTGCAGATGATAAAAATAGGCGTTAAAGGATACTTGCTTAAGGATGCCGAGCCCGCCGAGTTTGAACAGGCCCTAAAAAAAGTAGCCGAAGGCGATGTTTACTACCCCGAATTTGTAACCCGGCACCTGGTAAAAAATTTTAACCAGCAACAAGCCGAAACAATAAAACTAAATGCCCGCGAGGTTGAATTTTTAAAACTAGCCGGATCAGAACTCACCTATAAAGAAATTGCCGATCAGATGTGCATCAGCGCACGTACAGTTGATGGCTACCGCGACCAGTTATTTGAAAAACTAAACATTAAAAGCAGGGTAGGCCTGGTACTTTATGCCATAAAAAACAAGCTTATAAATTTGTAATTTACTAAAAATATTAGCAAATTTGTTTCATGTCGCATGAGGATAATGAGGAGTTTTTTAAGGGTCGTGGCGCCCAGGTAAACACACATAATAAATTTATTAAGAACAAATATGTGCGCGAACATATTGAAGGATTGGACGAACCGCTGCTTGAAAATAGCGCTACGCAACTTTTTGAGGAGAACCCTAAAAAGATCGTAAGTCAATCCAACAGTCCGGATTTAAGCCACATGTTTTCCATTAACCCCTACCAGGGTTGCGAGCATGGCTGCATTTATTGCTATGCCCGCAACACGCATGAATACTATGGCTTTAGCGCCGGATTGGATTTTGAGCGCAAGATCATCATAAAACGTAACGCTGCGGAGTTGCTTGAGCAATACTTCAACAAAAAAAATTACAAACCAGTTGGCATCCTGCTCTCCGGCAATACGGATTGTTACCAGCCTATTGAGCGCAAGCTAAAAATCACCCGTTCGCTTTTACAGGTCTTTTTGCAATACAGGAACCCGGTAAGCATCATCACTAAAAACAATGTGATCCTGCGTGATCTGGATATACTGGCCGAATTAGCCACCCTAAATTTGGTGCATGTAAATGTATCCATCACCTCGCTCAATGAACAATTACGCCAAAAATTAGAACCTCGTACTGTAACTGCTACTGGGCGATTAGCAGTTATTCAAAAGCTTTCCGAAATCGGTGTGCCGGTAAGGGTTATGGCAGCGCCGATAATCCCAGGCTTAAATAGTGAAGAAGTGCCAAACATCATCAAAGCCGCAGCCGACCGCGGTGCATTAGCCGCAGGTTTTACGATTGTGCGATTGAATGGCAGCATTGCCGAAATATTTAGCGATTGGATTTACAAAGCTTTCCCCGATAGGGCAGAGAAAGTGCTCAACATGATTAAATCCTGCCATGAAGGCAAGCTGAATGATAGCGAGTTCGGCCGACGAATGAGCGGCGAAGGACCAATTGCAGACTCGATACACCAAATGTACCGCATGGCTTGTAACCGCTTTTTAGCAGGCCGGGAAATGCCCCCGTTTGATTACACATTGTTTATCCCAAAAGGCGGTAAGCAAACGAGCCTATTTTGACCGTTGGTTTTTGTAATTGGAGGATTTCGTTGGCTATATCCACAGCCAACAATTTTGTTAAAAAAATAATTGCCTGTGAGCACACGGGCAATGGGCGGTAGCTTACTTCCTTTTCACCGTTGGCTGTGTCTCCACAGCTAACATATTTCTTTTGTCATTTCGATCGCGGGGTAGAAATGACAAAATTATAACAAGTACTTCAGGGTTTTTAAAACCAATAATATCACACCTCCAATAATAAAATATAGCCAATACTTTTATGAGAGCTCCATCCGCCATTATATGAAAACTTAAGCATTATGCCTATTAATATTAGTGATATAGGAGCAAGAAAGGAAAATAAGATATCGAAATTCATCATAAAACATTTAGCTAAAGCTAAAATATTTTCACCGTTGGCTGTGTCCTCACAGCCAACTATTTTTTTTGTCATTTCGACCGCGGGGAGAAATCTTATTCAAGATGCATAGCAATATAGGGCAAAGAGGATTTCTCCCTCCGGTCGAAATGACAGGCGTTAAACAAGATATTTTGAATACTTTTGCCGCATGAACCCATCTGTTTTATGGCCGATAATAAATGGCCTGGTTGCGCTTACTGGTATTGTTTTGATCTATTTCTTTCTGATAAAACCCATGCTCAGGAAATAACCAGGCTATTTGGTTTTATAAACCATAATTACCGAATCGCTGCTTGCTTTAACGCTATTACTTTTAAACAAAATATATAGGTCTAATTCGTTAGCCGTTAGTTTGGTTATTTTGTAGGCTGCATTTTTATTTACGAAGATGGTATCGTGCAAAATATGATAAGCATAAGCAGTCGCATTAGCTTTTACTGCTTTATAGCTAAAATGCAGGGTATCTTTATTAGTCAGATCAAGGGAATGCTTGCCGATTAATCCCGGGTTTGGTGAAGCTGATCTTACTGTATCGTATTTCCAAAGTTTATGGATGGTGATGGTATCAGTACTCGCGCTACCTGGTTTTTTATTGTTCGAACAACTTGCAATAACTATCGCTACAATAAATAAGTACAATCCATTCTTCATAAACCCAAGTTAGGTCTTTTTACTAAAAAAAATAAAAAACGTTGTGTTATTTTAACCAGCGGAAGAAATCTTTTACAATATGCACAACAGCCATATCAGGTGAAGAAGATTTCTCCCGATGGTTGAATGACAAGAAAAAGTAATTAACAAAAAAGGCGCTCAAATGAGCGCCTTGTAGCTTTTATATACTTTCTTAGGGGAAAGGGCTTAAACAGTTTCAGTCTCCAATGCCATTTGCTCATCAACCAAAATACGGCCGCAGTGTTCGCAAACGATAATTTTTTTACGCTGGCGGATGTCCGACTGGCGTTGTGGAGGTATCTGGTTAAAGCAACCAGAGCATGAATCGCGCTGTATGGTAACTACTGCCAGGCCATTTTTAGCGTTACCGCGTAAACGGGTGTAAGCAATTAACAAACGCTCGTCAATACCTGATTTTGCTTTTTCGGCTTGTGAGGTTAACTCGTTTTCTTCTTTTTCAGTTTCAGCGGTAATGGTGCCCAGTTCTGCTTTTTTAGCATCAAGGTCGCTTTTGCGTGCATCAAGATCAGCTTGTGCTTTTTCGTAAACCTGTGTTTTGGTTACGATCTCGAAACCAAATTCGCGGATCTTTTTTTCGCTTACCTGTACATCCAAACCTTGTATTTCAATTTCTTTTGAAATTGCATCATACTCGCGGTTGTTTTTAACCTCGTTCAATTGCGTTTCGTACTTTTTAGAGTTCGATTGCGCTTCTTTGATCAGGTTTTTACGGGTAACTATATCATCTTCCAAATCATCCAGCTCACCTTTAATCTTCTGAATGCGGGTCTCAAGTCCTGCAACATCATCTTCCAGATCGGCAACTTCCATTGGCAATTCACCACGTACCTGGCGAATTTTATCAATCTTGGTGTGGATGGTTTGTAGTTCGTATAAAGCTTTAAGCTTTTGTTCTACGGTTTGTTCCATTAAATAAAATATTTGACGGGGTTTGTATTAATTTCTGTTAAACGGACCGCAAAGGTAGTAAATTTTTTTCTAATTATTTCATACAATAATTGTTGCGTAAATTGCTCACTCTCAAAGTGCCCAATATCTGCAATCAATATCTTTCCTTCGGCATCAAAAAACTCGTGGTATTTATAGTCGGCGGTGATAAAAACATCTGCTCCGGCAGCAATCGCATGCTTTAGTAAAAAGCCGCCTGCGCCGCCACAAACCGCCACTTTTTTAATGTGCTTATTAGTAAAAGCGGTATGCCTTATAACGTGCGCTTTCATCTTTTCTTTTACATCAAACAAAAAAGCTTCTTCGGTAGTGGGGTATTCCAGCTCACCAATCATCCCCGAACCTATTTGCTGGTTTTGATTGGTTAAGTTATACAAATCATAAGCTACCTCTTCATATGGATGTGCCAGCACCAGCGCCATTAATATTTTGCTTTCGAGGTTAGCCGGATAAATCACCTCAACCCTGATCTCATTTTCCGAATGCCTTACGCCAATTTCGCCAACATACGGGTCGGCATATTCATTGGCTTTAAATGTGCCTGTGCCCTCGGCATTAAAACTGGCTTCGCTATAATTACCAATATTACCCGCCCCAGCATGGAACATCGCATTGCGCACCTGCTCTGCCTGAGCAACCGGCACATAAGTAACCAGCTTTTTAAGGGTATTATGTTTGGGCGATAATATGCGGGTATTTACCAGGCCCAGCGTTTCGCAAATTTTGGCGTTAACACCAGTATGCATATTATCCAGGTTGGTATGAATGGCATACAACGCGATATTATTGCGGATAGCCTTTTCAACCACGCGCTCTACATAAGTTTTACTATTGAACTTTTTTAGCCCTTTAAAAACGATGGGGTGATGCGATACGATCACCTGGCAGTTGTTGGCGATAGCTTCATCAACCACAGCTTCGGTACAATCCAACGATATCAACGCCTGGAAAATTTCCTGATCAGGCCGGCCAACGATCAGCCCGCAGTTATCATAATCTTCCTGGTAGGCCAGCGGGGCCAGGCTTTCGAGGTAGTCGGTAAGCTGTGACAATTTCATACTTAGCTAAGCTATTAAATTGCGGTTAAAAGTGAAATAATTATTTGTAATTTTGAATTATGGGCATATTAATAGTACATCCTGAAAGTGAAGAAAAGCTGGTAGCTTTTGAAGAGGAACAGAAATCTCCTTATGATTCTGCTTTTGTTGAGAAGATTACGCGTAGTAATGAGGATTTTAAAGCGGGAAAATCTAAAGCTATAAAGACAGACGATTTATGGAAATAATCTATTCGGAGGAAGCTCTGAAAGATATTGACTACTGGAAAAAGTCGGGAAATAAAATCATACAAAAGAAAATACAACAATTGCTTTACGCTATAGAAAAAGCCCCTTTCGGCGGTATTGGTAAACCTGAAGCACTCAAACACAACCTTTCGGGACTATGGTAGCGCAGGATCAATAAAGAACACCGCTTAATTTATCTGGTAATCGAGAGTCAGGAAATCATTAAGATTTACTCCCTAAAAGGTCATTATAAATTAGGATAAACGAGACATATAAATACGTTTACCCTAATCCATTATTGTATTGGCATTTGCCCACCCATCTGCGCTATATGGAAGCTTTCGTAAGCCGCCTTTTTATTATACTCAAATGCCAACGATTTATAATTTACCAAATCAATTATCGAACCGATAAAACATAAGCCGCCGGTAAACAAATACAATATACCCATACCAACCTGGCCTACAATAAAGCGCTGCAGTCCCGGTACCAGGAAAGTTCCAAGCAGGCAAAATATCAGCATATCCTGTGGATTTTTACGTTTGTTGGCATATACCATGAAGAAATATTTCTGTTGATTATCATCTTTAAGGCCGGAGGTTGCTTGTTGCAAAAAGCCAATTTCTTCGGGTGTTACGCCCGGCAATGTCATGTATGGGTTTTGAAAAGGGTCCATCTTGTTTAGAGTTTTGTTTTAATTGTGATGTAAAACTAAGATAGAATTTAAAAATCACCTATGCAAAACTGGCAGGCGTTTAAAATAAGTCGGTAAGTTATAGGATTATAGCGGTGAATTTGCTGATTGAGCCCTCTCTACATCCCCCCGGTTGGGGAGACTTTTTCTTGAAGCCCTCTCTTCCGGGGAGGGTTTGGGTTGGGCTTAAATAAAGTCGGTTCTAATATCCGCTGACGAATCAAATCAAAAATGCGGTATAAAATAATAAGGAGTGCGGGTATGCCCAGCCAATGCGCGTGAAAAGAATCGCGGATATCGCCATGAAGCAAAAAAGCGATAGAATGCCCCAGGCCACAGCCGGGGCACCAGCTTATGCCCATTAATTTTAACGGGCATAAGGTAAAATGTGTTGCTTGCGATGGGTGACTAACACCCAAAGCTACCAAGGCCGAAACCCAGAAGATGAGTTCAAAATATCTTAATAAAAACAGTTTAATCAACTTTGTTTGCTTTGGTGGTTAGTATCAAAGATACACCAAATGCGCTTATTACGCCAACCAGCAAAGCGCCAAACATACGGCCTGAGAAATCACGAACGTTGTTACCGGCACTTACATAGCTTACATACAATATACCGGCAAAAATAGCGATGATGCCCCCTAATATTAATATTTTAAAGCATTGGATCAAGGCCTCTAAAAACCCCATGTTGCCGCCAAGCTCGTTACGGTATGCCCGGATACCAAAATATAAACAAACGATAGGGATTAGGATAGAAACATATTCAAATGGCGAAACCTGGTCTTTGGTCAAATCATACCCGGTGGCATGCATAATAAAAAGCCACAGGCCGCTTAAAACTCCGATGATAATTCCGGTTATAAATGCATTTTTCATTGTAATGGTATTTGGTTAAATAATATGGTCAATGTAATGTATACGTTGATTATCATTTAAAGGTAACAATAGGGAATTTTGTTTTATAATTTTTGGTAACAATATCGCAGTTGGGGGAAGGATTAATTTAAAGTTTTGAGAATGATATTTAGAATATCCCATAATATAAATGCAAATACTCCATAGTAAAGAAATTTCATTTTCTTCGTTCTAAATTTATCTGTGTCAGTTGAATGTTTAATTACTTCAGTAAAAGACTTAGCTTTAATATCAGGCATATCATGAATTGCAGCTTCAGTATTATGATACATTGCTTTATGATTTTTCTCTATTGTTTGCAACTCTTTTATACCTAAATAGAAACTGATGCCCCATAATATCATAGAGAGAATAATTAATATTAATGTCCAAGAAGGTTTATCATCTTTTGTAAGGTTTATAGAAAAACCAATACATGCAGCATTAATGGCTAAGATATAATATGTGAACTTCTCTTGAAATTCATATATCCGATTTTCTTGAGTATTCAGCCTTTCTTTGAATAGCTTTATGTCATTTTCATCCATGTTATAAGATTTAGATTATTTCTTCTATATCATTATCTGTGAGTAATATTGAACTCTAATTGGGGCAAGCTCTGTTCTGATGTTAATTGCCGGAACATCAGAATTGACAGTCGTTAATTCATTGATTTTAAGTTCGATTTTTTGATTAACCTCCCTTGATTTCGCACCTATAGAGAGTAAGTCTGATGGTTTAATCATATGATGGGCGGTGGCTTTAGGATATGACATAACCAATTCTTTCATGTAATCTTCAAATTCTTTGATGATTTTTTCCATAAATATTATTGTATTAATTTTTGAAAACTTTCAATAAGGTGTGGTGCTTGCAATGTTAATAAAGCAAGTATTTGTGGTGCTAACGTTTTTAAAATTTCATCAGCAATTTTATCTCCAGCAAAAGATGCGACCTTACCAAATACTAATTGATAAAATGTTTTTTTACCTAACACAGGAAGGGTTCTTAGAGATTCAAATTCGTTTGAAATATGAGATTTAATGGCTTCAAATTCATCAAATATCACTTCTTGTCCTGTTTCTAATTTTGATAAAGTAAATTGTATATCGTTTATTTTAGAATGTATCTCTGCTACTTCATCACTTGAAAAAGTATTTTTATCAAATGTATAATTAGCATCATTCTTAGCTATTGAATAAAGTCTGTACCTGATTTTATTGAATCCCAAGGCAATAGTAGCCGGGTCTCTTGTGTTAAATGTTAAATTGCCCTTTGAATTGCTCTCCTGTATTATTAAAAAATTTAAAAGGTCAACGATACATACCAATCTTTCATGTGGGTCACTTAAAGTTGTGATAGCTATTTCAAGTCGATTATCTAATCCGTTATTAGTACCAACACAGTACTGAAATATAGCATTGCTGTGTAATAATTGTTGTATTATGTATTGAGCCTTTTCTTTAGCTATTCCATCAAAGCTAAATTCAGGTAAAGGGATTTTTAAATATTCCATATTTTAAGAATTGAGATATTTATATAAAAGACTATGTTACAAAAGTTAAATATCGATATACAATCAAAAATTGAAAAAATAATTTACAATCCTGAAACCGGACGAACAGATGTCATCTTTAAAAAATCTAATAGTCCTTTATCTGATGAATATATAAAAACTTTTAAATGGGTCGAAACAGGTAATGTAATCGATAATCCATTAGCTATTAGGGAAGCTCTTGAGAAATTGCTGTCTTAACGATTCTTCAAAATGCTCTAATTGTAATTGTTTAATTACTTCATTTTTGAAATCATCATTATCTTTTATCATAGCACTAAAAACTTCTTTGTGAGATTCAAATGCTTTAAATACATATTCTTCTAAAATAGCCAAGTTGGGCTTCACACTAAAGTTAATAAGCTGATATGTACTTCTTGTAGAATTGCTTAGTAGTACTTTCGCATTTTGATGTACTTCGTTTGTAATATCTATTATGAAATGGGTAGTATTTTGGGTAGAATCTGGACTAATTCCGAAATCAAACTTTAGTATTCTATGTAGTTCGTTTTCTGAATCATTAAGTTTCTCTACATTAAAATGCGTAGGTGTGAAGTCTAAAAGTGATACTTCGACATTTGGTGTGCTCATAATATTGATTTAGGTTATTTTATTATTTCTCTTCTTTTTTATTCTCAGATACGCTTAGCTTCAGCAATTCCTCAAATGATAAATCAACCTTCAAATTGATTGGATGGTGATATTCCTTTCCATCCATCGTTATCGTAGGTATGTTCTTCTTCTCTGACTTCTGTTTTTCTTTTTTTGCCATCGCCTATCAACTGCTTATAGGTTATCCTTGCATTCTCCGCTTTGCCTACCGCTTGCTCAAATCTAAAACAATCTGTCGAGAAATAAACTATGGTTATACATATTCCCATGAATAGCCACCAGCAGATTTACGTCTACCTTTACAGACTTCAACGATATTTGAAATAGGTATATCAGTTTGTAAAGATGCGTCACTAATTGAATCATATATTTTTATAGACTCTTTAGTTTTTTTCTTTAACTGTCTTACTTTAATGCGCATTTTTATCGCATTTTCTTTACCCATTTTTATAATAGGATTGATATCATGCAAGCCGGTTTCAAATGCATGTTTTGTATTATGGCTATAGGTACACCACTCTAAATTTTCAATACGATAATCATTTCTAACTCCATTTATATGATTTATAATGGGGAAACTATTAGGATTAGGTATAAACGCCAAAGCTATCAACCTATGTATTACGAATGATTTATCTGTATTTTCTCTTCTTAAAACTACTCTTGGATATCCGTATGATAATTGGTAAATAAGTATTCTTTCAGTTACTGTTCTATACCCTACCGCAGTTTTAACCTGTCTTTTTAATGATTTTACTCTTCCTAAATTTGAAATCTCATAATAACCCTCATAACCTTCAATTGCTTTCCACACTTCCATATTTTATCTTTTCGATAAAATATCTTGTAGAAATTTTCACTTATAAAGCTCAAATAGATTTTTGTATAGACTTTGTTAAATCCTTATATTTCAATCTACAATTAATTCGATTAAATGATTCTTGAAATCTAAAAGTATCGGTCATTTGGATGGTATTATATCTATAACTTACTTCATCAACATATCGTTGAAGATGTTTATGACTCATAAAATGGTACGTACCATAATAAACCCGTTTTAATAAAGTCCAGTAACCCTCTATTGTATTAGTATGGTTTTCACCTTCAGTTTTATACATTTCATCACCATCACTATGTTTAATCCTGATATGGTTATATATCCAATCTAAGCCTATATAAGACTTGTAGGCATCCGTAACTAAGGTAGAACCTGTTTCTATGTTAGACGTAGCTATTGTTTGTAAGGTAATAGCCTCGGTATCATCTATAACCTGACATATAATCCTTGCTGGCTCTGTGATTACTTTTTCTAATACAGTTCTATTAGGATTATTTTTATTGGGTCTCTCTATGATTTCAAATGTCTTTTTCTGAACGATACCCAGTACTGGTTTTTTGTCTTTATTGCTTCTACCTTGAGTGCCTTCTATCTTTTTATTCTTATGTCTATTCTTATTTTTACCACCTACAAATGTTTCATCAGCCTCTATATTTCCTCTCAGGGCTTGCGGAGCTTTCTCATGTAACATCTCCCTGATACGATGCAAGACAAACCATGCTGTACGCTGAGTAACATTTAAGTCTCTTGCTAACTGATGAGATGATATACCTTTCTTATGAGCAGTAATTAAGTACATGGCAGCAAACCATGTTCGTAAAGGTATCTTAGTGTTTTCGTAGATAGTACCTGAAATAACACTAAATTTCTTTTCACATTGTTTATTTGCACAGGTATAACCTCTATTGGTTATATAAATCTTAGTGCCTTTACAATGAGGACAGGTAACCGTACCACTCCAACGTTGCTGAGCTAAATACTCTTTACAGGTAGATTCATCCTTAAAGAAATCGAGCAATTGTATCAAAGAGTTGAAGCCTTTATTCATAAACAAAGTTACGAATAAAAAATGACATTTACAAATTTAACTTACTGATTAACAGTATTTTAAATTAAGTAATCTATTAGATTTCGAGAAGTTGTGATGGATTGATTTCTAAGGCTTTAGCTATATCAAATATGATGGATACATTAGGATTAACTATACCTCTTTCCATTCTGCCAATTTGGGAATAATCTACATCTAAGATATTAGCAAGTTCCTGTATGGTCAGGTTTTTCTCTTTTCGGTACTTCTTTATATTGTTGGCTAAGGTTGTAATGGCTACATCATTACGTCTATGTCGGTTACCTTTTGCCATAGACAAAAAGAATTTAAAATAACATTTTAACATAGGGATTAAAATCCCTATTATTGGATATCTTAAATCTTTTAGTTTATGAAAAAATACATAGTCATATCCTCACTTCTACTACTTTTTACTTCCTGTTCTCCAACACCTGAAACTTTAGCGCATGATGCGTGTGATTGCTTTGCAAAAGCTAAAGCCGAGAAAAATACAGATAACCAACTTAATGACATTGATGAGTGTAATTCTGTATATCAGAATAAATTCATGACCCTGAAAGAAATTGAACAGGATAAGGGTATGAACCCTGAACAAGTAAAAGCTTTCGAGGATAGGTTTTATAACATCTACAACGACTGTAAATAATGGAAGCAATATTATTAAATCAAGAAATATCAGAACAGGAATTAAACTTAGGTTCGAATAAACTAATGTTAACCAATAAGCGACTGATATTCAATCAACATTTTATCGGATTGAGTGAACTCAAAAGTATAAAGGTTGAACCAGTTGAAATCAAACAATCAGTAAATCTACATGATAAAGTGATTACAAACATTGTGGGAATAATCTGCTTTGCTATTCCAATGCTTCATTCAATAATTGAAAAGGACGTTTTAAATAGTGGAATTACAGTTTTTATAATGGTGGCGGGACTGTATTTAATAATAGGATACGGTGGAGGGTTTCTGGCAGCATTTATAGTTTTAACAATTATAAAAAATGGATTAAATGCCACTTCTAAAACTGTGAAAGTAGTTTCATTAAAAATCATCAAAAATGATAATACATATTTCCTAAATAGTAATCTACAGATAGAGCATTTTGATGAATTACGAAACTTTGAAGCAACTATAAATAATATAATTTACAAATAGTCTTAACCTTAAAATATATTATGAAATCAATAATCGTAATCTTATTTTCTATAATTTTTTTAACAGCGTGTAATAGTAAGAACAATGTCACTAACAATTCTAAAACAGATAGTTCAGCAATTAAAGCTAAACTGAAAGAATTGAACCAACTAAAGGATATATCTGAATTAAAAATGAGTTTTATAGATGGTCCAGAACCAAAAGTCATTGATATATTGGGAAAACCTGATAAAAGAGGTGAATTTGGAAATAGAGAAAATGGTTATCTTATTTATTATGACTTGACTAAAGATAATAACCAAATTAAAACCCTTATTATTTCTTATACCAATGCACAAGTTGATGATGTAGTATCTGCTAATAATTATGAAACTGTAAGTCTGCCCGATGGCGCAGTTACAATTAATAAGCCATTATACTTTAACAGTATTTACCATAACATAGATACAACTCTTTCTCAAATTGATAAACTGTTAATTGATACCACTAAAATTCCCTGTACTCAATTTTATAATGATGGTCATGAAATCAAGGGATACAGGTATAAGGATAGTGGGAAGATAGGACTAATAAAAGTTGTGTTCCCTATTGAGTCAGGGAACTTTGCGATTATATGTTACTACTTTGATTATAGCAGTAGATTAATGTGTAAAATAGAGAGTGATAAAATTGGAAATTTAATTACAGATAAATCATATGTTGTAAATGACAGAGTAGTTAAATATCTACAAGGGAAAGATGTAACACCTTGTAAGGGTACATGTGAACCCAGTTTCGATGAATTTTCACAACCATATACACTACTAAAAAGATTTCCAGAAAAGCAATAATAAGATACATAAACAAATGTAGCTGAGCTATATTTTAAGTATGGGAAACATGCTTAAAATTATAATTAGATTTTTCAAAAAAGAAAAAATTGATTGGTTAGATGAACAACCTTATCTTGGAAAATATTTCACTCCAAAAATTAAAAGAATGATTATGAATGTAGTTTATAAGCTATGGAAATCTGTTGCAGATAATATGCTTCAAAAATATTATGCTGAAATTAAATTCAAAAATGAAGAGGATACTTTTGAAGCTGTAATACCTTTCGTAATTATGGCAGAAAACTATAAAGAAGCTGAACAAGTTATAGGTCAAATCACTGACAATTTACGAGACACATATAAGTTTACAATTCTTAGGGCAGTTGTTGATGACCATTTACTAATGAAAGAAACATATATAAAGAAAGAACGAGAGCTACAAGATAAGTTACGAGCTTGCCCAGATGAAAAAATTGGTACAATTACTTTTGAATCACATATTGGTGCAAAAACAAAACCTCAAATAAAAACTCATTTGAATATGGATGGTGTTTTTGAAGAAAAAATAGAACGTAAGGATATATCACAGATTAATTTCCCAATAATAAAAAATGGAAAGAAAAAACCACTATATCAGGTAGATGGGTTTATTGCTATTGTTAAATTACTTAAAAATAATTAATTAATCAGCTTCCCCCAACTGCGATATTGTTACCTAATTTTTAATTAGAGTTATTCTCAATGAGTTAAAATACCTTTTTTGCGTATCTTAGCACCGTTTTGAACATCCGTGATATTTTAGATAAATATAAAGCTGATGAACGGATAAAGGCATTGGCGCAAGCTTTAAATGCCACCAAAAATCCGAGGATTCAGTTGCGTGGGCTAGTGGGATCGAGCGATTCGGCTATGGCGGTAGCTTTGTATTTTTTGCAGCACCAGCACATGATCTTCGTACTGCCCGAACGCGAGGAAGCCGGCTATTTTCAGGCCGACCTGGAAAATCTTACCGGTAAGGAAGTTTTACTTTTTCCATCATCATACCGAAAAGCATTTGAGTTTACCCAGCCCGACAGCAGCAATGTGCTTGCCCGTGCCGAGGTTTTAAATGAGCTTAATCATTCATCCGAGTTCGGTCAGCTGATTGTTACTTATCCTGAGGCTTTGGCCGAAAAGGTGATTGATCGTGCTTCACTCGAAAAAAACACACTCGAAATTTCGGTTAACAATAAATTGAGCATCGATTTTATCACCGAGTTTTTGGTGGAGTATGATTTTGACCGCGTTGATTTTGTTTACGAGCCGGGGCAGTTTTCTGTTCGTGGTGGCATTGTGGATATATTTTCTTTCTCGCATGAGTTACCTTATCGCGTTGAGTTTTTTGGCGACCTGATCGAATCTATCCGGACTTTTGAGATCGAAAGTCAGCTTTCGGTTGAACAGGTAAAGAGCATCACCATTGTACCTAACGTGCAATCCAAATTCCTGACTGAAAGCAATATTTCGCTGTTGGAATATGTGGATGCAGGCACCCAGATTTGGATAAAGGATGTACAGTTTACACTGGATATTATCCAATCGGGCTATAAAAAAGCCACTGCATTGTGGAAAGCATTATCGCCGGAGGAAAAAAACCAAAACCCGGATTGGATAGACCCCAAATTTGGGTTTACCGATGAAAAACTCATCGCCGATCAGTTGGCAGATTTCCCGATAGTGGAATTTGGCAAGCAATTTTTCTATACGCCGAACGAGACTGTCAATTTTGATATGCGCCCGCAGCCATCCTTTAACAAGGACTTTAGTCTGCTCATCCATAACTTTAAAAACAACGAAGCCGGGAAGATTGAGAATTTTATTTTCACCGATTCTGCACGCCAGGTTGAGCGGCTTTACGCCATTCTGGAAGATCTCGACAAAACCGTAAAATTTACGCCGATCAGCGTATCCATGCGCGAAGGTTTTGTGGATCATGAGCAAAAGATCGCCTGCTACACCGATCACCAGATCTTTGATCGTTATTATAAATACAAGCTTAAAAAAGGCTACCAGCGTTCGCAGGCTATCACGCTGAAAGAATTGCGCGAGCTAAAGCCCGGCGATTACGTTACCCACATCGATCATGGTATTGGCAAATATAACGGCCTCGAAAAAATTGAGGTTAACGGCAAAATGCAGGAGATGATTCGCTTGCTGTATGCCGATAATGATTTGCTTTACGTGAACATCAACTCGCTTAACCGCATCTCCAAGTATAGTGGCAAAGAGGGTTCGGTACCTAAGATGAATAAGCTGGGTACTGATACTTGGGAACGCCTCAAGAAAACAACAAAAAAAAAAGTTAAAGACATAGCCCGCGATCTGATTAAGCTGTATGCAGTGCGTAAAACGCAACACGGCAACGCTTTTTCGCCGGATAGTTATTTGCAAACGGAGCTGGAAGCTTCGTTCCTTTACGAAGACACGCCCGATCAGGAAAAAGCAACAGTCGACTTTAAACGGGACATGGAATCGCCACATCCTATGGACCGCCTCATTTGTGGCGACGTAGGTTTCGGTAAAACCGAGGTGGCTGTACGTGCCGCGTTTAAGGCCGTTGCCGATAGCAAGCAGGTAGCCATTTTAGTGCCGACAACCATTTTGGCGGCACAGCATTTCAAAACTTTTTCGGAGCGATTAAAAGGTTTCCCGTGTAATATTGACTACGTGAACCGCTTTAAAAGCAGCAAGCAGATCAAGGATACTTTAGAGAAGCTGAAGGAAGGGAAAGTTGATATCATCATCGGCACCCACCGTTTGGTGAGCAAGGATGTTAAGTTTAAGGATCTAGGTTTGATGATCATCGATGAGGAACAGAAATTCGGCGTATCAACCAAAGAAAAGCTGAAACAAATGCGTGCCAATGTGGATACGCTTACGCTTACCGCAACACCAATCCCCCGTACGTTACATTTTAGTTTGATGGGAGCGCGCGATCTTTCTATCATTTCAACCCCGCCGCCAAACCGTCAGCCGGTTGTTACTGAGCTGCACGTATTTAACGATAAGCTGATTAAAGAAGCTGTTGAATTTGAAGTAGACCGCGATGGGCAGGTTTTCTTTATCCATAACCGGGTAAGCGATTTGCCGCAATTGGGCGCGATGATCCACAAACTGGTTCCAAAGGCTCGTATAGGTATAGCACACGGGCAATTAGAAGGCGATGCATTGGAAGATGTAATGTTGAAATTTGTGAACCACGAGTACGATGTGCTGGTAGCCACTACTATTATTGAGGCTGGTTTGGATATCCCGAACGCCAACACCATCATCATCAATCATGCCCACATGTTCGGCTTGAGCGATTTGCACCAGATGCGCGGCCGTGTAGGGCGAAGCAATAAAAAGGCGTATTGTTATTTGCTGAGTCCGCCATTATCAACGCTTACCAACGAAGCCCGTAAACGCTTAAGCGCGATTGAAGAATTCAGCGATTTGGGTTCAGGCTTTAATGTTGCCATGCGCGATTTGGATATCCGCGGTAGCGGTAACCTACTTGGTGCCGAGCAAAGCGGATTTATCGCAGAGATCGGCTTTGAGATGTACCACAAAATACTGGATGAAGCCATTCAGGAACTAAAAGACGAAGAATTTAAAGGCGTTTTCCCGGAAGATAAGCCGCGGCCGTTTATTGCTTTTACCCAGATTGATACCGACCTTGAAATACTAATACCTAACGAGTATGTAACCAGCCTATCCGAGCGGTATAATTTGTATGCCGAAATGTCGAAACTGGAAAATGAAGTTGAGCTGGATGCTTTCCAACAACAACTGCATGATCGTTTCGGCCCAATCCCGCCGCAGGTAAGGGCTTTGCTAAACACCATGCGCCTGCAATGGCTGGGTAAAACTATTGGTTTCGAAAAGATCTCATTAAAGAAGTATATACTGCGTGGCTACTTTATCACCAACCAGCAATCACCCTATTTTGAAACACCCGTATTTAGGCAGGTGCTAAACTTTGTACAAGCTAATCCACGACGTACCAATTTAAAAGAGGTAAAGAATACCTTGAGATTGAGTATTGAAGGCGTTAAGAGCATTGATGAGGCTATTGAGTTGTTGAGTGGGATAGTGGAAGAAGTTACTGCGTAAACCATAAGTTGCATAGCGCAATTTCTACACCAGAGCAATCTTATAGTTTTCTATAAATATATCCTGTCTTACTCTTATTCTCAGTAACTATACGCAAATATTTACTTTTAAGTTCGAAGGGCAAGTATGGCGTTATCTCTTCTATGTATAAATCAAAGTCTTCACTCTTAGAAGCGAAAGGAAAATCCAACATCGGGCTACAAACCAAAGATCGTGATATCCATATCATTAAACTGGATTCAGAATCTTGATTAGGCAGAATATCTTTCGTGATAGGGTCAATAAGTTTAAATTTATAGGAAAAGCATAATTGAATTGGGCCAAATGTAAATTTGGGCATTGGAGATTCTTTCTTTATAAATTCCAACGCTTTTTGTAAGTCTATTTTATCTATTACCCATTCAGTTTTAGTGTTCAAACTTGGTTCACCTGATGGATAGTGATACGATAATGGGGTAGTTTCCCCTAATCCAAATATAAAAGTCAAATCATCAAAAATTCTCTTGGCAATTACAGGATCATCATTATTATCAAAAGCGGAATATGACGTTAAAGAAATTCTTTCAGATGGATCTTTTATTTCTCCTGTAGTGCAATTAGTAAGAAAATTAGAAATATTCTTTAAAACAGTATCTATATTTTTCCCTTTTAACTTTTGTGTTGTTATACTTTTATCTAAGTTGTAAATAATTGAAGATTTAGACATAGTATATTAGTTACACCTTCTTATAAATATCCTTCAAATTTCTTCCCATTTCCTGATAATCCAACCCGTAGCCTACCACAAAATCGTTGGCTATCTCAAAGCCTACATATTTAAGTTCTTCAATTTTGGTTTGCAGGGATGCCGGTTTAAGCAGCAGCGAGCATAACTTTATGGATTTTGGTTCTTTTAGCTTTAGCTTTTCTATCAGGTAGTGGGCGGTGTTGCCGGTATCCACAATATCTTCAATAATTACAATATCGCGGCCTTTAATATCTACGCTTAAATCAATATCGTCGCGTATTTTTAGGGTGCTTTTGGTGCCGCCGTAGTAGCTGGCAAGCTTGGTAAAAGTGATCTCGCAGGGGATCTCGATCTGCTTAATCAAATCGGCAATAAACAGGAAACTGCCGTTTAATACACCTACAAATAAGGGCTTGGTATCTTTATAATCTTCATTCAGCTGGGTGCCTATAGCTTTCACACGTTTTTCAATCGCATCCGCACTAATAAATGGCTCAAAATCAAGATCGGCAATTTTCATGTGTTAAATATAGCCAGAATGACCATACGGTCAAAAAATAAACCGATTATACATTTTGTTAACTTTCAATCACTAATTTAGGCGGATACAACAATTATAAAATGGACCTTAATTACAGCTACATCGCTTCTTCCCTAACTACTATGGAACTTTTGGAGCGCATCGAAAATCGCCAAAAATACATGCCCGAAACTATTGAAGCTGCTGTTGCAGAGTTGCAATACCGCAAGTATGAGTTTTCGGAGGAGGAGCTAAAAGTTGTAAACGAAGATATACAGGCACTACGCGCCAATGCGGCATTGGTAACGAATGCAAAAGGCCTTTTCAGCAAGGACTATAAAAACGTTATTGTACTTGACCCGGATGCACCACGCTTATACTCAAGAATGGCCATAAATATTTTCACTGTACTCTTTGGCGCTTTATTCGGCTCTATAATGATGGCAATGAACCTTAACAAGTTCGAAAAATCAAAGGAGGCGGCATGGGTTATACTTTTTGGTGTAGGCTTTACCATTGTTCAATATATTGTTTTATCAAATGTACCTGGGTCAAGTAGTTCCATACAAGTAGTTTTTGGTTTTATTGGCGCATATTTGATCGATTTTATTTTCTGGAAACTATACATAGGTTATGCAACTTTTTACAGGAAGCGCCCAATATGGATACCATTAATTATAGCGCTTATTTTTGCATCATTAATTATAGCTTCAGTTATTTACGGTACTAAATAGCCTCCTTATACACCAAATAATATAGCAATTCGCAGTCAATTAAATAATCAACAGTTAAGGCGGTTAAACCTTATCTTTGCCACCTCATGATTGATTACCAGGTTCACACTTTAGCAAACGGCATCCGTATACTTTT
>Ga0302224_10000519_pt1 | contig 19203 bp, 15 predicted proteins | sample II_Palsa_E3_1_FD_193520 | JGI IMG/M metagenome (GOLD analysis project Ga0302224, IMG submission 193520) | Peat permafrost microbial communities from Stordalen Mire near Abisko, Sweden - II_Palsa_E3_1 | ecosystem: Environmental > Terrestrial > Soil > Palsa > Peat permafrost | place: Sweden... | reverse complement strand
CGCTAGCGTTATGCCTTATGCGCGACCCCGGCGCAGTACTTGTGTAAACCGCACTCATTGTCATGCCGGCTTAAGGTGTGGCGAAAGGAGTGCGGTTTTTTTATGTGCGACTGGTCAAGGGGCGTGCGGTGTTTTAGTGTGAGTTTGCGCTACGCGCCGAGAGATAACGTCGTACCCCTATGTTGCAGAGCCAGACCAGGACGCCGACGAATATTATTGACGCCAATAAAAAAAATGTCAGTACCAGCGTCCCCAAATCGTCTGGATTGTCCAGTTCATGATGTCCCGTTGCGCGCACGATAAAACGAATCGATTCAATAATCCAGGACATCTCGTAGGGAAGGTCGACGAGGTAGCGGGCGAGAAAAAAGCCGATTATTAAAGACGCTAGGATGTTAAAAATTAACAGAAAAATATTTTTCATTTTACGTCGACTATTCCGTATGCTTTAAGGCTCGTTCCTGGAACCGATAACGTTGCGCCTTGCTTGCGCAGGTAGTCTGCCAGTCTTTTGAACTGAGACGGATTGACCAGGGTGATGCAGCCTTCGCTCAAATGCATTGCACCCATTGGGTGCAATCGAAACGCTCCCCTCTTGATGCCATTGATTATGGTAACGTCACCCGTTTTCTCCCGCCAAAGGGCAAACCACTGGCTACGATCGGTGGTTCCATAACCGTAGGTGCTATACAGATCCCGCAGCCAACCCAACTTTCCCCCAGATTGACGATCCACAATGTAATACCTGCCGACTGGCAGAGGGCCGACATTCGCTATCGCCGTTGCGGACGGATTGTCGCGGCTTGGGCCGGTTCCCGAGAAAGCGAGTAAATTCCCGACGCCTGGGCATTGCAAGAAAGAGTTGGTTTTGCGGTTCAATTGAAAGGTGCAAGAGACGGGCATGAGGTCGATTTAATTTATCAATTATCAGCCCGGAAAATTAGCATGTCCGATATCGATGAGTCACGTTCTTTATAATGGGATATGACCTGGTGTCGCTCATCGTTTATTTTATCTGTTTCTTATTTATATTGAGATTGAAAACAAGAAAATTCTTATTGCGCTAGGCTAATGCCAGTGATCGATATGAAATTGGCCTACTAATCGACTCTTGGTCGATGTATCGGCAAACCAGACCCACTACCACTTGGGGCTAGCCCGATCGCTTACAAATCATTCTCGACGCGATGCAGAAAGTCACGTGCCGGCGCCCGCGTATTGACCTCGTTGACGGTGTCGGTGACAAACCAGGGTAAATTCAGTTTGGTGTCGGGGTCGGTCACGCCGATTGTCAGCCGTGGGCGAGTGGAAGCGGCGGTGGTCGGCTTGGTCGAGCCAGATGATGCCGCAACCTGGGTATTCTGAGCGGTGAATGCGCCGCCCGCCGCCGTATCGGTCGACGCCGCAGCCGACGTGCCGTACGCATAGGTCAGAGCGGGGCTGCCGCACAGCGCGAGCAACAGCAACGGCAGAACAAGGCGGACAGGTTTCATGACGTTCTATTCCTTGAACATGGCACAGGCGGAGGACAGATTCCACAGCTTGAAATCATGTATGTATACGACCGCGACTCGGACTGCGGGTTCCGTTGCGCCCGACTTCAGTCCGGCTCGCGACCAACCGGGTGAGGTCGCGGTTTGACACCCGGCACCCGTGGTGGGCTGACCCGTGCCACCGAGGTTCCGCCCTCAATTATCTTAATTATGCTCCGCACGCAAAACCCGCGTCGTTCCGTATAATCAATTGACTTGGTTTAAAAAAGTAAAAGATGCGATAGAAGTAAAAAAGCCGGAAATAAGAAGTCGAAATGAGAAGCAAAGGTGAAAAGCGCGGTATCCGAACCTGACGTTTTGGAGCGACACACCAGCCATGAGAATCACCCTACCGATTCAATTACCCGGCCTGGTCGTGCGTATCAAGCAGATACGAGTTGAAAACAAGGTATTGATTGGCTTTCTCGCCGGTTTGCTGTTTATGGCCGGTTTTGCGATTTCATCCCTGCTCGATACCCGTGCTTATCTCGCCGGCAATGACCAACTGATCAAAATCGAACAGGCAATCAACACGGTCAAAAATATCGATACCGGCTTGGTTTTGATTGAAGACTATCAACGCGATTTCCTGATGACGCAGGATCCTGAATATTTACGCAAATACCAGGATGCATTGACCAATCTGGCGATCAACTTTTCGGTGCTGGATTCGATTTTGTCGGTCGACACCGCCTTGGCGGGTGAACTGCCGCTTCTGCATCGGTATGTTGAGCAGCAATTGTTGCTGTCGCAACGCCCGATCGACGTGCAGCGCACCGAAGGCTTTGCCGCAGCCTTGCGGGCGGTGGCCGACAGCGGCTCAATTAATTTCTATACCGAAATTCACGCCGGCATCGTGCGTATCCTGATCATCAAGGAACAGGATGAATTTGTGGTGCAGCACATGCTGGTGCAGCGTGCCAGTCACGCGCAAAAGAGCATGGCGGCACTGGCGATCTGCACCACGCTCTTGCTGGCGCTGATCTATCTATTGATTCGCAAGCAATTGACCGAGAAGAAGATGCTGACCCAGCGTCTCAAACAACAGGCCAATCTCGATCCCTTGACCCAGTTGCCGAGCCGGGAATTGCTGCGCGACTGGATCGAATATCGCATTTCGCAAGCGCGGCTCGAAGGCGGGATTGCGGCCGTCTTATATATCGATCTCGACGGCTTCAAGACGGTGAACGAGCGTTTCGGGCACCGTGTGGGCGACGCGGTGCTGGTTGAAGTGACACGCCGTTTCAGCGTGACCGCGCGGGACTCGGATTTTTTCGCGCGGGTCGGTGCCGATGAATTTGTGATTGTGGTGTCGTCGGTGAAAACGCTCGAAGCGGTGGGGACCCTGGCGGATCGCTTGATCGAGTCGCTCGACGAGCCGATCCTGCCGATTCTGTACGACCACGTGGTGAGCGCCAGCATCGGGATTGCCTTGTATCCGCAAGACGGCAAGAGTGCCGACGACTTGATCAGGGAGGCCGACCAGGCCATGTTAGCGGCCAAGGAGTCCGGCCGGCACCGCTATCGGTTTGCCCGCTCGCAGACCTTGCAGCATTCATCGCGCCACACCATTTTGTTGGGCGACCTGGCGCGCGCCTTGAGCAGCGGCGAGCTTTACCTGGTGTTCCAGCCGCAGGTGAATATCGTGAGCCAGCGGGTGATCGGGGTTGAGGCCTTGTTACGCTGGCGTCACCCGACCTTGGGCGAAATCGGTCCGAACGAGTTTGTTCCCTTGGCTGAAGCGTCGGGCCTGATCGTGCCGATCGGCACCTGGGTCATCCGCACCGCCTGCCAGCAGGCTGCGATGTGGAGTTCGCAAGGTTATCCCGACTTGGTGATGGCGATCAATATTGCCGCCAATCAGATGCGCGGCGCCGATCTGGTCGACGAAATCAAGACCGCCCTGGAGCGTTATCAGTTGCCGCCGCACACGCTGGAGCTGGAGCTGACCGAACGCATCCTGGCTCGGCAACACGCGGCCGAAGAGGTGCTGGCGCTGAAGAATCTGGGGGTGCGGATTTCCATCGACGATTTCGGCACCGGATATTCTTCGCTGAACTACCTGAAGTTTTTTGCCATCGATGTGATCAAAATCGACCAGTCTTTTGTGGCCGGCCTGCCCGACAACGCCTTCGACGTAGCGATTGCGAGCAGCATTATCTCGATTGCCGGTAATTTGAGTATGACCTTGATCGCGGAGGGCGTCGAAACCTCCGCCCAGCTTGAATTCCTGCGCGACAAGGGGTGCCAGTGCGTACAAGGTTATCTGTTCTCCAAGCCGATCGGCGCCGGTGCCGTGCTCGACTTTATCCGCGCCTGGCATGACGCGCCCAGCCCGGTCGAGGCCGGCTGAGCGGAGGAGGGCGCGCGGCCAAGCGGCTCGACAAGCCTGGCTGCTCCCGGTGCGACCCCGCGCCGCGCCGCACATCATCATGGCATCGACGCCCAAATAGAGCGCATATCGCGTCAGGCTGGTGCGCCGTAACCGCTTGCACAGCCGCGGCAAACCGCTCTCATGTATGCGCCAAACCAGGCCTGGCATGCTTCCGGCATAAGTGGCACGACTCTTGCGGTTTTGGAAACTTGTACACAAGAGGAAATACCAGATGCTGGGATGGTCAATTTTCGATTGGCAGCGAGCCTACCAGACGGGTCATACCCCCGGGAAATTATTGGGCGAACTGAGATCCGGGCTGGATCGATCCGATCCGGCCTGGATCTCCATCATTGCACCCGCCGAACTTGAGCTCCGCTTGGTCGGCTTGCAAGCCAGGCTGGATGCCGCCGGGGGCGACTTGTCGCGTTTGCCGCTCTACGGCATCCCGTTTGCCGTGAAGGACAATATCGATGTTCGCGGTTTGACCACCACCGCGGCGTGCCCGGCTTTTGCTTATCTACCGGCCGGCGACGCCACCGTGGTGCGGCGCTTGACCGATGCCGGGGCGATTGTGCTCGGCAAGACTAATCTCGATCAATTTGCCACCGGCCTGGTTGGGGTGCGCTCGCCCTACGGCGTGACCGGCAATGCTTTCGATCCCGCCTATATCTCGGGCGGCTCCAGTGCCGGCTCGGCGGCGCTGGTCGCGCGCGGCATCGTGCCGTTTGCCCTGGGCACCGATACTGCCGGCTCGGGCCGGGTTCCGGCCGGGCTCAACAATATCGTCGGCATCAAACCGACCCGGGGCGCTTTCAGCAATACCGGCGTGGTGCCGGCTTGCCGCACCCTGGACTGCGTTACCGTGTTTGCCACCAGCATTGACGACGCGCTGCGGGTCTACGATGTTGCGGCGGTGCTCGATCCGGAGGACGGCCTGTCGCGCGAAATACCGCAAGGCGCCGGCAATTGGCGCTTGCCCGCGTCACCGCGTTTCGGGATTCCGGCCCAGCCGGAGTTTTTCGGCGACGTACTTGCAGCACAAGCCTTCCAGGCGGCGGTCCAGACCCTGGAAGCCCTGGGTGCGAGCTGCGTACCGGTGGATTTTTCGGTGTTTGACGAGGTCTCCGCCTTGCTTTATGACGGGGCGTGGGTGGCGGAGCGTTATGCCGCGATTCGTGGTTTTGCCGCAGCGCACGAGGTCGAGATCGATCCGGTGGTGAGGGAGATCATCTTCAAGGCCAAGACCTTCTCCGCTGCCGATGCCTTTGACGGTTTGTATCGGCTGGCCGGCCTCAAGCGTCGCGCCGATGCGGTGTTGGCGCAATTTGACGCCTTGCTGGTGCCGACTGCGCCGACCCACTATCGTATCGCCGAGGTGCAGGCCGACCCGGTACGTCTAAACAGCAATCTCGGCATTTATACCAACTTCGTCAACCTGCTCGACTGGAGCGCGGTGGCGGTGCCGGCGTGCTTGCGTGAAGACGGTTTGCCCTTTGGCATCACCTTGATCGGTAATGCCTGGCAAGAGCGCGGCTTGGCGGCTTTTGCCGCGCACTGGCATCAAGTCACGGGTCTGACCCGGGGCGCCACCGGTTTGCCGTTGCGTCCCGCATCCGGCATCGCGCCGAGCCAGCCGGAAGCGGACCAGATACCGGCTCAGAGCGCCGGGGAGATGATACGTCTGGCGGTGGTCGGTGCCCATCTGCGCGGCATGCCGCTGAATCATGAACTGACCTCGCGCGGTGCGCGTTTTGTCGCGAGCGCGGCGACCGCCTCCAACTACCGGCTGTATGCTTTGGCTCATACCCAGCCGCCGAAGCCCGGTCTGGCGCGCGCCGGGAGCGGTGCCGCGATTCGCCTTGAACTGTGGGATATTCCCAGCGCCACCTTCGGGACTTTTGTGGCGGGTGTGCCAGCACCGCTGGGTATCGGTACGGTGATGCTCGCCGACGGCAGCGAGGTCAAAGGTTTTATTTGCGAACCCTGCGCTTTGCAGGGTGCACGCGATATCACCGAGTTTGGCGGGTGGGCCAGCTATCTGGGCCGGCCCAGCGACGCAACCGTGGTGTCCCATGTCTGATTCCGCACGGCTTATGTTCGATACTGTATTGATTGCCAATCGCGGTGAGATTGCCTGCCGTATCGCGCGTACGCTCAAGCGCATGAAGATCCGCTGTGTGGCGGTGTATTCCGACGCCGACCGCGACAGCCTGCATGTGCGCATGGCCGATGTCGCGCTCCCGCTGGGCGGTCATACGGCGGCGCAGAGTTATTTGCGCGCCGATTTGATCCTGGCCGCTGCCAAACAGAGTGGGGCCCAGGCAATTATTCCGGGTTACGGTTTTTTGTCCGAGAATGCCGAGTTTGCGGCGCAGTGCGAGGCTGAAGGTATTGTCTTTGTCGGCCCGACTCCGCAACAGATGGCGCAGTTCGGCTTGAAGCATGCGGCGCGTGAACTCGCGGCGCTTGCCGGGGTGCCGCTCACGCCGGGCTCCGGTCTGTTGGCCGACGCGGCGGCGGCGCATCAGGCGGCCGCGCGGATAGGCTATCCGGTAATGCTTAAAAGCACCGCGGGTGGCGGAGGTATCGGCTTGACTCGTTGCAACGACGCGGCCGAGTTGAGCGCCGCATTCGATTCGGTGCGGCGTTTGGGGCAGTCGTTTTTTGCGCATGCGGGAGTCTTTGTCGAGCGTTTTATCGACCAGGCACGGCATATCGAAGTGCAGATCTTTGGCGATGGTTTGGGCCAGGTTGTCGCGCTGGGCGAACGTGACTGCTCGTTGCAGCGGCGTAACCAGAAAGTGGTCGAGGAAACCCCCGCGCCGCATCTGCCCGAGACCGTCAGGCAACAGTTGTGGGCCGCCGCCGTTGGCTTGGGCCGTTCAGTTTTGTATCGTTGCGCCGGCACGGTCGAATTTATTTACGACCCCGTGCAGCAGGCTTTCTATTTTTTGGAGGTCAACACGCGGCTGCAAGTCGAACATGCCATTACCGAGAGCGTGACCGGCATCGACCTGGTCGAGTGGATGCTTCTCACCGCCAACGGGACCGCGCCGGATCTGTCGCAGGCCGTGATACCGCAAGGGGTGGCGCTCGAAGTGCGGATCTATGCCGAGAATGCCTTGCGCAATTTTTCGCCGAGCCCGGGCATCTTGACCGAAGTCAGTTTTCCGCCGGATGTCCGGGTCGACGGATGGATCGAAACCGGCACCGAGGTCTCGGCGCATTACGATCCTCTACTGGCAAAACTGATTGTGCACGGTACAGATCGCGCCGATGCGCTGGCCGCGATGACGCGAGCACTGGATGCAACGCGGCTCTGCGGGATCGTCACCAATCTTGATTATGTGCGGCAAGTGATCGCCAGCGATGGCTTTCGTGCCGCCCAGGTGTCCACCCGTTATCTGGATACCTTTGTTTATCGTCCCACGGTGGTTGAAGTACTGGACGGCGGCACCTATACCACCGTACAAGATTATCCGGGGCGGGTGGGTTACTGGGACATCGGTGTGCCGCCGTCGGGTCCGATGGACGACTGGGCTTTTCGCCTGGCCAACCGCATCGTCGGCAATCCGCCGCAGGCCGCAGGTCTCGAAGCCACCGTGCTGGGGCCGACACTGCGGTTTCATTGCGATGCTATCGTGGCACTCAGCGGTGCGCCCACCGATGCCGATCTCGACGGCGTGCCGCTGGCCGGTTGGACTCCCCTTGCTGTCAAAGCCGGGCAGGTTTTGCACATGGGTAAAGCCGGCAGCGGTTGCCGTACTTATCTGGCGATACGTTACGGGGTTGATGTTCCGCTCTACCTGGGCAGCCGCGCGACCTTTGTGCTGGGCCAATTCGGCGGCCACGCCGGGCGCACGCTGCGCGCAGGCGATATTTTGCCGCTTGCCGCGCCACCCTGCGCCACCGGACTTGCCGCGGCACACTTTCTTGAGCCTGCGCCGTTACCCGCGGCATTGGTGCCGCGTTACGGAAAAACCTGGGAAATCGGCGTCTTGTACGGGCCGCATGGCGCCACGGATTTTTTTACTGAGGAATCCATAGAGAATTTCTTTGCCAGTACCTGGGAAGTGCATTACAACTCGAACCGCCTGGGGATTCGCCTGAACGGCCCCAAGCCGCAATGGACCCGGGCCGATGGTGGCGAAGCCGGCTTGCATCCGTCGAATATCCATGATTGTGAGTATGCCATCGGCAGCATCAATTTCACGGGCGATATGCCGGTGATACTGACACGCGATGGTCCGAGCCTGGGCGGCTTTGTCTGTCCGGTAACCATCGCCCGTGCCGAATTGTGGAAAGTGGGACAGATGAAACCGGGGGACACCTTGCGCTTTCGCGAAATGTCTTTTGCGGCGGCGCTGGCGCTTGAGTCCAGTCAGGATGCGTTTATTTCGAGCTGGGATGCAACGCGGCTGAACGCAGCTGAATTTTCCACCGCACGCGGTTCGCCGATTTTGTATCAGGCGGCCGCCGGATTCGAACATCCCAAGACCGTCTTGCGCCAAGCCGGCGACAAATATATTTTGCTTGAGTATGGCGAGAATGTGGTGGACCTGAATCTGCGTTTTCGGATTCACGCCCTGATGCAGGCATTGCAGCGCGCGCCCATTGCCGGCGTGCTGGAATTGTCGCCGGGGGTGCGCTCGTTGCAGGTGCATTATGACAGCCGCGCGATTGATCAGTACCGCCTGGTTGCGGCGCTCACCGCCGCGGATGCCGGGCTGAAAGACATCGGCCGGATGAAGGTGCCCAGCCGGGTACTTTATTTGCCGATGGCTTATGAGGATTCCGCCACGCTCGATGCGGTGGCGCGTTATCGCCAGTCGGTGCGCGATACGGCGCCCTGGCTGCCAAGTAATACCGAGTTTATGCGGCGCATCAACGGGCTGGCATCGCCCGAAGCGGTGCGCGAGATCCTCTATCAGGCCAGTTACATGGTGCTCGGTTTGGGCGATGTGTATCTCGGTGCACCGTGCGCCGTGCCGGTCGATCCGCGGCATCGAATGCAGACGACCAAATATAATCCGGCGCGCACTTACACCGCAGAGGGTACGGTAGGTATCGGCGGCGTATATATGTGTATCTACGGCATGGATTCGCCGGGCGGCTATCAATTGGTCGGCCGGACTTTGCCGATCTGGAACAAGTTTCTCAAGAATCGCCTGTTTGTCGACGGCAAACCCTGGCTGCTGCGGTTCTTCGATCAAGTACGGTTTTATCCCGTCAGCGAAAGCGAGTTGGATCGCTTGCGCTGCGATTTTCGAGCCGGCCGCTGCGAGGTGCGGATCGAAGAGGAAATCTTCGATCTGGCCGAGTACAACGCTTTCCTGGCGCGCATCGAACCCGAACTGGCGATCTTCCGCGCGCAACAGAAACGCTCGGTCGCGGCCGAGGTTGATTATTGGGCCCATACCGATACGCCCTTTGCCACCACGCCGGAACCTGTCCGCGACACGCTGGAAATAGCTAAACTGCCGGGCTCTTTGGTCACGGCCGATATCAGCGGCAATGTCTGGAAGCTGATCGCCCGTCCCGGCACCCAGGTCAGCGCGGGAGATCCGCTGCTGATACTGGAAGCGATGAAAATGGAATTTCATATCGCCGCGCCGCACGATGGCGTGGTGACCGCACTGCACTGCGAGGCCGGCATGATGATCCATGCCGGAGACCCGCTGGCCTCAATTGAATAAGCCGCGGTCCGGGCAAGAAGCCGGGCCTTGCTGTAAAACCGTGGCACCTCATCTGGAACACCCTATGTCCGAAATTAAAACGCCGGCTGCTTCGGGGAAAAGCGGAAATAACCTGGCGGCGCAAATTTATACCCGGTTAAAGGCCGATATCTTCGATTTTCGGCTGCTGCCGGGCGACAAATTCAGTGAGGGCGAGATTGCGGCGCGCATGCAAGTGAGCCGGACTCCTGTGCGCCAGGCCTTGTTCTGGCTGCAGCGCGAAGGTTATGTCGACGTCCATTTCCGTAGCGGTTGGCAGGTGCATGCTTTCGATTTCAAGTACTTTGAAGATTTATATGAAGTCCGCGTGATGATGGAAACCACCGCCATTGCGCGGCTGGTGGAGCTGGATGCGACTTCCAGGCTGGATCCGTTGCGCGAGATCTGGTGTGTGCCGGCCGAACACTACCTGATCGACCCCGGCGCGGTGGCGTCGCTCGACGAGGCCTTCCATACCCAGATCGTCGCGGCGGTCGGCAACGACGAAATGGTGCGGATCCACCAGGATGTGACTGAGCGGATACGCATCATCCGGCGGCTCGACTTTACCAAGCCGCTGCGCATCGATGCGACCTATCGGGAACACGCGGAAATTCTCGATGCGATCTTCTCCAACCAGGCCGGACAGGCGCAGACAATGATTCGGGCTCATATTGCCGAAAGCCAGGCCGAGGTCAAGCGCATCACTTTTTATATGTTGCAGAAAGCCCGTGAACGTTATGGCAACCGCGAGGAAAGCTAAGGTCCGGTTGCGCCAATTCATGGATCGAGCAATTGGCTGAGCCGGACCCCGGCGGCTGCCGAAATCGTGCATGTCGCACCACGCTTGCGCGTATTGCGCACCGTGTCACACCACAATTCGACACGCGGCGGTACGCTCCGCGGTGCTTGGCCCATATTTCGGAGCGCTAATACATGGCCTGAAAATTGCTCTACTGTTGTGTCTTGTATCCAAGACCATATCCAACGTTCAATTCGATAAAGGACGAGCAATGAACAAGCGCGAGTTTCTGAGGGTCGCATCTGTAGCGGGGGTAGCAGGGGTAGCAGCAAAAATTCCTTCGGCTTTAGCTCAAAGCGACGATAAAGGTCCCATCAAGGTGGGCGTTCTGCATTCCCTTTCCGGCACCATGGCGATTTCGGAAACGTCGTTAAAAGATACGGCGTTGATGACGATCGCCGAAATCAACAAAAGCGGCGGCGTACTGGGCCGCCAATTGGAACCGGTGGTGGTCGACCCGGCTTCGAACTGGCCGTTGTTCGCCGAGAAGGCCCGGCAACTGATTTCCCAGGATAAATGCGCGGTGACCTTCGGTTGCTGGACTTCGGTGTCGCGCAAATCGGTGTTGCCGGTATTCGAAGAACTGAACGGTATGCTGTTTTATCCGGTGCAGTATGAAGGCGAGGAAATGTCGCGCAATGTGTTCTACACCGGAGCCGCGCCCAACCAGCAGGCAATTCCGGCGACCGAATACCTGATCAGCCCCGAGGGCGGCGGCGCGAAGCGCTTCTTCCTGCTCGGCACCGACTATGTTTATCCCCGCACCACCAACAAGATCCTGCGCTCGTTCCTGCATTCCAAAGGGGTACAGGACGCCGATATTCAGGAGGTCTATACACCTTTTGGGCATAGCGATTATCAAACCATCGTGGCCAATATCAAGACCTTTGCTCAAGGCGGCAAGACCTGCGTGATCTCCACCGTGAACGGCGACTCCAATGTGCCTTTCTACAAGGAACTCGGCAACCAGGGTTTGAAAGCGACGGATGTGCCGGTGGTGGCGTTTTCGGTCGGTGAAGAAGAGCTGCGCGGGATCGACACCAAACCGCTGGTGGGTAATTTGGCGGCCTGGAATTATTTTATGTCGCTGCGCAATCCGACCAACGACAAATTCAAGAAGCAGTGGGCTGCATGGGTCAAGGATAACAATCTGCCGGGCGGCGCCAAACGCGTTACCAATGACCCGATGGAAGCGACTTATGTCGGGATCCACATGTGGAAGCAAGCGGTCGAGAAGGCCAAATCGACCGATGTCGACAAGGTGCGAGTGGCGATGATCGGACAGAAGTTTGCCGCGCCGTCAGGCTTTGTGCTGGAAATGGACGGTAACCACCATCTGCACAAACCGGTGATGATCGGCGAAGTACGCGCCGACGGCCAGTTTAATGTGGTTTGGGCGACCAAGACCACCATCCGTGCTCAGCCGTGGAGTCCTTATATCTCCGGCAATGAAGGCAAACCTGACGTGGTCAGTCAAGTTACGCCATTGCGCGATCTGCTGCGCACGCGGGTTGCATAGAGCGTTTTTTTTTGGACGCGCAATCGGCCGCCCGGCCGGTTGCGCCGCTTCCTGAATGAAGGTCACGCTATGTCTCATTGCTTGCGATATCCGATGAAATTCTGGCGCATGCTGATCTTGCTTGCGTTTGCCTCAAGCTGGGCGATAGGCGCGCAAGCGCTGACCCCGGACGATTTAAAGCCGCTCGGTGCCGACGATTTCGACGCCAAAGCGCAATTGATCGCCAAGCTCGTTACGACCGGCGACGCAGCGTCGCTGACCGTGCTGAAGGCGCTCGCCGACGATGCGGTATCGATCGCCGGTAACAATGAAATCCTGATCCAGGACGGCGACAATTATCGCGACGCGATCACCGGCCGCGCCGTTACCGCCACCGATGCGCAGCCGATTACGCTGAGCAATGTGCTGCGCAATCAAGTCAATAGCGGCTTGTCGGCGGTGCAACTCAGTTCGCCGGACCTCGCCACGCGCCAGGCGGCGGTCGAAACCCTGCTGCAAAATCCGGAAGAATCGCTCAAACCGCTGGTCGATCAAGCGCGTAGCCGCGAAACCGATGCGGCGTTGAAGAAACGCCTCGATACTTTATGGGCCATGACCGCGCTGCATAACCACGATCCGGCCCAACGCCTGCAAGCGGTGCTGCTGCTGAATGCCCGTCACAACCTGGAGGTCGGCGAATTGTTGCGGCCGCTGCTGCTGAAAAATTCCAGCGGCGCTTATGCCGAGCCCGATCCGGCCGTGCGCCATGCGGCACAAGCGGGACTCGATGAATTGGCATCGATCCAGCGCCGCGGTGAAATCGCCGGCACCATTTTTGCGGGGTTGAGCCTGGGCAGTGTATTGCTGCTGGCGGCGCTGGGCCTGGCCATTACCTATGGGCTGATCGGCGTGATCAATATGGCGCACGGCGAGTTCCTGATGATCGGCGCCTATGCTACCTATGTGGTGCAGAATTTTTTCCAGCAACATTGGCCCGCTGCCTTCGATTGGTATCCGCTGGCGGCGATTCCCGTCGCCTTTATTGCGGCGGCGCTGGTCGGGATTGCGCTGGAGCGTCTGATTCTCAAACATCTTTACGGCCGGCCGCTGGAAACCTTGCTCACCACCTTCGGCGTCAGCCTGCTGCTGATCCAGGCGACCCGCATGATCTTCGGCGCGCAGAACGTGCAAGTCAGCAATCCTTCATGGATGAGCGGCGGTCTGACGGTACTGCCCAATTTGATCCTGCCGTATAACCGGCTGACCATCCTGGCGTTTTCGGTGACCGTGATTGCGCTGTCGTGGACCGTACTGAACCGCACCCGCTTGGGCTTGTTTGTGCGGGCGGTGACGCAGAACCGCCAAATGGCAGCCTGCGTCGGGATCAAGACCGGGCGGGTCGATAGCTACGCTTTTGCCTTCGGCGCCGGCATCGCCGGGCTGGGCGGCTGTGCCCTGGCGCAAATCGGCAACGTCGGCCCGGATCTGGGGCAAGGCTACATTATCGATTCGTTTATGGTGGTGGTGCTGGGCGGCGTCGGACAACTGGCCGGCACCATTATCGGCGCCTTCGGCCTGGGGATTGCCAGCAAGGCGATCGAACCGTTCTCGGGCGCGGTGCTGGCCAAGATCGCGGTGCTGGTGTTTATTGTGTTGTTTATCCAGAAGCGCCCGCAAGGCATGTTTGCCCTGAAGGGCCGTAGCGCGGAGAGCTGAGATGAACATCGTGACTTCTACCGCGGATGGTGCGGCGCTGGACGCGGGCGTGGCCGAATTGACCACGCCGTCGACCACACTGGCACCGGCGGCGACTGCCGCAACAATTTTTTCGCTAGGCTTGCCGGCCCGTCCGGCTTTATTGAGCAAACCCGCCTGGGGCGCGCTGGTGGTGTTGATTCTACTGGTCGGCATCGGTGTGCCGTTGGCCTCGCTGGTCATCCCCGAATCCAGCGCGTTTCATTTGTCGGCTTATGCCGTGACCTTGGGCGGCAAGCTGATGTGTTATGCCATCGCCGCGCTGGCGCTGGATCTGGTGTGGGGTTATTGCGGTGTGCTGAGCTTGGGCCACGGTTTGTTCTTTGCGCTGGGCGGTTATGCCATGGGCATGTATCTGATGCGCGAGATTGGGCATCAAGGCAAATACGGCAGCGACTTACCGGATTTTATGGTGTTTCTCGATTGGCATAAATTGCCCTGGTACTGGCAGGGGACGCAGCATTTTGCCTATGCCATGTTGCTGGTGCTGCTGGTTCCCGCCGTGATCGCCTGGGTGTTCGGTTATTTCACTTTCCGTTCGCGGGTCAAGGGTGTGTATTTGTCCATCATGACGCAGGCTTTGACCTATGCCGCGACCTTGCTGTTCTTTCGCAATGAAACCGGTTTCGGCGGCAACAACGGGTTTACCGATTTCAAGCAAATCCTGGGTTTTCCGATCACGCATCCGGGCACCCGCATGGTGCTGTTCCTGATCACTTTTGCGGTGCTGGTGCTGGCCTTTATCGGTGCGCGCGCCATCGTCACCTCCAAGCTGGGGCGGGTGGTCACGGCGATTCGCGACGGCGAGTCGCGCCTGATGTTCCTCGGCTACAGCCCGCTTGCCTACAAGCTGTTTATCTGGACCTTGTCGGCCGTGTTGTGCGGCATCGCGGGTGCCTTGTATGTGCCGCAGGTGGGCATCATCAACCCCAGCGAAATGTCGCCCGGCAATTCGATCGAGATGGCCATCTGGGTCGCGGTGGGCGGGCGCGGCACGCTGATTGGCCCGATCATCGGCGCCTTCGCGGTGAATGGCGCGAAAAGTATTTTCACCGACTATTTCCCCGAATATTGGCTGTTCTGCCTCGGTGCGATCTTTGTGCTGGTACCGTTGTTGTTGCCGCGCGGCATTATCGGCCTGGTGATGAAACGTCACGGGAGCCGCTCATGAATTCCGACAAGGATACTTTGATCGACAGCGCGATGCCCGGCGATCTTGCTTTGCAAAGCCGCATCCTGGCCGGCGAGAGATTGATGGATGGCGATGACGGCCGCATTGCCGACGCCGGCAGCCATATGACCACCGGCCTGGGCCGGGTGGTCAAGCCGGGCGAGATCGATGTGTCGCATGGCCCCATTCTGTATCTGGAAGATGTGACCGTCAGCTTCGACGGGTTTCGTGCTCTCAATGAGCTGACCCTGTCGATCGATGTCGGCGAACTGCGTTGCGTGATCGGCCCCAACGGCGCGGGCAAGACCACCATGATGGATGTGATTACCGGCAAGACCCGCGCCTCCAGCGGCAAAGTCTTCCTCGGGCAGAGCATCGACCTGACGCGGCTGGACGAACCGCAGATTGCGCGCATCGGTATCGGCCGGAAATTTCAAAAGCCGACCGTATTCGAGAACCACCCGGTGTGGGAAAACCTCGAACTGGCGATGAAAACCGATAAATCGTGGTGGGCCTCGTTGCGCGCTCGCCTCGATCGTCCGGCCCAGGCCCGCATCGAAGAAACGCTGCACACCATCCGCCTGGAAGCCGATGCATTTCGTTTGGCGGGTCAGTTGTCGCATGGTCAGAAACAACGCCTGGAGATCGGCATGCTGCTGATGCAACGGCCGCAGTTGTTATTGCTCGACGAACCCGCCGCCGGCATTACCGACCAAGAAACGATGGAGCTGGCCGAGTTGCTGAATAGCTTGCGCGGCACCTGCTCGATGATGGTGGTCGAACATGATATGGACTTTGTCGCGGCCTTGGCCGGCGACACCGGACGGGTCACCGTGATGGCGGAAGGCCGGGTTCTGGCCGACGGCACCTTGACGCAGGTGCAAAGCGACGAAGCTGTGATCGAATCCTATTTGGGGCGTTAAGCCATGCTTGAAGTCACGTTGTTGAATCAATACTACGGCGGCAGCCATATTCTGCGCGACGTCACGCTCAGCGTGCCGGAGCAGAAACTCACCGTGTTGCTGGGCCGCAATGGCGTGGGCAAGACCACTTTGCTTAAATGCGTAATGGGCGTGGTGCCGGCCAAGTCAGGCAAGATCGCCTGGCGCGGCAAACCTTATCAAAACCTGTCGACCCCGGCCCGGGTTGCCGGCGGTTTGGCTTATGTGCCGCAGGGCCGCGATATTTTTCCGCGCTTGAGCGTCGAAGAAAATCTCATTGTGGGCGCGGCCAGCCGCCCTGCATCGGGAAAAATACCCGAGCGCATTTATGAATTGTTCCCCGTGCTGCGCGACATGAAACACCGCCGTGGCGGCGATTTGTCGGGCGGCCAGCAACAGCAACTGGCCATCGGCCGGGCCTTGATGAGCGAGCCGCAATTGCTGATTCTGGACGAACCGACGGAAGGTATCCAACCCTCCATCATCCGCGACATCGGCCGCACCTTGCGCCAGCTGGTCGACGAATTCGGCATGACGGTGCTGCTGGTCGAGCAGTATTACGAATTCGCCCGCGAACTGGCCGACCATTATTGGGTGATGAGCCGCGGTGAGGTGGTGGCCAATGGTTTGGGGGCGGAGATGGAGGCGAACGGGATTCGCGAGTTGATTGCGGTTTGAGGGCGCTCAGATCGTTTCGATAGCTGGCGCAATAGGCAAGTCAGGCCGCGTCTTGTCTGTGGTCGACCGATAAGCATGGCGCGAAAGCAAACGCATGGCGCACCAGTCGAGCGCGGTGCACAAGATCAGATAGATCAGTGCCACCAGCAGGAAGATCTGCACCGGATACACCATCAATCGGCTGTTCACTTGATTGGCCAGAAACGATAGCTCCGGCACACCGACGATATAGGCCAGGGAAGTGTCTTTGACCAGCGATACCCACTGATTCACAAACGACGGCGCCATGATGCGCACCGCTTGCGGCAGCACCACATAGCGCAGTGCCTGTCCTCGCGTCAGGCCCAATGAGAGCGCGGCTTGCGATTGCCCGGTGCCGACCGCGATCACTCCGGCATGCACCGCGTGCGACAGATAGGCGCCGCCGATCAGTGCCAGGGCGCAGACCACGGTGGCTAGCCCGGGTACGTTGATGTGCAGCAACATGGGCAGCAGGAAAAACGTCCAGAAGATCAGCATCAATACGGGAATCGCGCGAAAAAACCCGATAGTGGCGAGCAGGACCACATGCGCCCATCCTCGCGTCAGCGCCAGCGCGATACCGCCGATCAAACCCAGGAAGGCCGACAATATCGCCGAGCTTAGCGCCAGCACCACCGTCAGCGCGGCGCCTCCCAGCGGCCCATGAGGAAAGGGTCCAAGCAACAGGTAGGGCAGGTTGTCGAGTAACACGGAGAGTGGCATGGTCAGCTCCGATGGGACATGCGTGCCCCGCGATGCTGAAACACTGCCAGTGCCACTTCGATGAGCGCAATCGTGGCAATGTAGAGCACGGTCGCCGCGCCAAACGCCTGGAAGGTTTTGAAGGTTTCGGTATCGACCTGGCGCGAGGCATAGGATAGTTCGGCCAGGCCGATGGCCATCGTCAGCGACGAATTTTTTACGATGTTCATATACTGGCCGAACAAGGGCGGCAGCGCGATGCGCAACGCCTGCGGCAGGATCACATAACGCATGGCGGTGAACGGGCCGAGACCGAGCGCCGCGGCCGCATGATATTGTCCACCGGGTACGCCGCGCAGGCCTGCGCGAAATTCCTCGCCGATAAAGGCGGTCGAGTAGCACGTCAAACCGAACCAGCCGGCGACAAATTCAAACGACGGCCAGCCCAACGTTACGGGCCCGATCGACAACGTGTGCGCGGCATTGAGCCAGGTCATGGCGGTCTCGGGCAACAGCGTTGCGACGCCGAAATACCAGAACAGCAATTGCACCAATAAGGGCGAATTGCGAAACACCAGCACGTAGCTCGCAGCCAGCCACCGCAGCCAGGACCAACGCGCACGGCGCATCATCGCCAACACCAGGCCGAGCGCGGTCGCCGACAGCGCAACCGTGGCTGCGAGCCCCAGGGTGATACCGAAACCGTGCCACAACCACAGCAGGTATTTGGGTGCAAGCCAACCGTTCACCTGAACCATCCGACAAGAAAAGCAGAAAAAACCTCGGCCCGGGCGCGACTAGCGATGCCCGGGCCGTACTCATCTCACTTATCGTAGCCTATCCAAAAAGCCGCATCAGCTCTTTTGCGGATCGCCGATCTTGAACAAGCGCGGCAAGGGCGCTGCGCTCTTCGGACCAAACCACTGGTCGTAGATGCTAGCCGCGCTGCCGTCGGCCTCCAGGCCTTTCAACGTTTCGTTGACGGCGGCGAGCAAACGCGGTTCGCCTTTGGGTACCCCTACGCCTTCGTAATCGTTGGAAATGGTGAACGGCGGGATTTCATACTTGTCGCGGTCCGGTACTTTTGCCAGCAAGGCAACCAGCTTCGGTCCGTCCTGGGTAATCGCCTGCACATTACCTGTGCGCAAGGCGGCAAAAGCGAAAGGTGTGTCGTCATAGGCGACGATGGTCGCGTTGGGGAATTGCGCCCGAACTTGTTGTTCGTTAGTGGTGCCTTTATCCGCGCCGATGCGCAAACTATTCAATTGAGCGGGTTGGGTCAACACGCCTTTTTTGGCAATAAACTGCGTGCCGGAGGCAAAATAAGGCGTGCTGAAATCGACTTCCTTCTTGCGTTCATCGGTAATGGTGAAATTGGCAAATACCAGATCGACTTTGTTCGACGTCAAAAAAGCAATACGGTTGGCCGGGTTGGTCGCTTGTACTTCGAGTTTGACCCCGAGTTTGGCGGCGACTGCTTTGGCGTAGTCGAGATCGAGGCCGACGATCTGATTGGTCTTGGGATCGACAAAACCGAAGGGTGGATTGCTGTCAAAGGTTGCCACGCGCAGTACACCCGCGCTCTTGATCTGGTCGAGACGGTCGGCATGGGCGACGCCGGACACGCTGAGCAATAGGCCCAGGACTGCTGCTATCAGTGAGTTCTTTTTCATCTTTGGGCTCTTCCGCTGGTTCATGGCTTGGTGCTGCCTGCGTACCAGGCAGGTACGGTCAGGCAGCAACTGTAGCCGTGAGCCGGAGCGCGGTGAACCAAGCAATTGTCCGGTGCTAAGCGTGGAAAGTCATAAGACTAAATAGGCTTGGACGTATTTGCATTAAATGCGAGCTTATTAATGGTCGAAGTTATTTTGCCATGCGACTGGGCCGGCTTAGGGCCGGACGGGGTGTGCTGGTGCGGCGTCGTAAAAGCCTAGATTTCCCGGCGCGGTGCCGCGGTTGCCGGGTCTCCGCTATTGGGCGTGCCGCTGACTTCCATCAATAAAATGTGAGCT
>Ga0302224_10000505_pt1 | contig 19441 bp, 19 predicted proteins | sample II_Palsa_E3_1_FD_193520 | JGI IMG/M metagenome (GOLD analysis project Ga0302224, IMG submission 193520) | Peat permafrost microbial communities from Stordalen Mire near Abisko, Sweden - II_Palsa_E3_1 | ecosystem: Environmental > Terrestrial > Soil > Palsa > Peat permafrost | place: Sweden... | reverse complement strand
GATTCGCGCGGGAGAACGTGCTCTCGTCGAAAGCGGCAGACTTACACAGAACGACATCGGGCGTTTTCGCAGTAAAGCTTTGGATTTATGGGAGCAGGGCGGTAAGCAGGGTGCATTTGAAGATTTCTACGCGGATGTTCTTCGTAAGTATACGGCCATTGAACCTGCTTCAGATGCGATTGCTGTTCCGCCTCCCGCGTTGGCTGAAGCAAAGGCTGTGCCACCGCCAGAAGAGGCCGAGAAGCCTCCGGTGCGCCAAGAAGGCATCAAGATTACCGCTCCGCGCGAGCGCGCCGAGAAGCTTGCGGCCACCAACCGGGATCTCGAGCAGCGGTTGTCGGAGAACCTTACCGACGAAGAGCGTGGCCAACTCCGCGACATGATCGCGCAGAACCAGAAGCTCATTGAAGACTTCCAGTCGCGCGATTTCCAAGACAACGTTGGCACGTTCAAGGCCAGCAAAAAGAATTCGCTCGCACTTGTGACCCGCGATCGCGAAGGCAGCGAAATGATCCGGCAGGAATTCACGTCGTCGTTCCTGAAGAAGAATCGTGATTCGCTCGTCGACAACGTGAAGAAGTCTTCAACCTACCAGCGCCTCGTTGACAGCGAAGGCAAAGTGGTGGCCGAGTCGGCTGCCGGTAATGTGAATGCTACCCCTGAAGAGCGCATGGGTGCGATGACCGATGCGGATTTGCAGAAGACTATCGACGGGTTGCGAGCCGGTGGCCAGGGTTTTGAAGTACACCCCTACGAGGATGAGTTGGCGCGGCGCCGTGCGATCGAGTCGCCGCCGCAGGGATTTGGTAAGAACAACAAAATCTTCACGGAAGACGCAAAGAACGAAGCCATGAAGCGGCTGTTGGGCCGCGGAATGTCGGCCAATCCATTTCTTGATCCCGAATTGCTCAAGGACATGGTGTCGATTGGTGGTTACTTTTTCGAGGGTGGCGCACGCACGTTCGCCGAATGGTCGCACCAGTTTGCGACCGCCGCGGGAGAGATCATCGACAAGCTTATTGAGCCCGCATTGCGGCCGGCATATCTGCAAGAAACGTGGTCGCAGATTGAAAGTGCGGCCAAGGAAAAGGCCGCTGAGTTGACTAAGGGTGCGGATGACAAAACGATTTCGGAAATAAACGAACAGCTAAATATGTTCAAGGAGGTGCCGCGTGCCACGGAGCGCAGCAACGTTGGCGGAAAAGAGCCTAATGTCGGAGTTGGGATTCAAGAGCGTGGAAAAACTGAGGGAGTTCCTGTCGGGGGAGCCGGATCCGAAGGTGGTGGCCGGGATGTCCTCCGACGACCAACCTCCGGAAATGATGCCTTCGGAGAACAACCAGGAAGAAAATCGCGCGTACCCGCCCCCTATCTAGATCGGCCGGCGCGTGTTCGCGGAGAATCGATTGTTCCGTTGGCGGACTGGCAGAAAGAACTTGAGAGTCAAGGGTTGCCGCCAAATGCACCCGGACCAACCGTTGCGCTTTCGCCTGAAATTCACAACTATTTGAAGTACGGTCCGCAGCGCGCCGTAGCGCGTATGGCGATTTCTGAATTGGAGCACGGTTCCGGTGCGTTCGTTATCGCCACTCCGACAGGCACCGGGAAAACTGTGATGGGTGCTGCGATCGTGAAAGAAATTCTCGATCGTAATCCGGGCGACAACTACATTTCGATTGTTACCAAGGGTAATGATTTGAAGGAGGATTGGAAGAACTATCTTGCCGGCCACGGAATTGAAGCAAAAGATTTTGAACCAGGTCTGGAATCTCCTCCGGGACCGGGCGTGTATCTCTCTACTTATTCGACTTCCATCGTGCGTCCTGGCGTTGAGAATTTTCCGTGGAATTTTTCGGTGTTTGACGAATCGAGCGAAGCGCGTCGCTGGTACAACAGCAAGCAAGGCATCATGGCGAAAAAGATGGGCAACAGCGCGGACAAGGTTTTGTGGCTTTCTGCGACTCCGTTCCACAACGCGCTCGAGCTCGGGTACATGGACCGCCTCGGTTTGTGGAGAGAAACCGGATTCGAACAGTGGTCAAAGCAGATGGGCGTGCGCATGGTGGATGGAAAGTATTACGGCGGCAATTCTCCGCGCAAACTCGCAATGCTGCGCAAGCAGCTTATCGAACGTGGTCAGTTCGTCAGTCTGGACCGCGACATGAGCGGATACCAGACTTCGTTTGGCATGGTCCCATTGACGGCAGAACAGCATACGAATCTCGCTAATATTCGTCAGGCTTTCCAGCTTGCGGGAAGGTATTTCCAGCAACGCGGGCTGGCGGGTTTGATGAGAGCCGCTACGGCCGCCGAAGTGAATTATATGAAGGCGTACGTCGATCGCTCTACCTTGCAGCCAGCTATTGAATTGGGGAAGAAGGCGGCCGACGCTGGGTGGAAAGTTACGTTCTATTCCGACACTAAAGCTTCTCGTGAAGAGGTTTACGACTTCCTGAAAGACGCCGATAAAAACATGGAAGGAAGAATTGGCCAGTTGCTTCCTAATCTTCCCGGCGTTTGGGAAGGTCTTCAGGGAGCTTTTGGCAACGACATCGCCAATTACAGCGGCAGCGCTTCGCCGATGCGCCGGCAGGAGCTTGACGATTTCAATGAAGGGCGAAAGAAGCATTTGTTCACCACGTTCCAGGCCGGCAGCATGGGCGTCAACATGCACGACAAAGTTGGCGACGCACCGCGTATGTCGGTTTTTATTGGAGTGCCGTGGTCGGGAGTGATCTTCGATCAAGGGCTTGGGCGCCTGTGGAGGTACGGCACAAAGTCTGACGTCAACTCGATCATTTTGGCCACTAACTCGCGCGCGCATTACAACACGGTCATTCAGCGTGTGGGTGGTCGTTTGGAATCTTTGCACGCTCTCGTTCATGGTGTTGAGCAGGGCGATCCGACCGTTGAAGGATTGAAGAATATCGACGCCGCTATCGCCTATGGTCTTGGTGGTGAAGAGAAGCTTTCTGGCGACGATTTCATAGACACGGTTGACAATCCAACCGGAATCATTCCGTACCGTAATATTCAGATTCCCAACGCCGACAGTGCGAAGAACAAAGGGCTGCGCGTGCAAGTCCATGACGTTCCGCCGCCTCCGGGTATGGCAACTATGCACTTCGGCGGTTTGGATCCAGAGCAGATTGCCAAACTCGGTCGCGATGTTGCCTCGGGCGTGAAGCGCCTCGGTACCAAAATGAAGGCTGCGTTTGACCGCGCGGACACGCCGGCGCCGCCGCCGACAGGTCGTCCAGATATGGACGATCGCGTGGTACAGAATGCCGTGGGCAATCCTATTGCTGCGACTGTCATTGCGCGCGCGTTCGCGAACGCCAAAGAACGCGAAACGTTTTCCGACATTGCGAGCGGCATCGCTGAAGTTGAAGGAACGCGCGCTGGCTTGGTGCCTGAGCCGGCCATGACAAACGCTTGGCGTAACCTGGTTGATTCGCTGCACGACGTCCACGCGACGGCCGGGGGCGCCGCCAGCCTGTTGCGTGATATGGCTATCGCCAACGGAAGGCAGCTTGTCGAATATCGAGGGGAGGCCGTAGGCCCACAACTCGCCAAAACAATTCCTATGTATCAGCAGGAACAATGGGTTGGTGGTCCGTGGAAGCTGCGCGCGTTGGATGTTCTTAATTCGCTGACCGATCCAAAGCACGATTGGGATCGTCTCCACCTGGCCGTGGAAGGATTGGTGCCGCCATCCGACGCCAAGATGGCCGCAGCCGTGGAAAAGGTTCGCGAGATAAACCGCGAGCGCGCCCAGGCAGCCAACAAGGCCGGCGTTCTTACTGAAATCAAAGACCGTGCCACTGGGAAAACCAAGTACGCCATGTTCGGTGAGGATGCTAATTACATGCAGCGTATTTACGATCCGAATATTTTCAAGTTCGGGGATGCTGCGCGCGAGCGCGCGGTAAATGGAATTATGATGCGGTACGCCGTGGATAAGGCGGAAGCGGAGCGGATGCTTGATGCAATGAAAGGCCGCGACGTTCCGCTTGCTGGCACGGTTGAGCGCGCTCGTGAATTTGACATTCCCGGATACCGGACCGATTTCAATGCCTACCTAACTGGAATCGATCACACTGCCGAAGCGATTGCTCGCACCAAAGTCTTCGGGCAGTACCGCGAGAAGCTGTCTGGATTGATTTCCCAAGTCGAAGATCCGTACTCGCGAAAACTGATCACCGAAGTCTTTGATCAAATCTTGGCGCGCACTCCGCTCGAGGGGCCGGTCCGGGACTTGCTGACCTTGGCGACCAATTGGACAGTGACAACCAAGATGGCCACTTCGGCGATCCCGGCAATGTCCCACTGGCTGAAGCCGGCGTTGTTCTCGAATGATATGGCGTTCGCTAAGGCGGTCGTTAAAGAAGTGGCTCTTAGTCCGCGTTCCGCATTTCGGTTTGCTACTGAGGCGAATTCGCTCCGAACGCAAATCAATGCGGATATGCTGCGCGAATTTGGTATGCAGGGAAGTCTTGCGCAGAAAGTTTTGCATTACACTGGATTTACCGGTGTTGATACAATTGGGCGAGTCGTCGCGTCGGCTACCGCTAAAGTCTGGATGAACGACGCGCTATCTTCGCTAATCAAAAACCCCAACGGTAGGTCGCTTCTCGGAACCGATTATCGCCGCTACCTCGGAGATCATTTCCATATTTCAAACGACATGATCGACGAGGCCGTTGTGAATCGGGCGTGGAGCCGGGAAGCGCTGTTGCGTGGCGCAAAATCTTTCTCGGATATGACTCAGTACACGTTTGATCCATCCGAATTGCCGAGAGTTTTTAGGTTGGACAGCACGGAAACGGGCGGACAAACTGCCGGCGCACTTATGCGCATGTCGCTCATGTTGAAGTCTTATATTTGGAAAAATATGTACAGCTTGCACGATGCGTTGTGGAAAGAAGCGCGCAAGGGAAACTTCGCTCCGTGGGCGCCGTTCTTGACTTATTTCCCGCCCGCTGCGATGGCAATTTCTACGGTGCTGGCGGCAGCGCACGGAGACAAGAAGAAACTCGCGGAGTTGATGGATTCTGATACTTACGCGCCCGGCAAGCTTTTGAAGAAAGTTGCGAGCGACATGGCCACTTACACGGCCGCGAACTACGTGTTTTCGGTTATCGACTCGCTTCAGAATCCTTACGGTGGCGATACGATAATGAACTTCGGCGGTCCTGCGGCTTCCGACGCTGTTGCGCTTGGGCACGCCATCGTCGCGAGCGGCAAAGCGATTTTGAACAACGAGCCGCAAAAGTTGGGGAACCTGTGGCGCGGTACGGCGCGTAAAGTATTTGTGCCGATACGGCCATTTGTATCGCCGCCGCCGCGTGGACGTTCGGGTGGAGGTGGAAGACATTCAGGTGGGGAATCGCCGTACGGTGGTGGGGCGGATCAATCACCTTACGGCGGTGGTGGAAATGAATCTCCGTATGGCGGAAGCGGAGAGCAGTCACCTTACTAGTACGGGGGTTGGGGCATGGCAAGTCCAGCAGAAGACAAGATACAAACTTCCGTTGAGCTTTCGGTCATTCATTTTGTCGATCGAGCTATCGAGTCCGAACGAAAACTTACGACTTCTGAGCGGGAGCGAATAAGGGAATCTCTTACAGATAAATTGAAGTGTCTTGAGGAGAAATTTGCCGAAAACTTCATATCAATCGAAGCGGCCAGAAAGACGGCATTCGCAACGATCGATGAGCAGAAAAAGAAAGACGATACGGAGTATCAACGACGACTTGGAGAATTAAACCACGAGAAAGAAAGGATTGCTGCTGCGCAAGGACTTGCGGTAAGTCGTGATTTGTTTGAGGCTCGCAATAAAGAGGTGGACATCTGGAAAACCGGCGTTGATAAAACGTTGGCGAATCAGGCAGGGCGTACGGCGACGTGGATAATCGTTGGCTGGCTGTTTTTTGCGGTCGCAGGGATAGCATTTCATTTCTGGAAGTAAAAATGAACCAATACACTGCACAGCAAGCTTACGAACTCGGATTGCTCATCCTTTGCGTTTGGCGCGAAGCGCGGGGTGCGGGACAGGCCGCACAACTTGGAGTTGCCTGGTCGATACGCAATCGCGTGAAGAGTGGAATCACCTGGTGGGGATCAACTTGGGATAGTGTGATTTTGGCACGGGAGCAATACTCTAGCTTCAATCCTAACGATCCAAACGCTGTAAAGATTCCCAAAGAAACCGATCCTCAGTTCGCGAATTGTCTCGTCGCAGCCGAAGCCGCTTACAACGGTACTGGTACCGATCCAACCAACGGTTCGACTTCATACTACGATTCTTCGATCCCGGCACCGGATTGGGCGGCCACGATGACGTTCGTGATTCAAATTGACACTTTGAAATTTTACGAGTTGGAGAATACGGCGACCTAACATGACCCTAAATGGTGTTTTGACGAACGAAGGATTTTTGTACTTCGTTTTCTTTTGCGGTCAAATGCTCTACGTGTTGAAGCGGATGTCGTACGCCATTCGGTCGCCGCTCGATCCGGTTTCGAAACGGCGAGATTATCTCCGTAGGAATTGGGATGTGCTTCTTATCCGCATGGTTCTTGACGGCGTGTTGTTTGTGTTCTGGCAGCACGGCCAGCTTGCCACGTACATCACAAACCACACGACTTATACGATGCCGGAATTTTTGCAGAGTGGACCTACGGCCGCGGGGTTGTTGGGATATTTCTCCGACGCCATGGCCGACTGGTTCCTTACGCTCAAGTTCATGCCGGATTTTCTGAAGCGGGTTGTGCCAATGGTTCCAGCGAACGGTGACGTCAAGAAATCTCTCGAGGCGGCAGCGGTTGCCGCGGACAGAAACGTTGTATCTGCACAAAAGACCGTAGATGCTGTCTCGGACGCGAAGGACATGATTGCAGCAAAGAACAAGCCGACCGCTTCCTGATTGCCAGCAACCAGAAAAGGTGGTAATGGTACTTCACCGGAGGATTTATGAATTTGACCAGGCGTCAGTTTAACCGTGCGGTTCCAACGACGATCGCCGCGCTTGCCATGAGGCCGTTGCTGCTCGGGCTCGCCGTTGGCGGCGCGGTATCGCTGGAGGGTTGTAACGTCGTTTCCGACATTCAGGCGTACATCCCGGTCGCCGAAGAGGCCCTCGGAATCGTAGTCAACCTGCTGACCGCTGCAGGCGTTTTGCCTCCGGGCTCCGCAACGATTGTGGCTGACGCCGACGTTGCGTTCGCTGCCATTCTCGCGGCGATTCAGAGCTATTTGAACGCTCCCCCGGCCGACAAGGCTACGTTGCTCGAGAAAATCACTACCGCGGTACAATCCGCCGAGAATGCTATCCAAGCGTTCTTGAACCAGATCAACATTCCAGGGTCGAACCTCAATTTGTTGAACCTCATTTTCGGTTTATTGAACGTTATTTTGTCCACGCTTGCCGGGTTCCTTGGCCAATTGCCGGTTCCGGTCACGATGCACTTAGTGATGAAGTACCCGGTACCAGTACCTCTTTCCATCACGCCGAAGGTGCGCAGCGTTCGTGCGTTCAAGAAAGATTGGAATGCTGTTGTGAAGCAATACTCTCATCCGGAAGCGCAGATCCACTTCACGGTTGTGGAGCGGTTCGGATACCCGCGCTAGGAGGCTCAAATGCCGCGATACAAATTAGGGAAACTTCCCCCCAAGAAGAATTCCAAGACGCTCGACTTTGCGAAATACCTCTTGCCGAACGCACCGCCTCCGCCGCCTGAGAAAACGTACTGGGAATACAAAATTCCGCCCGATACGATCGGAATGTACGACAACGACCAAATCGGCGACTGCACATGCGCTGAGGTGGCGCATCACTTGATGCTAGTGACGGCCCACACCGGGAAGGTTGTTATCCCAGAAGTGGCCGATGTGGTTGCGATGTATTCGGCAATCTGTGGTTACGATCCTTCGCAAACTCAACCGGATGGTTCAAATCCAACGGACACCGGCTGCGCAATAACTGACGTTTTGAATTATTGGCAGTTGACTGGTTTGGCTGGTCACAAGATTCTTGGGTGGGCAGCGGTTGACTACACGAACCTTCTCCGTCGCAGCCAGGGAGTTTACATCTTCGCCGGTTGCAGCGTTGGCGTTCAACTACCGGCGATCGCCCAAACTCAGTTCTCAAATGGGCAGACCTGGGATGTCGTCGCGGATGATGGCGGCATAGACGGCGGCCACAATATTTTGGAGTCAGGATACGGAGATCGGGGACGCAATTACGAGACATGGGGCCAAGGTGATCAGAAGGGAACGAACGCCTGGGACGCCAAGTACGCAGACGAAAGCTATATAGTTATCACAAGCGACTGGGTTAACAACGCCACCGGACTCGCGCCAAATCAATTGAATATGGATGCGCTGCAGGCCGATTTGAAGCTTATTGCGGCGTAATTCTAGCCGTCCGTATCTGGACGGGAGGAGGAAGCAGGTAGTTCGCTTGTCGGGGGAGGCGTGACCGCTTGCTGGCGTGTCCGCTTCCCCCGCTTTTTTTCCACTTCAGGTAGTCCTAGTACCCTTCTCGCGTAAATCACGATGGCTGGCCGCACCGAACTCTTCTTTGGCTTCCTGTACAACTTCTGTTCCTTCCGCGCAATTAGCTGGCGCACCGCGTTGATTGGGTAGCGGCGCTGGCCGCCTACCTGAACGAAATCAATCTCGCCGCGTGCCGCGATGTAGCGCAGCGCGCGCGAAGTGATCTTCACGATGTCGCAGACCTCGACGCCGCGGAGTAGGCAGATATCCCCGGCCGCGATGCGTTCGCGCGTAGGAGTGAAATCCCAATGCGGATCGTAATAGTAGGCGTTGCCGCCGATTTTCTTTTTTTGGATTTTGCCGTGGGAGGCGAAGCAGCGTACGGACCATGGGCTCATGCCGTACTTGATGGCGAACTCAGAAACGGTGAGCCAGTCTTTAGTGGTTTGCGGTTGTGCTGGAGGTCGTGACATCTTTTCGTGGACGTCCACCGGCGAAAGTTTTTCTTCGCTTCGCTAGACCTGCGAAGTGTTTCGAGCCCTTCTTTTTGAACGTGGAGAGGCCGCCTTTCGAACCAATCTTGCGGAAGAATGCCGGTCCTAAAACTGTTTTTTTGACCTTGGCCATGGGTCTGAAGGATACAGCGAGCGTTGTAGCTTGTCAAATCGCTAGTACTGGGTCTTGCAAAACAGCGAGCGTGGGTATAAAGTTCTCGTCGTTTTAAGAATGTCCATATATGGACGAAAGGACAAGATGAAAAGCAAATGCACACCGGAGCCGTGGGGTGTTGGAGACTTAGACCGTAACGAGCAACGGCGGGTAATCGCAGAAAACGGCAGATTGGTTGCGGTCTGCGCTCACGAAAGCGTTGGTTCGCTTGTCCCGGAGATGGAAGCTAACGCAATCCTAATCGCCGCCGCACCTGATTTGCTGCGCGAATTGAAGTTCATGGTACGCGATTGGATTGAAATAGTAGGCGACGAAGACGAAAACCGAACACCGGCCGACCGGCTAGAAAAAGCGAAAGCCGCGATCGCCAAAGCTGAAGGAAAAGGACAATAGAATGGCAAAAGGTAAAGAAACCGCACTGGCAACCAATGCTCCTCCGAAGTCGCAGCCAGAATTGAGTCCGGATGTTCAAGCCGCGCTTGCGGCCGTCTCGACGATTACGGCTGCGAACTTCTACGAAATCTCGCGCAACGGGAAGAAGACTCTTGTTCCCGACGCGCGCGCGCTTCAGCACTTGGCGAACAATCAGGGTGGCATTACCACCCAGATCATGGAGTTTGGGATCGACGAAACCAAGGCGTGGGCGCGCGTCCGCGGCTGGTTCGTCGACAGCCCGGAGCACTACAAAGAGGACGTGTGCAGCATCAACTTCAAGGTGGAGTTTGCGAGCCTCGTTTGGGACCGCTTCGCTCATGGGTGCGGTATTCACAAGCAACAGGGCTATTGCCCGGTTGAGCGGGATGACGCCAAGAATGTCATCCTGAAGGGTGGCGTGCCGAGTCTGACGGACTCGAGGTGCGCCGTGGATGTGGTTCGGCAAATCAACCGGATTGCCCGGTTCGGCGATCGTATCTGCGTTACCAAGGCCGAAGGCCGGATCCACGAGAAGCTGTTGAACGTGGAATGGCGCGAGCCCGAAGAGATCGAGTCAACCGAGACGGACAAGCGGCTGATCGACAACAAGCAGCCATCGGCCACGGCGAAACCTACGGCAGCCCCGGCAACCGCCGCGAAGCCAGCGCCCGCTGCACAGGAAGCACAGCCAGCCACGCAAGCTCCCGCGGCAGCACAATCGGCTGCGGCGCCGGCCGAGAATCCCATTGGGCCGCCCCGGGCGGTTATCCCGGATATGATGAAGCCCCCGCTGGTTGCTGCGGCGGATGCGGCGGCGCCGGTAAAGAAGGGGCGTACCGCTCGGGCGGAGGTCATTCAGAACGCGGTTAGTTGCAGTCAAACCCAGCTTTTGACGTTTATGAAGCAGGTTTTAGGCGTTGCGAAGATCGAAGAGGCGAATCGCGACAAGCTTGATGGCTGTATCCGCGCGCTCGAGGTTTTCCTTGAGAAGTACGGCAACGACGACACGGCACGATTGATTCGTAACGACATGAAAGATCAACCGGATAAGGTACGTTTTTTCACTGACACTTACGACAAGGAGAGCAAAAAGCAATGAGCGATCAACTAGAAGAGTTTTCCCCGGAAGGTTGGACCGGCAAAGCTTCGACCATGGACTACGACGGGAAGGTGCCCGCAAAGGGCACGTACATCTTCCCGGTGGCGGTGCGTGGGGCGGAATTTGTGAACGTCAACAAGTCCGGCAAGACTGCCTTTATCAGTTTGAAGCTAAACGTTTTCAAGCTGGAAGGCAAGCCTACCGATGGCGATCAGTTTGACGGCTTGCCGATCGACGTGCCCGTTTGGCTCAGTCCCAAAAGCGAAATGTACACCATGTGGTTCCTTCGCAAGTTCGGTTACAAAGAGGAGTTGCTGTCGCGAGGCGACGGCAACCCGCCCGTATTGCGTCTCTCGGAGATTGTCGGACTTAAAGGCGTAATGGCCATTGAAATCAACGAGAACGAGAACACCGGGTTTCTTCAATTCAACGCCAAGGCGTACGCCCGGCTGACGGACGATCTCGCGAAGTTTCATGCGGCCGTGTTCAAGGGCGGCGCCGGGAATGTCACGGATGAAAGCACGATCGATATCCACGACGATGTGGAGCCGGGATCGCACGAGGAATCGCCTTTCCCGGAAGACTAGTACCACTTATGAGCGCTGAACCGCGCCGCAGTCATAAGTGTGATGACTGCGGCGATAATTATTCTCGTCGGCGGATTCGTTGCCCCGTGTGCCGTTATTTGCTTTGCAATTTTTGTTACGGAACACACAAGAAGGGCAACGACGATTTACCAGGAGGCTGTTCAATGCACATGTTCAGTATAGGAAAACCATGAACCGAGCGTACGGTGCCTTGATCGTTTTCGTCCTGCTTTTCATTGCGATGCTTCTGTTTGGCTGCGCCAGTAGGCCGCCGCGCGGGCCGTCGTGTGCTGTGGTCAACGTGTTGCCGGACCACACTCACTGTGAGCCGTGGGGAGATGGCGGCACGGTGTGCTCTGGCGGCAATCCCATTCCTCCGCAGTCGTGGGGCAAGTGTGTTGAGGATACCTCGAACGAGTTCACGTGCCTCGACGGCGATACGATCGCGCACTACGTGCATGGGCCACGGCCAACTTGGCGCATCGCGGCTCTTTCGTGTCCGGATCTTGCCAAACAGTTAGAGGCAGCAGGCACAAATCATTTTGAGTTTTCGATTCCATTAGGGCCAGTGGAACCGGCAAAGAAGGCCGACGATAAGGGGACGACCTGATGGCGAAGATCGACAAAAAAGATTTGGATAGGGCGTGGAAAGTAATTCACGAGGGATTGGAACCGGGAGCTAAGAGTCTTGCCCGTCTTATCGCCGAAGCTCTTATTGAAGCCCGCGTGGTGGCGAAAATCGAAGAAGCAAAGTTGTGGAAGGAAATAGCCAATCAGTGGGATGAAGAACTGGTAATGAATCAGGGAGATGCGCGTCTCGCGGAACTTGACCGTGAGCATTCGTCCATATATGGACAAAGGAAAGGAAGCTAATGATTGAATATCTGCGTCAATTTATTCCAACGTTCCACCGGAGCCCGACTCCGATGGAGTGGTCGGCGATCGCCGCGGTCGTGGCCATTGGCTGTGTTGCTTTGGCCATTTATTTCGAGCGGCTGAACACCAAGGAATTTCAGGAAACCCAAAAAGCGCTTGAGTTTGCAAATACGGACGACCAAGCTAAGAAGCTCGCGGCCGAGGCAGTTGAAAGACGGGAATTGGCTGAAAAGGTTACGGCTGAAATAACGGCTGAGGTCATCGTGAAAATACGGGAAGCGTTACCTCACCTTGTTTGCGCTGAAGTAACGCGCGTAACGCAGTACGAAATCGCTTCGGCGCTGTCGGACGAATTGGTGGACAAGAAGATCGCCCAAGCCATCCAGCGGCACATCACGATACTTCAAAACCAGTTGTTCTTGACCTACGGTCCTACGGTGAACAAGTGCGAGGAGAAAATTATTTCGCTTAGAGAGCAAAGCCTTTTGTTGAAGGCTGATGTTGGGGCTGTGGCTGGCTGGGTGGATGACATTAAGGGTCGACTAAGGAAACTCGAAAAGCCACCAAAGAAGGCCAAGAAGTGAAGCCGACACGCGAGGAAATACTCCGGAGTCGGCTGCCCTGGGTTACGATCGCTTTTTTCGTAATCGCAATTGGTATTATTTGGCTCGCGACGCTCATAAAGTAAAGGGAGATGGCTTGCCGTTCAAGAGCGGAAAAGACAATCCGGCCTGAAAAGGCGGTATTCCCGGCCCCAACAAAGACGGTTACCTTCGATTTACCCACGGGGCGCTGCGTCATAAATACGCGCACCGCGCGTACGCTGACCGCCAGATGCTTGAGAAGTACGGACGGCCGTTGCGGGCGAACGAGGAAGTGCATCATCTTTGCGGTAACCGCGCGTGCTGGCCGCCAACGGATTTCCATTTGGTGATTATGGACGAAGCGATTCACCACGCGATCGACGCAGGAAAAGCGCCGCACTGGAAACGAAAAAAGAAGGGACAACATGCTTGATTCTTCACAACTCGAAGCGGTGAATGCCAATGAAGGGCAGTTTTTAGTGTGGGCCGGCCCCGGATCGGGTAAAACCTCGTGTCTGACACACCGGATAGCCCGTCTGGTAAAAGACGGTATTGAGCCGTCAAGGATCCTTGCGGTCACGTTCACGAAGAATGCGGCCGTGGAAATGGCCGAGCGCGCCGGCGCGTTGTTGAACATGAGTCCAAAGTCGCTTACCGGCACCATTAGCACGTTCCATTCCCTCGGGCTCCGCATTCTTTACCGCAGCCAGAAGCATCTTGGATTCAATTTAGCGAAGGATCCCGTGAAGCCGTCGCGGTGCAACTGGATTCTTCGGAAGCTGCTCTCGGAGAATCGCGAACTCGCTTATTACGGCGTGAATTATCAGATTGCTCGATCGTACATCACGGGCTGCAAGCGCGAAGGGTCAACGCCGGGCGAGCTTTTGCGCGAGGAGCCCGACAGCCATTTGGCGAAAATGTACTCCGAGTTCGAAAAGCGGAAGTCGGCCGAGGGTTTGATCGAGTATGAGGACATGATTTTCTATTCCTGGTACGTGCTGAAGAAGATTGAATCTGCGCGCCGGCAATGGCAGGGACATTTCGGGTATTTGATGATTGACGAGTTTCACGACACAGATCCAGTCCAAATGGATTTAGCGATGATGCTCGCGGCGCCGGAAAACAACGTGTGGTGCGTTTGCGATCCGTTGCAGAGCATTTATTCGTGGCGTGGCGCCGATCCGTCAATTTGCATGGGTTTTGACAAGTACTACCCAAACCACAAGAAAATTTATCTCGGGACGAACTATCGGTCCACCATGCACATCGTAACGACGTACAAAACCGTAATTAAACCAAGTCCATTTGCCGTAGCAGAGTTCCTCGACACGATTAAAGCCAACCGTGATGTCCCCGACGCGTTGACTCCGGAGTTCAAGGTTCTTGGCAGCGATACGGCCGAGGCGGCGTTTGTGGCCGACAAGGCCATGGAGGCACGCGAGAACAACCGTACCGTCGCGGTGCTCTACCGGACCAACCGGCAAAGCCGGATTATCGAAGACGAATTCATGCGGCGCGCTGTGCCGTATGTGATCTTCGGGTCGTGCTCGTTCTTCGAGCGCGCGGAAGTGAAAGACGTGCTTGCATATCTCCAGTTGTTTGAGTGTCTTAAAACCTCGCTGGTTGACAAATCCGAAGCTAACGTTGACAAAGCCAATGAGGCGATGGAACGCATCATCCGCGGGCGCGCGCCCATTGCCAAGTATCTCGGGAAGGCCGTGATTGATTGGCTGGCCCAGCGCGGCGGAATGTGGTTTGACAATCTCCGCTACCTGGACACCGGCCGGCGCCGGCAATCGGAGATCGGCGTCAACCTGTACCGGACGCTCACTAACCTCGCGCGCGATTGCGACCATGACGGCGTGGACGTTGACGAGCAGCTTGAAATGATCCTCGAAACCAGTGGGATGCGTGGAGCGGACGATGACGCCGATGAAGGCAATGTGAGCGAAGACAACGCGGTAGAAGAGAACCTCGCCGAACTCCTGAAGGCCGCGCACGGATTCAGCGATCGTGGAGAGTTTCTTGCCTACGTGGACAAATTCAAGGGCCGAAAGGAAACGCTCGAGGGCAATCCCGTCCGGTTGCTGACCATTCATAAGTGCGTTAGCCCGGACACCTTCGTGGAAACTAACCAAGGAATCAAAAAGATAAAGGACATTCCGTCTTCTGGATTCATAGCAACTCCGGACGGAATGCATCTTTATTCGCAGAAGTTCGAATACGAGAAGTCTGAAATGCTGGAGATCACGACAAGGAACGGGTATTCGTTGACCGTTACACCTAATCACGGGATGACCGTTTGGGACAATGGAGCCCACTGGAAAAGAGAAGCTTCTCTTTTGAAAGTTGGAGACTGGCTTCGTTTGAAAATAGGGGTAACTGGAGATCGGTCGTCCTACGTCAAGGCTCCAAGTTCTCCGCCGCTTGGTGACGTTAGAGCAAAAGCCTACAAGTTGCCAACTGAAATAAACGAGTTGATGGCTGAGTTTTTGGGGTTGATGGTGGCTGACGGAACTATTTACCGTATGGGATTTAGGATCGTCAAGAGATATCGGTCGGTGATAGAGAGATTCCGCTATCTTGCTAAGACTCTCTTTTCTGCCAGGGTTTATGTTTCTCGTGCCAACGGTTCAGATGCCTGGGCTGCTGAAGTGAATTCTGTATTTCTTTCTTCTTGGTTGCTCAAATTTGACGGGGTTGCTCCGAATGAGAAGAGCGTTCCAGATCGCATTCTTTCTTCGCCACTTAGAGTGCAAGCGGCATTTTTAAGAGGTCTTTTCGAAGATGGAACCGTTAATCTCAGGGGAAATTTCGTAGACCATATTCATTGGGACAACAAATCTTTGGAGTGCGGGCGTACGGTTCAATACATGTTGTTGCGTTTTGGAATAATTTCTTCTTTGAAGGATCATGCGTCGAATGGTCACAAAATTTGTACTGTCTATATTTACGGAAACAGCGTGACAAAGTTTGCGGATGAAATTGGATTTGTGTCCATAGAAAAAAGTAGGCGCTTGAAAAAGAAGACCTATAAAACAGAAAGGCAATCATCTATTCCGGTTTCTCGCCTCGAGATCAAAAAGATAAGGAATCTTCTTTCTTTGTTCGAAAAACAAAACGGCATGTCGAGGGGCAGTTGGTCGAGGGGTTTAGCTAGAAAGATAATTGCTCGTGATCCATGGAGAACTACATTTCTTCTGGAGAGGTTGAAGTGGCATTACGTGAAAATAACGTCCATCAAAAAAAAGGAGTCGGCAAGTATGTGCGTGTCGGTTCCGGGAGCCGGGAGGTTTTTGCAAAACGGTTTTGATGGATGGAATTCCAAAGGGCTCGAGTTCAATACCGTGTTTTTGATTGGTGCCGACGATAAGGTGCTTCCGCACCGGCTTTCGGAGAACGTCGAGGAGGAGCGCCGGCTGGCGTACGTCGCGGTAAGCCGCGCGAAGGACAATCTGTTTGTGCTTTCCCAGGGAGTTCCGTCGAAATTCTTTAATATGTTCTGGCGGTTAACACCAAAAGAAAAGAACGAAGAAGAGGTAGGTGTATGACGACAGGTGAGGCTTTACAAAAAGTTAGGCTTGAAACGATAAAACAGAGCAAGAATGGCAGTTCTGTTTTGGTGATGCGAATCATTGCCACTCAATACGATGGAACGGAGATTTATCGGGACATTGATCTTAGCGGCAGCGCAACATCCGTTGCGAAGTGGGGCGCATTGGAAGCTGTCGACGCAATAAATGCCATGCTCCAAAAAACTTAGTACTAGTTCTTGAAAAACAGCGAGCGTTGGAATAGAGTTCCACACGAAAGGATGGTGTCCATATATGGACGAATCGAAAGCACCGCTTCTCTATACCAGTTGGGCCTCTTTTGAAGTAACCGAGTTCACATATTCCCAGGCAAACGACATGGCCAAATGCGGGATGTATTCCAAGCTCTCTCGCATTGAAGGTTGGACCGACATCCACGAGCGCGCGACCATGCAGTTTGGCAACTGCATTGAGGCTGGCGTCCGCAACTACTACATGAATGGCATCGATCCGATCCAATCGTTCGCGGACGAATGGGCGCGCCGCAAGAAGTGGAACCTCGAGTACAACAAGAAGTCCGGAGATTGGTCCGAGATGGACGGCCTCGGCCGGAACTTGATGACTCAATTGCTCGCCAGCGACGGAAAGATCACCGGGGACGACATGCAGGAGCATTCTCTTCAGGGCTTCACGTTCAATGAGAAGCTGACGAAGCCTGATTGGTACAAGGGAACGCCGCTTGTGTACATCGCGGACGCGTACAAGCCGGGCGAGATCGTTATTGATATCAAATGTTTAGGCGCGAAACTTTCCGACGAAGATAAATTTAAGGGTTTCGTTGCCCTCGACCCACAACTTCGTACTGGTGCGCTAGTGAGCGGGGCTCGCCGGGTAGGATTCATGAATTTCATCCGCACAAAAACGAATCCACGGATTCAATGGAAAGAGGTAGCGGTCACCGAAGACTTGATCGTCGACATCGATCTTTGGTTAAAAGATCAATACGACAAATTGATGGGAAGAAAATTCCACCGCAACGCTGGGATTCGCTTTCCTTCTTCTCAGTGCACTTTTTGTTCCATGCTGCCGATCTGCACGAACAACGAGACGCTGGCAAAAGAAACGTTGCGCAGAAAAGAGGCGCGTGACACGGAAACTGAATTTTTGAGTCTTGATGATGATTGATTTTGTGGTGAGTCATGCCAAGGCTGGGCCTGGTGGGTTCAGGTAAGGCGAGATTTGGCGAGCAGCGGTCAGGTAAGTTATGGCGTGGTAAGGTCAAAAATCTAAAGGAGAATAAATGGCAACAGCACCAGTAACAGAAATAAACAACGTTTCAAATGATGCGGAGTTTACGATCGACATGAGCGTGCCGTACACGGCGTTCATAAAGGTCAAGGGAGTTTCTCCGTTTATTTTCCATAGGTGGTCCGTTGAAGATGTTGCGGCAAAGGGAGCGGCAGCGAAGGGCTCGAAGGCCAAGAAGGAAGACAATCTCGAGTCGTACGTGTATCGCGATGCAAAAGGGATCCTTTCAATTCCGGGGGAATATTTCCGCATGTCGATTATTCATGCGGCACGGTACAAACAAGATCCTCGGTCGCCGCGAAAAAGTGCGATGGATCTTTTCAAGGCCGGCATTGCTGTTCTCGAAGAATACTGTCCGCTTGGTTTTAAGGAATGGGATTACGTTGATCGGCGTCGTGTGGTGGTACAAAGGAATGGGATCACGCGCGCTCGGCCAACGATGCGAGAGGGATGGGAGTGCAAGGTTCAACTTGAGGTTTTAACGCCGGAATATATTAGTCAAGCGCTTTTGAACGAAACCGTCGCGATGGCTGGCCGACTGATCGGCGTTGGAGATTTCCGTCCGAGTTTTGGAAGGTTTCAGGTTGTCGATTTCAAGACAACTAGATAAGTTTTCTGGCGGGGCGTGGTAGGTCGTTGTGGGGCACGGTGTGTTGAGGTTAGCTTTGGCATGGTGCGGTTCGGTGAGGCCCGGTTAGGCCCGGTGTGGTTCTTTTGGGACTGGTCGAGTGAGCTTTGGAATGGTGAGTCCGGGCAAGGTACGGCATGGTCCGTTCGGGCGGGGCGTGCTTAGGAGCGGTATGGCGAGGTTAAATAAACGCAGAAAAGAGGGGAAAGATACGGCCGACGAATTCGCAAGTTTGGACGAAGATTAGCCGATGAGCGCCCTCGGAGCCGCTGCGGTCGTGCTGTTCGTGCTGGCGGTTGGCGGAGCGATTTACGCGATTGGACGGAGGGGCCGATGACACTGACCGACACCCTAATCGGCGCGCTTGCTGCAACTATATTTGTAGCTTATTTCGTGGCGACGGGGGCTGTTCTGGAAAGATGGATAGAAGGCGCGTGGCCACATGGAACTGGCAATCATAACTATCTGAATACATCTGGAGCGTCGCTAGCACTCCACGTGTGTTTTGTGGCCTTTGTGATGGTAATCAATCTACTGGGACACTTCCTATACGAATTACTCCGGGGAAGTCGATGACGCTGGAGCAGATCATTCAGGCAACGCTGAACAAGCACTATCGCGTGATCAAGCACAATCGCGTGATGGCGCGCGGCGGCGACTTTTCTTCGTACCGCTGTGCGTGCGGCGCGGAGCCGTGGCTCAACTCGCATCTCGCTTCAGAACTCTCGAAGGCGGTGCAGCCCCATGAAGCAGCGTGGCGATTAGCAGAGGCGACATGGTGGCGGCACCTCTCCATCATGTACGAGGAATCGTATTTCGCGATTGAGGGTGATAAGCGTATAGCTGCGCTTGCAGCCCACTCTAGCCAGTCTGAGCCAGCCGCCCCAGCGAGCGACGCGCCGATGCCACACGCGCAGCTGCTAGAACGAATCACCGATTATCTTACGAAAGGCGGGCTGTTCAATCCGGAAAGCATGGAGCACGAGAAAGTGAGCGAATTGCTGAGGGATTGCCGCGATGCGCTAGCTGCGGAGTCCGAGCGGCTGCGGGGCGAGGCGAAATGAGCAATCTCCATGAACCCGATGCAGAGGAGAAGGATTTTGAGCTTGAATCCGAGACGGAATGGGAACGGAGGCGCGACGCCATGACCGAGCCAACTGTGACGCAGCGCGAGCTGAAGCCGTGTCCATTTTGTGGGGGCGAAGCCTACAAGACCGAGAGTGTTAACGGCGATAACATGGTCT
>Ga0302224_10000500_pt1 | contig 19570 bp, 18 predicted proteins | sample II_Palsa_E3_1_FD_193520 | JGI IMG/M metagenome (GOLD analysis project Ga0302224, IMG submission 193520) | Peat permafrost microbial communities from Stordalen Mire near Abisko, Sweden - II_Palsa_E3_1 | ecosystem: Environmental > Terrestrial > Soil > Palsa > Peat permafrost | place: Sweden... | reverse complement strand
TGGCGCCAGCAGGGGTTTGCCGGGGGCGCGTGATCGGCTGCCTAGTCCGTCGAGCGGGTCTCTACCGTGGCATCGCGGCGCAACAAGGCACCTACCGCATCGCGCGGCGCCCGGCCGTCGAATAACACGGCGCAGACCGCTTCGGAAATCGGCATTTCAACCTGATGTTGCCGGGCAATCTGCAGCACCGCCCTGGCGCAGCGCACACCCTCGGCAACGTGGCCCAGGCCGCCCAAAATCGCTTCCAGGCCAAGGCCGGCGGCCAGTTGCATGCCGACCGTGCGATTACGGGATAAGTCGCCGGTAGCGGTCAAAATCAAATCGCCCAGACCGGTCAAGCCGGTAAAAGTCTCGGCTCTGCCGCCCAAGGCCACCCCCAAACGTGTCATCTCCGCCAGACCACGGGTAATCAGAGCCGCGCGGGCATTCAAGCCCAGCCCCAAGCCATCGGCAATGCCGGTGGCAATCGCGAGCACGTTTTTAACCGCGCCGCCGACCTCGACGCCGACCATGTCGTCGCCTGTATAGATCCGCATCGCGCCGTGGTGGAATGCCTGTACCGTCAGATCGCGACATGCTTCAGAAGCGCTGGCGATGGTCAGTGCGACCGGTAAACCTGCCGCCACTTCCTTCGCAAAACTGGGGCCGGACAAGGCGCCGCAATGCGCGCGCGTACCCAGAACATCACCCAGAACATCGGCCACCACCTGATGCGGCAGTTGTTGCGTCTCGGCTTCAAAGCCTTTGCACAGCCAGATAAATTGAGCCGGGATTGTACCTAAACCCGTACCCAAACCCGCACCCGCATCACGCATCGCGACGCACAAGGCGCGCAAGCCGGCGACCGGCGCGGCTATGACGCACAGGTCGCCGGCACCGCCGGCATGCGCCAGCGCAGCGGCAAAGTGCGCCTCAAAGCGCAACGCAGGGTGGATGGCCACCCCGGGCAGGTAGGCGGTATTCTCGTGCGCCTCGGCAATCCGGGTCAGCAAGCCGGCGTCGCGCGCCCAGAGCACGGTGTCGTGCTTGGCCGCCAAGTGGCTGGCGAGCGCCGAGCCCCAGGCGCCCGCACCAAGAACCGTGACTTTCATCCGTGCAGTCCGGGACACTTGGGACCGGCGTGCTTAGTGCTGCGTCGGAGCGCTGTCAGCCAGCACGATGTCCGAATCATTGCTGCCGGCACCGTTCGCTTGTGCGGCGAATTGAGCCAGACGCTGTTCGTACAAGGCCTGGAAGTTGATTTCCGACAGGTGGATCGGCGGAAAACCGGCGCGCGTCACCAAATCGGCGATATTGGCACGCAGGTACGGGAAAATAATGGTCGGGCAAGCGATGCCCAGCAGCGGATCGAGTTGTTCCGTCGGAATATTGCGGATATCGAAAATACCGGCTTGCTTGGCTTCGATCAAAAAGGCAACTTTGTCCTTGATCTTGGCGGTCACGGTCCCGGTAACGACACCTTCGTATACGCCTTCGGCAAGCTGCTCGGCCTTCACGTCCACTTCAACTTCAACCGACGGCATTTCGGTTTCGAGGAAAATCCCCGGTGAATTCGGCTGTTCCAGCGAGGCGTCTTTCAAATAAACGCGTTGAATGTTGAAAAACGGCTGATTGTTCTGGTCGGACATGTGAAATTCCTGAAAATATCGAATCGCAGCTTACGCCACGGACGGTGGTTTATTGCGTGTTCAAATTAAACTTCGCCTGATCGCGCCGCATTGTGCCCGCAGATCAGGCCGCTACTCAAGCCATCCCAAGCCGCATCAAGCCGTTTGCAGCAACGGCAGCAAGCCACCCGCGCGGTCCAGCGCCGACAAATCGTCGTAGCCGCCCACATGGGTTTCGCCGATGTACACCTGGGGCACCGTGCGGCGTCCGGTACGCGTCATCATTTCTTCACGGCGCGCCGGATCCTTGTCGATCAGTATCTTCTCGACATGATCGACGCCGCGAGATTTGAGCAGGCGTTCCGCCATCTGGCAATAGGGGCAGACCTGCGTGCTGTACATCACGACTTTGTTCATGTTGCGGCTCCGTCCTTGACGACGGGCATACCTGCTTGCTGCCAGGCATTGAGTCCGCCCAGCAACACATGCACGTCCAAATAGCCGGCGGCGGTTAGAATTGCCTGGGCTTTTTGCGCTCGCTGACCGGTCTGACAGACCAGCACCAGCGGAGTTTTTTTGTTTTTGTTGATCTGAGGCGCTTTCGCCTGCAGCTCAGCAATATCGAAATGCTTGGCCTGCGGCAGGTGACCGCCGGCAAATTCGGCAGCGTTACGCACATCGACGATGACCGCATTCTGGCGGTTGATCAGTAGGGTAGCATCCGCAGCCGAGATCCCGCTGCCGCGGCGCAAGACCGGCCAGAGGAGCAAGAAGCCCGAAATAGCTGCGATTGCGATCAGTAAAACATGGGTGTAATCGGTGAAAAACTTCACGGAAAATCCGCCAAATGGTGGTTGGAATCCGATCATTATAAAATACTCCCTTGCTGCGATGCGGGATGTCTTTGAAACTGGGCGCAAATCATTGCATTTAGGCCGTTTGATTTGCCCCTATTTGACTGCTCACGATCGTCCCTTTTCCTTACTCACACTGCGCCCAACATGTACAAACTCGTTCTAATCCGCCACGGTGAATCGACCTGGAACAAGGAAAACCGCTTTACCGGATGGGTTGACGTCGACCTGACCGAACAAGGCGCCAACGAAGCACGTGAGGCCGGCCGCCTGTTAAAAGAGTCCGGCTTCAGCTTCGACATTGCCTACACCTCGGTGCTCAAGCGGGCGATCCGCACCCTGTGGCACGTGCAGGATGAAATGGACCTGATGTGGATCCCGGTGGTGCACGCCTGGCGCCTGAACGAACGCCATTACGGCGCGCTGTCGGGCTTGAACAAGGCCGAAACCGCCGCCCAATATGGCGACGAGCAAGTGCATATCTGGCGCCGCAGCTACGACACCCCGCCGCCGGCCCTGCAGCCGGACGATGCCCGGGCCCCTTTTGCGGACCCGCGCTACAGCCGCGTCGCACGCGAACAACTGCCGCTCACGGAGTGCCTGCAAGATACCGTGGCGCGTGTATTGCCCATCTGGAACGAGTCGATCGCGCCCGCCATCAAAGCCGGCAAGCGCATTTTGATCGCCGCCCACGGCAACTCGCTGCGTGCGCTGATTAAATATCTCGACAATATTTCAGACGATGACATCGTCGGCCTGAATATTCCCAACGGCATTCCCATCGTCTATGAGTTGGACGCCGACCTGAAGCCGATCAAACGCGAATATTTGGGCAATGCGGAAGCGATTGCCCATGCCCAAGCCGCTGTCGCGAGCCAGGGAAAAGCCGGCTAAGCACCGCCCCGCGGTCATCTCCCGGCAGCCGAAGGAATCGGCCGCGAGGCGCCCACGCGGCAAGCCGGAGGCTCTGCCGGCTCGCGCTGGCTCGCGGCCGGCGCCCCGCTCCCGGCACTTTATCGGCAAGGGCCGCGAACGCCGGCCGCCCCGCCCGCCGCGAACCTTAAGCCGAGCCCGTTGTCGAATCGAATCAAGCTGCTTGCTAACCCCCGTGGCAAAAGGCAAACCAGTTATACTCACAGCACCTCGGCTGACGAGTTGACGAAGGCCATTCACTGACTGATCTATGCGCATACACTTGAAATATATCGGCTTGGTTGCCGCCGGCCTCGTGACCGGAACGTTTGCCACGCTGCAGTTCTCTTCCGCCGCACAACCCAACGACTTAGCGCCCCTGCCCCTGGATCAGCTCAGGCTGTTCGCCGAAGTCTTCGGCCAGATCAAAAGCGACTACGTCGAACCCGTCGATGACAAAAAACTGCTGACGGCGGCGATCAAGGGCATGGTATCCAGCCTCGATCCGCATTCGTCGTATCTCGACAAAACCGAATATTCGGAATTGCAGGAACAGACGCGCGGCAAATTTGCCGGCCTGGGGATCGAAATTTCCCAGGAAGACGGCCTGATCAAAGTCATTTCGCCGATTGAGGATTCACCCGCGGCCCACGCCGGCATTCGTCCCGGCGACCTGATCACGCGCATCGACGACAAACCCGTACGCGGCATGACACTCGACGAGTCGGTCAAGATGATGCGCGGCGACCCAGGCACCAAGGTCACCCTGACCATCTATCGCAAGACCGATGAGCGCTCGTTCCCGGTCACGGTAGTGCGCGCTGAAATCAAAGTGCAAAGCGTCAAGACCAAGATGATCGCGCCGGGTTATGCCTGGGTCCGCATCACCAGCTTCCAGGAGCGGACCGTGCCTGACCTGGCCGCCAAGCTGACCGATCTGGCGCGTACCGACCCGCAACTGAAGGGCATCGTGCTGGACTTGCGCAATAACGGCGGCGGCCTGCTGCAAAGCGCCGTCGGTGTTGCCGGTGCATTCCTGCCGGCCAATTCGGTGGTGGTCTCGACCAACGGTCAAATCGCCGACTCGAAGCAAACCTACCGCGACACGTTCAGCAATTATCGTTTGCCGTCGTTCGACTCCGATCCGCTGAAAAACCTGCCGGCCATCTTCAAGACCGTGCCCATCGTGGTGTTGACCAATGCCTACACCGCATCGGCTTCGGAAATCGTCGCCGGCGCGCTGCAGGATTACCATCGTGCGCAGTTGATGGGTAAAACCACCTTCGGCAAGGGTTCGGTACAGACGGTCCGGCCGTTGACGCCGGATACCGCGCTGCGCCTGACCACGGCGTATTACTACACGCCGAGCGGCCGTTCGATTCAGAACCGGGGCATCAGCCCGGACTTCGTGGTCGATCAATATGCCGATGGCGATCCCGACGATGCGCTCGTGACACGTGAAGCCGATTACCAGAACCATCTGGCCAATCTGCAAGATCCGAACGAGAAGAAGGAAGCCGAGCAACGCCAGGCGGATCGCCTGCAATTGCTGCGCAACCTGGAAGAAACCAATGCGAAAAAGACCGCGGAACAGCGCGAGAAAGATCGCAACCGGATTCCGCCTGAGCCAGGCAGCACCAACGACTTCATGGCGCAGCAGGCCTTGCACGAATTGATGGGACAACCGGTGGTCCTGTCGAAAGCCATGGTGGTAACGGAAGACCCGATGGATAAGGTGGACCAGCCCGCCTCGGCCGCCAAGGCCGGCAGCGCAGCGGCTGCTAGCACCCCCGCGGCAAGTGCCGCGGTAGCCGCATCGGCCGCGGAAAAGAAATAAATAAGCGAAGTAAATAAGCACATTGGTGCGATACCGGCCTGCTCGATGAGGTTGCGATGAGGTCGATATCGCACCAGGGCGGTCAGCGCCGGTTGCCGGTCCACGGCAACCGGCTTGCGTTTTGCCGGCGCGCAAGGTTATCTATCGCCCGGCCGGCAAACTGCCGCACAGAATAACGCGTCATGAACGATGATCAACTGCTGCGCTATTCGCGCCATATCCTGCTCGACGAGCTGGGCATCGAAGCCCAGCAACGCTTTCTAAGCGCGCACGTACTGGTGATCGGCGCCGGCGGTCTCGGCGCACCGGCCTGCATGTATTTGGCCGCCGCCGGTATCGGCACCCTCACCATCGCCGATCCGGATCAGGTCGACCTGACCAATCTGCAACGGCAAATCATTCACACCACGGCCGCGGTGGGACAAGCCAAAGTCAATTCAGCCCAGGTCACGCTGGCGCAACTCAATCCCGAGGTCAGGGTCAATGCACTGCAAGTCCGGGCCGACGACGACTTTCTGGCAAGCTGGGTGCCGCGCGCCACCGTCGTGCTCGACTGCTCGGACAATTTCGCCACCCGTCACGCGGTCAATCGCGCCTGCGTAACGCATCGGATCCCGCTGGTATCGGGGGCCGCCTTGCGTTTCGATGCGCAGATCAGCACCTTTGATGCACGCGATCCGGCGTCCCCCTGTTACGCCTGTATTTTTCCGCCTGACGAGGCCTTTGAAGAAGTCGCCTGTTCGACCATGGGCGTCTTCGCGCCTTTGGTCGGCATCGTCGGCGCCATGCAGGCGGCCGAGGCACTCAAGCTGATCGCCGATGTCGGCCAGACCCTCGCCGGACGCCTGATGCTGCACGATGCGTTACGCGCCGAATGGAATACCCTGCGCATTGCGCGTCAGGCCGACTGTCCGGTATGCGGTGCCCGGCATATCTAGCTGTGTCCCGCCACGCCGCGGTCACGGGTCGCGCCGCGGATTAAATGGGACAGATGCGCGGGACAGATGCGCGGGACGCCGGCGCAGGACACCCGCACCGCCTGCGCCTGAAAAACAAAAAACCCCACGCTCCGGAAAACGTGGGGTCGGTCAGCAATCGGAGGGGCTATAGCCCCACAATCAGATCGCCGCGAGGCGCGCCAGGGATGCCTGCAACTCGGCCGGCTCGTAAGCTGCCAGCACGTCTTGCACCGGTTTTTCCAGATTCGGACGATGGGCGCGCAATACTTCCTGCTTGACCGACAACAACTGGCTCGGATGCATGGAAAATTCGGTCAGCCCCATGCCCAGCAGCAGGCGCGTCAGCGCCGGGTCGCCGGCCATTTCGCCGCACACCGAAACCGGCACGCCGGCACGCTGCGCCTCCTTCAGCGTGTGGCTGATCAGGCCCAATACAGCGGGATGCAGCGGGTCGTACAAATGGGCGACCGCGTTGTCGGCCCGATCGATCGCCAGGGTGTACTGGATCAGGTCGTTGGTGCCGATCGAGAGAAAATCGAGCCGCTTCAAGAACATCTGCACGGCCAGCGCCGCCGCTGGAATTTCAATCATCGCGCCGACCTTGACGTTGGGGTCGTAGGCCAAGCCCGCGTCATCGCATTGCAGTTTGGCCTCATGGATCAGGTCCAGCGTCTGATCGATTTCCTGAGCATGCGCCAGCATCGGGATCAGGATCTTCACCGGGCCAAAGGCGGACGCGCGCAAGATGGCGCGCAACTGGGTCAGAAACATCTGCGGTTCGGACAGGCTCCAGCGTATCGCACGCAAACCCAGAGCCGGGTTGGTCGCCGCCTCGAAACCTTCGGCCGAACGATGGTCGAGCGGCTTGTCGGCGCCGACGTCGATGGTGCGAATGGTGACGGGCAAACCCTGCATGGTCGTCACCACCTTGCGGTAGGCGGCGAACTGCTCCTCTTCTTCGGGCGACTCATGCTTGCCCATAAACAGGAATTCGGTACGAAACAAGCCGATCCCGACCGCGCCGGCCCCCAATGCCGCGGCGGCATCGTCAGGCAGTTCGATATTCGCCAGCAAATCGATTTTGGTGCCGTCCACCGTCTGTGTCGGCGAAAACTTCAGGCGCTGCAGCTTGCGTTGCTCCAGGGCTTTTTCGCTTTGGCGGTAGGAATATTCTTCCAGAATGATGGGTGCCGGATCGACAATCACGATCCCCGTATCGCCGTCGACAATGATCAGGTCGTCCTGGCGGATCAGCGCGCTCGCTTGCTGCACCCCGACCGCGGCGGGAATGCCCAGGCTGCGCGCGACGATGGCCGTATGTGAAGTGCGCCCGCCCAGGTCCGTGACAAAACCCCTGAAAGTCTGGGTCTTGAACTGCATCATGTCGGCCGGCGCAATGTCGTGCGCCACCACAATCATTTCATGGCGCGCACCGCCTTCGGCCGCAGCCACTCCGTTCGCCACCAACGATGCCGCCGAGGGCGATCCGGCCAGTGCTTTCAGCACCCGCTCGACCACTTGCTCAAGATCGGCTTTGCGCTCGCGCAAGTATTCGTCGTCGACTTCGTCGAAGTGCTTGCTCAATTGTTCAAGTTGTTCGGTAAGCGCCCATTCGGCGTTATAACGGCGGGTGCGTATCAGCACCACGGCCGCCTCGGCCAGCATCGCGTCGCGCAGAATCAACATGTGCACGTTCAGGAAGGCGCCCATTTCGCCGGGGGCATCGGCCGGCAACTCGACGCGCAAGGTCTCGAGTTCGTTGTGCACAACGTCCTGGGCCGCGCAAAAGCGCGCCACTTCGGCTTCGATTTCGTCCGGCGCGACCAGGTAATGATCGACATCGAGTGAAGCGGGCGCAATCAGATACGCTCGCCCGATGGCGATGCCGCGAGAAACCGGGATTCCATGCAGCGTGAACGACAAACGCGTCTCCTTGAGACTGTTATAAACCTCGCCGAGCGGCGAGGGTCAACGCAAAGTCGAACTCACTCGACCAGTCCTCGGTTCGCGTGGAACCCGGATGCCGGCCATCTTGATCAAACGCAGCAATCAGACCATCCGCCATCAAATAGGTTCTGCCCAAAAACCGCGGTGAATCTTACGTACTGTAATGCGCTTCCGGCCATGCCAAAACCGCTGATTCGACGCGCTGAACCGACGGCGTCGAACTGGCCGGCCAAATTATTCACCTTCGCCGAATTTGTTGGCGATCAAGCCCAGCAGTTCATCCATCGCCTCGACTTCGTCGACCCCTTCGGTCTCGATCAAGACCGTACTGCCGATCCCGGCCGCCAGCATCATCACCCCCATGATGCTTTTTGCGTTGATCCGCCGAGTATTGCGTGTCATCCAGATTTCACATTGAAAACGCCCGGCAAGCTGGGTCAATTTTGCCGAGGCGCGCGCGTGCAGCCCCAGTTTATTCACGATGGTGGTTTCACGTTGCTGCATGATGATCCGGAGAACAAGACAAAGGAGAAGTAAGGGCGTCGCGCGTGCTGACCGCCGCAGACGGATCGGCTGGCGGACTGACGGCTTGAATCCCTTTAATGCCGCCCGACAGCGCTTTATCGACCAGCGTATCGAGCGGTATCGAGCGATAACACACGGCGCGTACCAGCATCGGTAAATTAACCCCGGCAAGGACCCTTACCCTGGGTAAGGAGGCCAGTCGCGCGGCGATATTGGACGGTGTTGCGCCGTACAAATCGGTCAGCACCAGCGCGCCGTTTTCTTCCATCAAACGGTCCAGCTCGGATTCGGCGGTGGCGATCAATTGCACCGGATCGCAGTCCGGGGTAATGTCGATCACACCGATCCGAGCGGGCAAGCCGCCATAAATATGCGCAATGCAATCGCGCAGGGCGGTTGCAAACGGCGCATGCGCAATAATTAGAATTCCGGCCATATCAGCGTCATCTTCCGCGAAAATCCAACCGTGCTGGAGCCTCGCACATCAGCAAAATGTGGCAAGCACCGGGCAGATGAACTGCAGGGCTCACCACGCGATATCTGATTGTATCAGCAACCCTGCAACGGCCGATCCAAGCGAGTGTAGTGAAAATTCAACGAATCTTTTTTACGGCAACCGCGCCGGGCTTCACGCCCGGATCAAATCGTTCAAGCGCCGCTCAAGCCGCGGCGAATCCTGTTTAAGCCGCGGCGAATCCTTTTTAAGCCGCGGCGAGTCTTTTTCAAGCCGCGGCGAATTTCTTTCAAGCCGCGGCGAGTTCCAGCGCGTCGATAAACATCGCGGGCACATCAAAACCGGTCTGCTCGGTGATTTCGCGAAAGCAGGTGGGACTGGTGACATTAACCTCGGTCAAGGACTCGCCGATCACGTCCAGCCCGACCAGCAACAAGCCGCGCTCGATTAAAACCGGTCCCAGCGTTTCAGCAATTTTCAGGTCATGTTCGCTCAAAGGACGGGCGACACCCAGCCCGCCCGCAGCCAGGTTGCCGCGCACCTCATTGCCCTGCGGGATACGCGCCAGCGCGAACGGCACCGGACGCCCACCGATCAACAGAATGCGCTTGTCCCCTTCGCTGATGGCGGGAATGAATTTTTGCGCCATCACCGAACGCGCGCCATTATCCCCCAGCGTTTCGAGTATCGCACCCAGGTTCATGCCGTCCGCGCGGACGCGGAAAATGCCCATGCCGCCCATGCCGTCGAGCGGTTTCAAGATGATATCGCCATGCTCTTCGTGGAATGCGCGCAAACGCTTGAAGTCGCGCGTGACCAGGGTGGGGGTGACAAATTGCGGGAATTCGCCGATCGCCAACTTTTCCGAATGATCGCGAATCGCGCGCGGCTTATTGAAGATGCGCGCGCCCTGGCGCTCGGCATGCTCCAGCAACCAGGTTGCCGTGACATATTCCATATCGAAGGGCGGGTCTTTGCGCATCAGCACCGCGTCGAAATGCGCCAGCGCGGTGATTTCAGCAGGTTCGGCACGGTACCAGGGCGTGGGTCCCGCATGATCGTGCTGGGCAACGATCTCGATCCGGCGCACCCGGGCGTCGACCGCCCCGCCCGCCAAGGCCATCTCGACCGGCTCACACGCGTAGATCCGATGACCGCGGCGTGCCGCTTCAGCCATCATCGAAAAGGTCGTGTCCTTATAGATCTTGAACGCGTCCAGCGGGTCAGCGATAAATAGAATATCCATGGTCACTCGGACGCCGGTCGCGTCGCTAAAAATCGTTAAACATCGAGTCGTTCAAGCGCCGGCCAACTGCCGGTGCACGGCACGCGGCCGTCATACTCAAACCTGGATCGCGTCCGGATCGGTTTTTTCCAGTTCGATCGAAGCCGCAAGCAAGGCCAGCCGCGCCACCACGCCATACATATAAAAGCGATTCGGCGGCGCCGCACCCGGCTTTGCGTTCACATCGGGCAACGCAGCATGCTCGAAAGCCAAGGGCACAAAATGCATGCCGGGCGCGTTGAGGTTCTGGTCGGCGCCCCGTTCAGTATGAACCCGGTAGAAACCGCCGACCACATAACGATCGATCATGTACACCACCGGCTCAGCCACCGCTTCGTTCACTCGCTCAAAGGTATGCACCCCCTCCTGAACGATCACGTCGTGCACTTCCAGCCCTTCTTTCAGCACTGACATATTACTGCGCTCGCGGCGATTCAGCCCGGCGATTTCGGCAGCGTCGCGCACCGTCATCACGCCCATGCCGTAGGTGCCGGCATCGGCTTTGATCACCACATACGGCTTGTCCTGAATGCCGTATTCGCGATATTTCTTGGCAATTTTCTTCAGTACCGCGTCGACCGTATCGGCCAAGGCCTGCTCGCCGGTGCGCTCCTGGAAATCGACGTCGCTGCAGCGGGCAAAATAAGGATTCAGCATCCATGGGTCGACATCGATCAATTTGGCGAATTTCTTCGCCACATCGTCGTAACACGAAAAATGCGTGGATTTGCGCCGTGTGGCCCAGCCCGCGTGCAAAGGCGGCAGCAAATATTGTTCATGCAGGTTTTCGAGGATGGGCGGAATGCCGGCCGAAAGGTCGTTATTCAGCAGAATCGAACACGGATCGAAATTTTTCAGGCCCAGGCGACGCGGCGTGCGCTCCAACGGTTCCAGCAATATCGAGTTGCCCCCCGCCAGTTGCAGCGTGACCGGCTGATCGATTTCCTCGTCCAGGGTGCCGAAACGCACGTTCAGGCCGGCTTGGCGCATGATAATGGCCAGCCGCGCGAGGTTTTCCAGGTAAAACGCGTTACGCGTATGCCGCTCGGGGATCAGCAACAGGTTTTTCGCGTCCGGACAGATTTTCTCGATCGAGGCCATCGCGGCTTGAACCGCCAACGGCAAAATTTCCAGCGGCAGGTTATTAAAACCGCCGGGAAACAGATTGGTATCTACCGGCGCCAACTTGAAACCCGCGTTGCGCAAATCGACCGAACAATAGAACGGCGGGGTGTGCTCCTGCCACTCAAGCCTGAACCAGCGCTCGATAGCCGGGGTCGCAGCCAGGATTTTTCGCTCCAAATCGAGCAGCGGACCGTTCAACGCGGTAACTAAATGCGGGACCATTGATCTCTCGAGCTGATAAGTTGGGCGGTGGATCGCCGATTGTAGACCATGTACATTGGGACTCAAACCGACTTTACAAGCACCTGACACCACATAATCAGCGCAAACAGCTAGACGATGCAGTCTACCCGCCGTTTTTTTGAGTAAAAAAAAGCCCGCCTGGGTAGGCGGGCCAATCTCGCTACTCTCTGTGAACCCGGTATTGCTATTGCACTGATTGCTGCTCGCTGACGACTGACAGCGAAGGCAGCAACGCCCTACTTACTCGACATGTTCGCCATGCAAAGAGATGTCGAGCCCTTCTCGCTCTTCTTCTTCGGTCACGCGGATGCCGATCACCAGGTCGATGATCTTCAGCAGCACATAGCTCAAGATGCCGCTATACACCAGCGTCGTCAGCACACCCTTGGCTTGCAGAATCACGCTGCCGTCGGCGCCGCCGATATCCTTGACCGCAAACACCCCGGTCAACAAGGCACCGATAATCCCGCCGATACCATGCACCCCGAAGCAATCCAACGAGTCATCGTAGCCCAGCTTGCCTTTCAACCACGTCGCCGACCAGAAGCACACCACGCCCGCCACCACACCGATCACCAGCGAACCCAGCACACCCACGTAACCCGACGCCGGCGTAATCGCCACCAGCCCAGCCACCGCACCCGAAGCAATCCCCAATACCGACGGCTTGCCCTTCGTCAGCCATTCCGCAAACATCCAGCCCAAGGCGGCCGTCGCCGTCGCCACTTGCGTCGCCATCATCGCAAAACCGGCACGGCCATCTGCCGCCACGGCCGAACCGGCGTTGAAACCGAACCAGCCGACCCACAGCATCGCCGCACCCACCAGCGTCAGCACCAGGTTGTGCGGCGCCATGTGTTCCTTGCCGTAACCCACCCGTTTGCCCAGCATCAAGGCACACACCAGACCGGCGATACCGGCGTTGATATGCACCACCGTGCCGCCGGCGAAGTCCAAAATGCCCGCGGTAGCCAACCAGCCGGTCGGTTCCCACACCATGTGCGCAATCGGGGCATACACAATCACCGACCACAGCGTCATGAACACCAGCATCGCCGAGAACTTCATGCGATCGGCAAAAGCGCCGCAGATCAAGGCCGGGGTGATGATCGCAAAGGTCATCTGATAGGTCATGTAGACCGATTCCGGAATGGTCGTGGCCAAGTGGCTGACGGTCAGCGTGGTCGCCTTGTCGCCCTTGATGTAGTTCATGCCGCTCAAGAACACCCGCGACAAGCCGCCGATGAAGGAGTTGCCGGGCGTAAAGGCCAGGCTATACCCGATCACCACCCACACCAGCGTGACCACGCAGGTAATGGCGAAGCTTTGCATCAAGGTGGCCAGCACGTTTTTCTTGCGCACCATGCCGCCGTAGAACAAGGCCAGGCCTGGGATCGTCATAAACAACACCAGCGCGGTCGAGGTCAGCATCCAGGCGGTGTCGCCCGAGTTGATCTTCGATGAATCGACCGAGAACGGTGCCGTCGGAGTGGCGGCGGCTGCCGCGGCAGCGGCGGCGGCGGCGTCGGAAGCCGAAACCGGCCCTGAAGCGGCAACAGCGGATGCCGCAGGCGCGGCCGCCGAAGCCGCATCGGGTGCCGCTGCCGGCATCGATGCCATCGGTGCCGACGCGGCAGCAGCAGCGACCGCCGACGCGTCGTCGGCTTGCGCCACGCCCAAGCCTGCTGCCAACAATGAACCCGCCAGCAGGCAGGTCAACATAAGTTTGCGCATAATCTGATTTCCCCTCAATCCTGTCGAAATTCTGCTTCGCTGAACGGTCCGGCTTGCGGCCCCGTGCAACTGACTCTTTGACTCGTCGCCGCCCGTCCGCGCCGTCCAATGACTCGGCGGTTCGGCGCCCGCGCGAATTACAGTGCGTCCGCGCCGGTCTCACCGGTACGAATGCGTATCACCTGCTCAATCGGCGTCACGAAGATCTTGCCGTCACCGATTTTGCCGGTGCGGGCCGAGCGCTCCAGCGCTTCGATCGCCTGTTCGACGATGTCTTCGGCCACGGCGGCCTCGATCTTGACCTTGGGCAGGAAATCCACCACATATTCAGCGCCGCGATACAACTCCGTATGGCCTTTCTGCCGGCCAAACCCCTTCACTTCGGTGACGGTAATTCCCGAGACGCCGATCGCCGATAAGGCTTCGCGCGCCTCATCCAGCTTGAAAGGCTTGATGATTGCGGTTATCAGTTTCATGAAATCCTCGCTTATTGTTTCAATGGAATTGCCAGTCTTGCCGATGAACATGCTTGAGACCTTATTACCTATGGACAACAGCAACTCCTATGCCATGCGGAGGCTAAAATGCCGATTTAATTTCGACGCGCGTCGCCCGCGAGTTTGTTTACTGTTCCTTTACAAGCTGCCATATGCCGAATGGTCAAACCGGCGGTACTCGATGCGAGCCCCACGCGGGGCGTGCTAGAGTGCTTTACAGGCACGGGACGGAGCAAAACGCCTATGATGCTGTCGCAAATACCGACCCGTAGCACCATAATCGAGCGCGGCCCCGGAATTTCGGTAAGCCGCGCCCACAGATGCACCGTTTTTGTGCAAAACAGAGGAATTTAATATGAAACCCCATGAAGTCCTTCAAGACATCCAAACCAAATTCAGCGACCTGTTGAAGAACTCGCCGGCCAAGGACGTCGAGCGCAATGTCAAAGCGATGTTGACCCAGGGCTTTAATAAATTCGATCTGGTGACGCGAGAAGAATTTGACACCCAGGCCCAGGTCCTGACCCGAACCCGCCTGCGCCTGGAAGAACTTGAGCGTCGTGTGGTCGAACTCGAAACCCAGTTGACCTCGCAGTCCGCCGCAAAATCGGTCTGACCCACTCAGCAGACGCCGCGGCGCGCGATATCCGGCAAACCCAAGGCATAGGCCGCCATGTCGCTCGCCGTCGTTCGCAGCCGCGCTCTGGCCCCGGGACATACACCCGAAGTCAAAGTCGAGGTCAACCTCGCCAACGGGCTACCGGCTTTTAATATAGTCGGCTTGCCTGATTTGGAAGTACGGGAAAGCCGCGAGCGGGTCCGCGCCGCAATCCAAAACAGCCGGTTTGAATTTCCCGCCAGGCGGATTACGGTTAATCTCGCTCCCGCGGATCTACCCAAGGCGTCCGGCCACTTCGACCTGCCTATCGCGCTGGGCATCCTTGCCGCCAGCGCTCAAATCCCCGCCGCCGCACTGATCAACCGCGAATTTGCCGGTGAGCTGTCGCTGACGGGAGAGTTGCGCCCGGTTCAGGGCGTATTTGCAATGGCATGTGGTTTGGCGCGGCGGGACAGCGGCGCCGCGGGCCCGGCTCCCGAGCTGTTCCTGCCGCTGCAAAGCGCGCCGACGGCGGCTCTGGTTCCCGGCGTGAAGGTTTATGGCGCCGGCGATTTACTCAGCTTATGCGCCCATCTGGCCGGCCAGCAGCAAGCTCAATTACCTCTTTGCGAGGCGCCCAGTCTGCCGCCTGAAAGCTTGAGCCAGATCGCCGACATGGCCGAGGTGGTGGGTCAAGCCAGTGCCAAGCGGGCTCTTGAGGTGGCGGCCGCAGGCGCGCACCATGTGCTGCTGGTCGGCCCTCCCGGCGCGGGCAAATCGATGCTGGCCGCGCGTATGCCCGGGATCCTGCCGCCCATGACCGACGCCGAGGCACTCGCCTCCGCCGCCTTGCTGAGCGCCACCCGGGCCGGATTTGTGCCGCGCATGTGGCGGCAGCGGCCGTTTCGTGCGCCGCATCATTCAGCCAGTGCGGCAGCACTGATCGGCGGCGGTAACCCACCGCTGGCCGGCGAAATTACCCTGGCTCATTTGGGCGTGCTGTTCCTCGACGAACTGCCGGAGTTCGACCGACGCGTGCTCGAAATGCTGCGCGAGCCGCTGGAAAATGGTCAGATTACAATTTCCCGCGCCGGCAGACAGGTTGAATTTCCGGCCGGGGCGCAACTCGTCGCCGCGATGAATCCCTGCCCCTGCGGCTGGCGCGGCGACACACGCAAGCATTGCCGCTGCACACCGGATCATGCCGCGCGTTATCGCGGCAAACTGTCCGGGCCGCTACTCGACCGGATCGATATCCAAATCACGCTGCCGGCACTCACCCCGCAAGAACTCTCCGAACCTCGTAGCGGTGGCGCCGAAAGCAGCGCGGAGATTGCCCAACGCGTGGCGCTTGCGCGTGAACGCCAGATTTCCAGACAAAATGGCAGCAACCAGAGCCTCAACGGTCGCGATATCGATCGGTTTTGTCAGCCGGACCAGGCAGGAAAAACGCTGCTGGAAGCCGCCGGACAACGTTTCCAATGGTCGGCGCGAGCCCATTACCGGGTGCTTAAAGTGGCCCGCACTATCGCCGATCTGGCGGCGGCCGCTCAGCCGGACGCCTCGCATATCGCCGAGGCAATCCGCTATCGCAGCGGCTTTGGCGACGCTTGAACTCCCTGGTGCCGGTGCGCAGCGCCTTATGCGAGCATCGGGTCAGGCCGGCTGAACAAGCGCTCGAAAGCGGGTAAAAAAGGTTCAAAAAGAAGCTATCAAGACTTGACTTATACACATTTAACAAAATTACGCACAGGCGCGGTATAGCCCGACCTCAACTCCGGCCCTTGATATATAAGCTATTGATTTAAATGAATTAAGCCAAGTTGCCCAGAATCCCGGCAAACTACCCGAACGCCTTATACGACAGGCGTTTGTGCCAACCTTACAGGGTTTTCCACAAAGTTATCCACAGCAATTGTGGATAGTTTAAAAATTGGCGCGAAATCAGGTAGATATAGAGAGATTGTCGATTTTTACGTGAAGAATAAAAGCGACGGCCGGGCGCAAACAAGCAATCGGTTCAGACGAGAAATCGAGATCCCGCAGAATTATTTTCTACGCTCGCGGAAAAACAGCCGCCGCGAAAGGGGGCTTGCATGACCCCAAGAGAAATGGGTCCCTCGCACTCGATTTGGAGGTAAACGGCGCCGGCGCGGCAAAAATCAGGTAGCGCTAACACAGCGCGGATAATCCTTCTCAGTAGGCGCACAAATAAACCAAAAAATCCGTGTCAAGTCTTGACTTATGCACAATCCGATTTTTTTCAAGCAAACCCGGATGTGTCACGGGCAAAACCTTGACGAAATTCATATCCATTTGATTTCAAAGTAAATTTTCCATCTGCCCAGATTCCCGGCAATCTGTCTGGAAGCCTTATCGGTCAAGCATTTAGGTCCGACTTTCGGAGATATCCACAAAGTTATCCACAGCAACTGTGGATAGTTTAAAAAATGTCTACGAATCAGTGGGATAAGCCCATTTCATCGCTTTTCACATGAACATGATTTCGATCTCACCGCAGGCCAGGTCCTGGCTGAAAAACCGGCTCCGGTGTCTCGTCACAAAAATATTTTTGTCTTCGGCACCAGGATAAGCGCGGAGCGCGCCATTTCAGCCTGCCGGCGCGCCCGCAATTCGCGGCACTCATGCAAGCGGATCGATGCAGTCGCATCAATACAATCTGAGCGAGCCAAAAAATTGATCGACCTGCTCGGCGGCGGGCTCAACCGGCGCAACAATCACCGCCTCGTAGACTTTGGCACCGCGCACGGCAAAACGCGCATGCATCACCCGGTGCTCATGATGCGCACCGGCGACGGTGCCGCTGGCGATAAACTCGGCGCCGGCCACCTGCTGTCCGGGGGTGCCGACATCGATCTGCACCGGATGCGTATCGAGTACCACATTTATATTGTGGGCCAAGCCGGTCTTGAGCGAATCCAGCACCGCGGCGGCCAATGCCGGGTCGTCTGCCGGCAGCGTCACCACGCCGACCGCAAACGAAGTGTCGCCGACCCGCGCACTTTGCATCAACATGGGCAGCGACTGGCCGGCAATCTTGGCATTGCGTTGATCAAGCCCGGGTTTAGCCGGGAACATCACCGAAAAACCGCCCTCTTGATTGACCACATTGCGCCAATCGAAAGACGGTGTGCAAGCGCTCAGCATTAACGTTGCGGCCGCCGGCAGCGCCAGGAACCGCAACCACCGCGGCAAAACACGAGGGGGCTGGGTTGTGGCCGGGAGCGCGGCCGGGAAAGTGCGCGGCAAGCGTGCCCGGGCGAACCGGACAAAAAACTGAGGCATGGGAATTAAGACTGAATGGTGGCAGGGAAGCCGTATTATCCGCCAGCCGCCGTCCGGCGGCGGTTAAACTCCGCGGTCGAACTCCGGGGTTGAACTCCAGGTCGAACTCAATAGTGACCCCAAGTCTGATAGTTAACGGCCGTACCCGGCGACATCCGGCGATTTGAACTAAAATACGCTGGCAAGATGCTGTTGCAAGTGCAAATCCGAGCACGATCCAAGCACCACCCGAGACCTGTCATGACTTCACAACCGAACATCCGCCGCCGTTTTACGCCACTACACGGTGCATTGCTGGCCGTGGCGGTATTGCTTGCGGTTGCGGCATGGCTGGCCTTCGGCACCGCCAAACAAGTGCCCGACGCAACCTTCACGCTGCTTTCCGGCCAGAAAATTTCCACCGCGCAACTCAAAGGCAAGGTCTACCTGGTCAGCTTCTGGGCTACCGACTGCGACACCTGCATCAAGGAAATGCCGCAGATGGTCCAGACCTATAATCAGTTCAAGAGCCAGGGCCTCGAATTTGTCGCGGTGGCGATGAATTACGATGCGCCGATGTATGTCGTCAACTACAGCCAGACGCGTCAGTTGCCGTTCAAGGTTGCACTTGACGATGGCAGCGCCGCCAAACAATTCGGCAACGTGCAATTGACCCCGACCACTTTTGTGGTCGACCGCGACGGACACATTCTGAAACGTTATGTCGGCGAACCTGAATTTACCGAATTAGCCGACTTGCTCAAAGGCGCGCTCGCCAAACAAGCTTGAAATAACGCGCCCTCTTTGGAAAGCCGTTTCGTTGCCGCGAAACGGCTTTTTTGCTATTGCGTTACCTACGAACGGCTTACCCCCGGGTCGCAGCAGGCCCCTTACCGCAAAAGATCAAGCCGGCGATATGTTCACTCGGCTTTCTGGTTGATCGACGCACGTAATTTCCCCGGCGTCATGCCGTAAATTTCCTTTACATCACGGATAAAATGGGCCGAGTCGGCGAAGCCGCATTCATAGGCAATCGTGGTAATCAATTTATCGGTGTTCAATAATAACCAACGCGCATAACGCAAACGCATCGAGCGATAAAACGCCTTGGGCGGCATACCCGTTTCACTCAGGAAAGCGCGCTCAAGCTGGCGCACGCTAATGCCTATCATCTTGGCGATAACCGAAATATTCAGCGGCGCTTCCAGGTTCTCTTCCATCAGGACAATGGCATGGCGGATATTAAAATTGTCGACCGCAAGATAACCCAAGGCGCGGCGACGTTCGACAAAGGAGCTGCCGCCCTGCCGGCTGACCGTCATTTGATGGATCACCTTGGACGCCCGGTCCGCGCCGCAATGCAAGCTGATCAGGCGCGAGGCCAATTCGATCACCGACACGCCGCCGGCACAGGTGATGCGGTCGCCATCGATGAGGTAATCCGAGTTGCCGGTGACCCGCAATCCAGGGAACAAACGCCGGTAGTCGTCCAGATGAAACGAGTGTACGCATGCGACGCGGCCCTCCATCAGCCCGGCTTTGGCCAGCACAAAACTCCCGGTGCACATGCCGATTAGCGGCACGCCGCTGTCGGCGGCCTGGCTTAAATAGTCCCAATACCGCTTATCCACCGCGTCGAGGTAAGGCAGCAAGCCGCCTATCGTCACCAGGTAATCGAATTGCCGCGGCGGCGGCAAGACCGTCTGCG
>Ga0302224_10000464_pt1 | contig 20232 bp, 19 predicted proteins | sample II_Palsa_E3_1_FD_193520 | JGI IMG/M metagenome (GOLD analysis project Ga0302224, IMG submission 193520) | Peat permafrost microbial communities from Stordalen Mire near Abisko, Sweden - II_Palsa_E3_1 | ecosystem: Environmental > Terrestrial > Soil > Palsa > Peat permafrost | place: Sweden... | reverse complement strand
ATATTCGCCAATATGGAGAAGGTCGAATCTTCCGGATAACGTCGCGGAGATAAAAAATTTTTTGAATGGTTTACCGAAACGGTATCATCCTTAACCTGAGAAAAAACAATAGATGGAAGTATCTGCATGACAAGGAGAAGGCGAGCACAGCTATACATTACATCAAATTGAGCGTACAAGTTACGTCATTTTTAAGAAAATATGGTAAACAGATTGATTGTTTCCCTTCAAGAAATTCAATCATTATTGCAGTTGCTAATTAGAAGATATACAATAGATTTGCTGGGTTGATTCATAAAATTCATTTGAAGCTTTTTTTAACAATATCTTTAGTATTTTCCATTTTTTTGCCTTCTCAAAAGGGCATTGCTCAAGACCATCCAGCAGAAAAAAAACCTTCATTTTTCTCTTACAACCCCAAAGATCAGACGGATATAAAAGAACTGCTTAGGAGCTTATTAAAAAAAGGCGCTGTGAAAAAACCTTATGACAGCACCCATATCCCGGGCAAACTTCACTTGTCTCCATTAGCTGCCCCCAATTATACGCCACAAACAGAATTCCAGGCCCTGGTGGGCTGTCTATTTGCTTTTTATACGGATAGTTCCATCAACGAAAACATTTCTTATGTTCTTACCAGTTTCGCTTACACACAGGAACAGCAAACCATTTTCCCTGTAGCAACCAGCATCTGGACAAAAAATAACAAGTATAATTTTCAAACAGACTGGCGTTACCTGGATTATCCTTCACAGACTTTTGGGCTTGGCGGAGGCTCGCCTATTTCCAAAGCCTATTATCTGAATTATAATTATTTGCGTTTGCACCAGAGTATTTATAAAACCGTCACCAATAAACTATACCTCGGAATTGGTTATGATTTTGATCGTTACTGGAATATACAGGAAGTGAATTCGCAAGGCGGTGATTCGGTGGGCGGCAAAACAGATTATGATAAATACGGGTTCAGCAAAACGGCCAATGCGTCGGGTTTATTATTTGGATTATTATATGATTCCAGGAAAAATCAGATCAATGCTGATAATGGCTCCTATCTAAACGTTTCTTATAGACCAAAATTCACGTTCTTAGCCTCTGATGCCAATTGGCAATCCTTAGTGGTTGAATTCAGGCATTTTCAAAAACTCCCGGCCAGTTCAAAAAGTGTACTAGCTATTTGGAGCTATAACTGGTTTACTTTGAGCGGGAATCCCCCTTATCTTCTATTGCCAAGCACGGGCTGGGATGCCACCTGGAATACCGGGAGGGGGTATACCCAAGGCCGTTACCGGAGCAAAAATATGGTGGATCTGGAGGGTGAGTATCGTTTTGGCATCACTTCTAATGGCCTGCTTGGCGGGGTCGTGTTTGCTAATGCTGAATCTTTCTCGGAAATCACCAACAACAGATTCGTTTATCTGGCTCCCGGTTATGGGGTAGGCTTAAGAATCAAACTTGACAAATTCTCCAAAACAAATTTTTGCGTGGACTATGGCTGGGGTCTTCCTGGTAACAAAGGATTTCAACTCAATATTGGAGAAGTATTTTAAAAAATTGACCTGCCATATCACTGAAATCTGTGAATACTGTAACTTTTCCCCAGAGTTTTGTAACAATTTAGCATTCATATTGTCCCATCTTTGTCCCCGGTCCTGCTTACTACCCGGGTTCTTGATCAATAACCTGTCTCGCGTAAGAGTATAATTACTGATAACCATGAAATCAAGTTTACCTTTTTTCAGGTTCTGTACGTTTCTTATTTTATTCCTCGCAAAAAATTCTTTTACTTTTTCAGCCACCATTGTATCGGTTGCCACAGGAAACTGGAGCGCCTCGGCCTGGCCCAATACGTCCAGAACGGGAACTATCACCACCTCTACCCTTTCGGCTACGGTAACAGGCGTTGGAACTACATTTAACACTCAGATCAGTGTCGGTAATATTATAGAAACGGTAGGCAATGTGGTGATCGGAACTGTCTTAACGGTCAACAGCGCCACATCGCTGACCCTAACTGCCAATGCGCTCTCGAATAACGCAGGTATCAATTTTAATTTCCAGGGCATTGGACCAAGTGATGCAGCGCTCATTGCGGGCGGAAATACAGTGACAGTAGACAATGCGTTTGCTGCCTGCGTCAGTCTCGGAACGAATAATAGTGGTGCCGGAGGATCTGATTTGATCTTCAGTGCAGGGTCCCAACTCACGGTCAGCGGTATTGTTACGGTTGGCGTTGTCGGACATTCAGGAAGTATAGACATGACAAATGGAGGGATCTTAATCTGCCAGAGGTTAAATGTTACCAATCCCGGTACATGGACTCCCGGTTTGGGCACAGTTGAATTAACCACAAGCAATACCCTTCCTGCCATCTTTTTTTCAAGTTTTAACAACCTGATCATTGTTTCCAATATAACCACGACGGGATCTGCCCTGACCATTAATGGCAATCTATCGATCGGCAGCGGGTCCGCTAATTTTACAGCCGCGGGTTTTGCATTAACAGTAAATGGAACAACTACGATAGGGGCAGGGACCCTTGGTGTTTTAACCATTTCCTCTGCAATCGGAGCAAAAACCTTTGTGGGACTTGTAACGGTGAATACAGGAGGGACATGGAACAATATATCGGGTGCCGCTGTAAATTTTCAAGGAGGGATACTAAACAGCGGAACATTTAATGCCGGAAATGGCATCCAGACATTTTCCACGAATAACCAAACATTAGTGGGGTCATTTACGATCCCCAATGTCACCGTGACGGCCATCACACTGACGAATAACAGCACCCTTACCATCACCTCCTCGCTCAACGGATCAGGAACCCTGGCCCAAGCAAATTTTGCCATTCTAAATCTTGATTTTCTTGGCGCAGCTGGTATCTCAGCCCTTATCGCCACTGCCCTGGACAATACGGTGAATTACGAATTTGCAGGTCTTCAAACAACCCTTCCAACCAACTATTATATTCTGAGTTTAAGCAATGCTGGAGTCAAAACACTGCAGGTCGCTACCGATACCGTCTATGGTGATTTTGATATGACGGGTACCACTACTGCAACCGGGGTGGTAGGAATGACAATCGGCGGAGATGTCAATATCGGCACTGGGGCAACTTTCAATTCAGGCGTTCTTAATTATACCGTTGACGGAGATGTCACCAATTCCGGAACATTTAATGGCAGTCCACTTTCGGTGATCGATATTGCCGGCGACGTCAATAATTCTGGAGCTTTCAATGCAAACCAGGATACAATTGTATTCAATGGCAACAGCTTAGAAACGATTACGGTTGCTATCACCAGTACAGGAAGCTTTGATAACTTGATCATCAATAATTCCGATGCAGGTCTTCAGCTGGAAAGCGATATTTCTGCGTCTACGACACTGAATATGACCCAGGGTAATATCGATCTCAATGGCAATATCCTTCTGCTAGGCACATCTCCCTTTAATACAGGCACCCTGCTAAGGACTTCCGGGACCATCATCAATAGCGTCAATGGAACTGGATCATTTACCCGGCTATTTGGAACATCTACTATCGCTGACGGAGCTATAGCGGGACTTTTTCCTATGGGCACGGTAAGCAATTACCGTCCTTTTTCTGTCTCCGCCCCACTGACGGCACCCAGCTCCGGAGGTTCTATTTCAGTTGATTATATAGATGCCCCTGGCAATACTCCGGTGAGCATTCCTGATCCTCCGGATACCATTGTAGTCCAGGATAATTTTTCCTGGTCGGTTATTGCCGGAAACGGTTTGGCAGGAGGCGTTTACGATCTGGATGCCGCGGGGACCGGTTTTGGACTAGTAGGCAATGTGGCTGATCTGCGGCTATCCCTCTTAGATAGTGTCGTAGGAACTCCCGGGGTCAATGGTGGAACTACAATCAATCCCCAGGTCAATAGAACAAACCTGAGTTTCGCCGATCTTTCCAACCCATTTTTTATCGGATCGATCGACTCCACGACAAGCCCACTCCCCATCAGCTTACTATACTTTACTGCAACGCCTGTAAATGGGGAGGTTAGACTGGATTGGGAAACGGCTGCAGAATTCAACAATGACCATTATACCATTCTCAGGTCAGTCAATAATTCAAGTTGGGAAAGTGTGGCACTAGTTCCGGGCTCGGGCAATACCAGCGTCGACACCAAGTATATGGTCTATGATCAAAAACCACTTGGTGGTGTTTCTTATTATCGTTTAGAGCAAACAGACCGGGACGGCAGACAATCCTATTCAGCTATCGTGTCGGTGAATATGGGTACCTCCACGACCATCAGCCTATACCCCAATCCCGCATCCAGTTATATCTTCATAACTACCGTAGGCACTGGTATGCCGGATATCAGTCTTATTAACGGTAGTGGCCAGCAAATGAATATTCCCATCCTGATTAATGGAAACAATGTGCGCTTAACCATATCAGATATCCCGCCAGGAACCTATTTCGTTAATATTATACAGAACGGGGTTTCCGAAACCAGGTCGGTCATAAAAAAATAATTGTCTGGTTTTCGCCGGGTTATATTTATTTCCCCTTTTTCACCACAAATTCATCCGGAATTTGCTTGGGTTATTGTTTTTCCTGCGAACTTCGACCAATAATAAATAGAATAGCACTTGTCGCGCATATTCATTACCGGTTCTGCGGATGGTCTCGGCAAAATGGCCGCCCAATTATTAGTCAGTGGGGGTCACCAGGTAGTCCTGCATGCACGCAATCCACAAAGGGCTGCTGATGCCATGGCATCGGTCCCTGGCGCCGAAGCCGTCGTAACAGGCGATCTTTCCGGAATTGCAGGGACAGTCGGAGTTGCTGAAAATGTCCAAAAGCTTGGTTTCTTTGATGCCATTATACATAATGCGGGTGTAGGATACCGTAAGTCCGTCCGGGGGAATTCGACCGAAGGGCTTCCAACGGTATTCGCCGTAAATAGTCTGGCGCCTTATATCCTGACTTGTTTGATCACCAGGCCGCACAGGTTGATCTATATCAGCTCAGGCCTCCACCGGAGTGGCGATCCGGGTCTCAAAGATCTTATTTGGAAGGAAAGGCGCTGGAACGGATTTAGCGCGTATGCCGACTCAAAATTGCACAACGTGCTTTTGGCTTTTGCGGTTGCCCGCAAGTGGCGGGACATATTATCCAATGCCATGGAGCCAGGTTGGGTGGCAACAAAAATGGGAGGCCCTGATGCGCCAGACAGCCTGGTGGAAGCTCCGAAAACACAAGCATGGCTGGCTGCCAGCAGTGATCCTGATGCCCTGGTTTCCGGAAAGTATTTTTTTCACCAGCAGCCCGCTGAATACCTGCCTGCCTCAAATGATGCCCAGATCCAGGATCGATTGCTTTCGGAATATGAAAGGATATCCGGGATTTCATTCCCGTCGAATGAATAAAGCCTGCACTGGGCCGCTTCATCGGTTTAAATCCTTTAGATTTGGACATCCTTAAATTCCACATATGGAACAATTGACCGACTTGCCGCTGAGCTGGACTTTTGCCCAAAAACTTTTTTTCCGCTTCTTTTTCTTTTTCTTTCTGCTTTATTTTATTTTTAATCCCAATGATGTCTTCCCCTTTTCGGACCAACTGTATGCACTCTATAATCCCTTTTTCCATCAGCTGATTCCTTGGCTTGGAAAGCATTTGCTTCACCTGAATTATGAGATCACCATATTTACAAATGGCAGCGGGGATACGACTTATGATTATGTAGCGCTCTTATTCATTGTTTTGCTATCCCTTTTAGGTTGCGCGATATGGACCATCGCAGATCCGCGGAGGAGGCAATACGAACTTTTATATTATTGGCTGACGGTAGGGGTTCGATACTATTTGGCAGTAACTATGTTCAGCTATGGATTTGTAAAAATATTCAAACTTCAATTTCCTTATCCGGGACTTACGCGCTTATTGGAACCCTATGGAAATTCTTCTCCCATGGGTCTCGCCTGGACTTTTTTGGGATATTCGCAAGGTTATAATTATTTCATGGGTTTTTTGGAAGTGCTATGCGGCCTGTTCCTATTTTTCAGGAGGACGACGCCTCTAGGCGCACTACTTAGTTTACTAGTCGCAGGACACGTGATGGCATTAAACTATTTCTTTGATATTCCTGTAAAACTGCTTTCCACCGCAATGGTAGTCATGGCCCTCTATCTCTTGAGCGGTAATGTCCGGCATCTCCTGGATCTTTTTTTCTTACATGGATCAACCCGTCTTACGATTATTAATCCATTGCGCATACGAAAAAAATGGTTGTATTATTCTTTTAGGATCCTTAAGTTCTTGTTTTTTGCATTCGTTCTTGCCCTTAATATTTCCGATGGCGCGGATGGTCTCCATAAATATGGCGATGGCGCTCCAAAGACAGCGCTTTTCGGTATATACAATACAGAAACATTTTTGAAGAACAGGGATACCCTGGCGCCATTGGATACGGACACCCTGCGGTGGAAACAATTTGTCGTCATTGGCAATAGTGCCTATGCCTGGGTCACGATCAAGATGATGAACGACAGCTTGAAGTCATTCGCCTACCGGCCTGATACCATCAATAAAACCTTAGTCCTTTTTAGTTATGCGGACACCAGCAGGAAGTATTTATTCAACTATAGTTTTCCTCAAAAAGACCTGATGGCGCTTAAAGGGAATTGGAAAGGCGAATCGGTTGAGATCCGGTTGAAGAAATATGACTTGAACCGATTCTTACTGGTAAAAAGAGGATTCCACTGGATCAACGAATATCCTTTGAACCGCTAGCAAACAGGATGATTGAATAGAAGTAACTATTGCGGAGCCATTTGCGCTCTCTGTTTGTAATCCATACTCCTGATTCCACCATAATTTCCGATATTAAGGTCATTTTATAAACCTTTGCACATGGTCAAGAATTACTTTAAGGTAGCCTGGAGAAACCTGATGAAAAATACCGTCTTTTCGATTATCAATATTTTTGGCCTCTCCATTGGGCTGGCATCCTGCATGCTGATCGTGCTTTACCTCTATATTGAATTATCTTACGATACTTACCACAAGGATATCAAACGCCTTTACCAGGTTGGCTCCATTTTTAATTTTTCCGGAAAGGAAGAGCGTTATGTCGCATGGCCGGCTGTCATGGCGGCCAATATGAAACAGGATTTTCCGGAAATAGCACAAACGGCAAGACTATTGCCATTCAATCTGTTTGGCGAATATCAGACCTTGATCCAATACACCCAACCCGATGGCAGGATCTTTTCATTTTATGAAACCAAGGGCAGCGCCGCGGACCATTCTTTCTTTCAATTGTTCGCTTATCATTTTATCGAGGGCAATCCCTCTATGGCACTCAACAAGCCCAATTCCATTGTCATTTCGAAAGATATTGCCGACAAGATTTTCAAAGGCCAGACGGCGCTCAATAAGGTGATCCGGGTCCGAAGCAGTATCAATGGTGACCATGATTGTGCAGTAAGCGGGGTTTTTCTCGCCAATGACCAACCGTCACATATCGACAGCAGGTTTTTTATCTCTTTTTATGGAGGAGCAATTGAAGATCGCATGAAAGGGGATGGGGACAATATGACATTTGATAATATGTACACATCCTATCTCTTGCTGAAACCCGGAACCGATCCCAAACAAATGGAGGCAAAGTTCCCGGCATTCATCGATAAATATTCAGGTAAAGATTTAAAGGTTTCCGGTTTTTCAAGAAAGGCATTTCTCATACCCGTAAAGGATATCCACCTTCACGCAGACATGGTGGAAATGAGCCCCTCCGGAAGTGTTACCTATCTCTATATGCTTGGTTCGATTGCCATTTTCATTTTGGTTATTGCCAGCATCAACTTTATGAATCTTTCCACCGCCCGTTCATCCAAACGGTCTTCTGAAGTGGGCATCCGCAAAGTCCTGGGTGCAGAAAAAAAAGCCCTGGTCCTGCAGTTTCTGGGTGAGTCATTATTGATGGCTCTCATTTCTTTTGTTTTTGCGGTCGTTTTGCTGGTATTGCTTTTGCCGGTATTTAAGCAGGTATACGGCCAAAGCATTTCCTTAACCGGCGCTTCCTATATCCTGATGTTCGGATTTTTTTCTGTGCTGTCTTTGATCACAGGCCTCTTGGCCGGTAGCTATCCTGCCTTTTATTTATCCTCATTTAAACCGATCAGTGTGCTGAAAGGCAAATTCTCCAATTCAATGGCCGCCGCTTCTTTAAGGAAAGGGTTAGTGGTATTTCAATTTGTTATTTCTGCGGTATTAATCACCGGAACCTTTATCATTTCCAGTCAGATGCAATTTTTGCGTTCTACGGATATGGGTTTTTCAAAAGACCAGCAGATCATAATACCATTGAAAAGCAAAGAGGCAAAAAAAATGTATGCCGCATTCAAAAATGAACTTAGTCAAAATAAGCAGGTATTGTCCGTGGGTGCTTCTGCCTATTACCCGGGTATTTCCAATCCGAGTTCGGATAATTTTCACAAAGAGGGGCAAAACGTGCATTCGGGACAAGATGTACGGATAAATCATGTCGACGATAACTATTTGCAGACTTTGGAAATTAAGCCAGTAGCGGGCAGGTTATTTTCTCCGGATTTTATAGTCACAGATACGAATGACCGGGTTATCCTAAATGAAGATGCCATAAAAAAAATCGGCTTTGGATCTCCACAGGCCGCTATTGGCAAAAAAATATATAACGTGTACAAAGGAAAAGCGTACAGTAGCGAAATCGTAGGCGTCGTAAAAGATTTTCATTTTGAAGACCTCCACCTTCCCATAACCCCTTACGCTTTTTATCTAAATGATAAAGCCTATTATAATTATGCCATCGTTCATGGAGGAAAGGGAGACATCCATGCACTGCTACAATCCATAGAAAATACCTGGCGACAGCTTGACCCCGGAGAGCCATTTGTCTATAGTTTTTTGAACGAAGATTTTCAAAAAAATTATTCGTCGGATGAGAGGTTGTCCAGTATCGTAGGACATTTCTCAATAATTGCTGTGCTTATCTCCTGCCTTGGATTATTTGGGCTGGCCGCCTTCAGCGCCGAACAGCGGAGTAAAGAAATAAGCGTCCGGAAAGTACTAGGGGCTAGTGTTACCCGGATAGTTGGATTGCTATCAAAAGACTTTCTCCAATTGGTAATCCTTGGGGTTCTAATCGCCATTCCGGTTGCCTGGATCCTGATGCATAGATGGCTGGAAAGTTTTACCAGCCATATCCGTATAACCTGGCTGGTATTTGCTCTCACCACCTTGATAGCAATGACAATTGCATTTTTAACGATCAGTTTTCAAGCCATCAGGGCAGCACTGGTGAACCCAGCAAAAAATCTTAAGAGTGAATAGCTTAAGAGATAATTCATTGGGTCGCACCTTTGCGTACCCGGTAGTTAAATTCTCTCTATAAGTAGGGCTTCCTCCTCTTTAAGTCTTTGCGTTTCTTTTCTATTGAGTTTGTCCTGTCTTAAAAAATTGGAAAAAATAGCGGCTATGACCAATGCCAAAAAACCCTGGATCAGCAAAGTATCCGGGGCGCCAATTTGTTGAGACAAAGCACCCACAAGCAAGCTGCCCAAGGGCAGCATGCCAAAAACAGCCATGGCAAAATAACTGATCACCCGGCCCCTCATGTTTTTGTCCGCGTTTACCTGTAATAAGGTATTACAAATAGCGGTTTGCGACATGGTTCCAAAACCGCATAATATGGCAAAAAACATGGCGAGAGGGAAATATCCAATTTGAGAAAAAAGTATGAGGGCAATTCCAAATATGATCGTATTGACCAGTAAAACTATTTTTAAATCAGTCCCAGGTTTTAAGGAGGCTAAAAAGAATGTTCCACACACCGCTCCTATCCCAATAAAGCTATTGATAAAACCAAAAGTGGCAGCATTCCCCTTAAAAATTATTTTTGCGAATACCGGGAGTAAAGTATTGTAAGGCAATACCAACAGGCTGACCAGACTAAGTAAGATCAGGATAATCGCTATAGATGATGTGTTTTTTAAATATACAAACCCTTCCACAAGCTCAGAGCCCATATTCTTCTTTGCGGTAGAAGGTATGTAGGCAGGGAGATTCATCTTTACCAAGCAAAAAATAACGGCGACAAAACTTAAAGCATTCAGCAGAAAACAGATACCGGCGCCGAACTTTAGCATCACAAGACCGGATAAAGCGGGGCCGACTAAGCGGGCGAAATTATTGAGGGAGGAGTTGAATGCAAGTGCGTTAGGGATGTCGGCTTTGTCCTTTATCATGTCATGTACCAAGGGTTGTCTGGCCGGAACATCAAATGCATTGATCACTCCGAGGATGGCGCTTAGGCTCAATATCTCCCAAACGGCATAGTGATGGGTGAGGGCAAGAATAGCAAGCAAGACGGCCTGTAACATCGCAGCTATTTGCGTAACCAGCAGTATATTATAGCGGTTGTACCGGTCGGAGATGATGCCTCCATAAAGAGAAAAAACAAAGGAAGGGAATTGCGAAACAAAAACGGTAAGACCCAGCATGAAATTGGAATGCGTAATAGTATATATCAGCCATGCCACGCCAGTCCGCTGCATCCAGGTGCCAATTTGCGAAGTGCCTTGACCAATAAAATATAAAACGTAGTTACGGTTTCTAAACGACCTGAAAGTAGTTGATTTCAAATTAAACTTCATCTGCTATGGTCTTTCCACCAATTCCTTTTTAGCTTACAAAGTTAATTATTAGTAGCCGATGGCTTCCTGTAAAAGGCAAACTGTAGAAAGCTTGTGGGTAAATTCAGGCCAGGATCCAAAAATGCCTTTAGTTTAAAAAAGTCATGCTTTAGAATACTTGCTCATATTCCAACCTTCGAATGGCTTAACTTTAGCACCATGCTGCGTACAAATTTTCTGATGAAAAGTTACCGGCATACATTCACCGCACAGGGCATTTTCGCCACTGACGGAATAATCAGGTAACGGCTTCGTATACACTAACCACTGGTAATAGCGCTACGATCTGGAGATTGAACAGCCGGGTGCTTCCGGTTATCTGTAATGACCTGGAACCCAATGACGACCGCCATAAGGACCATAATCATAATGTCCGGGAACCCATCCAGGTCCGTGGGTGACCACGCAGGAACCTAGGCTAAAAACTGTTACCAGTACCAGCAATAAGATTTTAATTTTTTTCATAACATGGAGCATTAATAGGGTATTCAATTAACATTTGACCTTCTTAAATACAGAAAGTTTAACGCTTTTATTCCTTCAAAAATTGTGTAAAAAGCGAAAATGGATTACCTTTTTCATAAGGGTTTTCCATGGCACAAAGCTGCTGTTCTAAGGTGCCGGTAATTCACTCACCTTATATGAAACAGCCGCCCCTTGCAATAGCATTCCCACAGATAAATTTTTTGATCACCAGCAGGATTGGTTTTTCTACTACAATCCTTTATTTTTCAGATCGGTTTCTGAAATATGAAATAACAGGTTTACAAATTGAAATTGAGCGACAGGTTCAAAATTGGCATATAACCAATTATAGGGATTTTGGTAATAGTGTCTTGGGTTGACTAGTTGGAGGTCATCTATAAGAATCCACCCCGTGTCGGGTTTTTCTGAAGCAAATTTGATCTCGGGATGCTGTTTGAGGATATTGTTTATCTCTATCCTGGCTTGGCCATAATCAATATTGGTGTCGGCCATCTTTTTGTACACTGTTTTTTTGTCAATGATGAGTTCATTCGTGTAGGCCATTACCCAGGGAAAATAAAATGCTACGGAAAAAAATAGGTATACTGGTGCCACCCAATTGAGGATCCACCACCCTTTGATCTGATCTATCTTCACAAATCCATATCCCATGGACAGGTATATCGAAGGCCAAATCACGAGTAAATATCTGACACCAATCTGAAAGGGGTTGACAATTGTCAAGACCAGAAAAAAACCAATTATGGGGACAACAAAAAAAGAATAGGTTTGGAGGAATTGTTTTTTTGAAAAATTAAGGGCGCCAAATACCAGACTGATGAACATGAAAATAAGGGTGGAAATTGGCATTTTGAAAAAGCCGGCAACCAGGTAATAATACCAAAATCTGCCAGAATCCCGGTATTCTCCAAAAAAATAATTACCCGGATAGGTCCTTAGAGGATCTCCATATTTTAGAAATTCATTAAACTTTAATAAATCAACAGCATAGAGATAATTCTCGGGCACCGGTATGGGCAACCATTTGAAAAATGACCATGAGGCCTGTAAGTTTTTGAAAGACCCGCTTCGAAAATGATACTGCCCTATCGGCACAAAACTGTGCCGGAAATAATACACGGTATTAATAACTAGCAAGATGATAATTATGGATACGAAGGCCTTTGCGGCAGCAAACCGAACCGTCTTCCAGGATATTGCCCGAAGGGCGCTGAATTGGATGATGGCTATACTAGCGAGTATGGGTACCAGGTATAATAAAGTCAGTTTTGCGACAAGTCCAAATCCCGCACATACACTGCAGTAGATAAACTGTCGGCTTTGTTTTGACTGACGGTATCTCCAGAAATGGTATAGTGTTGCTAAAGTGAAAAAACCAGCCGGCAGGTCCGTGCCAATCAATCCGGCGTTTGCAATAACAAGCGGGTCGAATAAAAATAAAATCAGGACCCAGCACCAAACCCAGCCTCCATATAATTGGTTGGCCCAGCGAAATAAGTATAATGCACAAAGAAGAGAATAAATGACCATCAGGTACCTCCCCTGCATCTTGTCCTTGACCCCATAATCCACAGCCTTCATCCCCGGATGTATCAACTGTTTGATTATCCTTGGTATCAGTGCAGGAGCCGTCATTGGAGTTTTGCTGTCATAGAGGTTGTCCGTCCGTTCAGGATGGCCAAGTAACCAGTTTTTGGCATATTCAAAATTGGTAGATTCGTCAATACAGAGGTTCCTTCTTGAAATGGAGTAATAGGTTACCGCGATGTGCAAACTAAGAATGATCAGTAACAGCCAATTTCCTGTCTTTGATGGAAAAGCCGGGATGGAACGACTGACATTCATGAAAATGCGGAAATTTTAGGATCCTGATCCAATACTGTCCAAAATACAAATTTCTTTATTCATTGGGGGGAATCGTTTGTTTAGGAATAAAATAATACCATTCCATTGGCGCCGGTCTGCCTTCCTCAAATATGATCTTTCTCAATCCTATATCGAGCATATCAGTCTCTGCAAAATGATAATTCCTGGCTTTGCTTAGATCGTCAATACTCTTAAAAGCCCTGATAATGTGAGTGGCAGAAAAAATCTCCTTTAAATAGTCACCTGTAGTGATATCTATAAAATCATGGACCTCGATTAATAATTCGCAATTCCTGAAATAAGAAAGATTCCCTGCTGTGAATATTTTTTTTTCATCTCCTTCACAATCACAAAGGATGAGTTGATGGCCCAAGAAATGGAGTTGATCAAACATACCAGCCGCAAAGCTGTTGCCGATCTTCAGGCTACCGGCGACCCGGTTCAAAGAAGCCATTTGTGCGCAGTGTTTGCGGGCTCTTTTGCTGCTGTCATAGGCATACACCACAGCAGAAGGTATCCTTCTGGCAAAGCCTACTGCGTAATATCCATCCCCGCAACCGATATTAATGATTTGATCGAAATTCTTTTTACATAGGTTTTCAATCAGGTCGGAAATCTCCATTTCATAACTCCCCATGATTTTCGAAAAAAAGCGGTCATTATGATAAATAAATTCCGGATAAATAAGTCCCTTAAATGGGCCGTACCTAACCACCGGTTCCTTTAATACCTCGATGATTTGGCGGTCATTTTCCAGTTGTTTTGAAATAGCGATCTGGCGTTGGGAATGTATATAATCACCAATCTTTATAAAAGGTTTTATAAAAAACCATAAAAAGTCATTTTTAACAAAAAATCTGATGTAAGATCTAATGCTCTTATTCATAAATGGAGTCTTTCCCTTTATGGCCAGGGAGGGAGAATACACCATCAGGACATTTTGTTGGGCCTGTGGTTGCAATCAAATTCTTAAGCCCAACACCAGGAAAGCTTTCGCATCTTAAAATAGTTTCCAAAAAAGAGGCATGGATAATCCATGGAATTTTGCTAAGAGTGATTGGTATATTGTCCCGAACGGTCAATATCACCGTGTAAAATATGAAATTTCAGCATTTTTTCATGAAGCTCTTTATTCAAAACGAAAAGAAGGCAAACGCGGGAATACGAATAATTTATTTTAAAAAATCGGCTTAATGATAAAATGGCTGCTTTCCTTGAATTAATTTAACCCATAAGTCTCCATTTTCCTGTAAATAGTCGTTAGCCCTATATTAAGAAGTCTGGCCGCCTCAGCCTTATTTCCTTTAGTAAGGAAGGTCCAATACCACCATGGATTTCACCCGATTTCTGGAGGAAAAAACAAAGTATGGCAAGAAGAAAAAATAGGGTACCAATTTGAAAAAAGGGTTCATAATGGCAGTGGATCAGAGATTGGCGTGACAGAAATATACTGTGCATATTTGTTAAAGTGAAAAGGTTTTTCATTTTGGAAGCATTCTTTATTTTAATTTCGTATAATTCATAAATCATATACGTATTCCTGCTTCAATACCACACAGTATTTCATGGTAAACCAGGAATAGAAAGCGAAAAAGGTCTGGTCTTTGCTTGAAATTCTTTGCCAAGGGCCTGAAAATTTCATAAATTACCATTATGCCAATTTTTCCAAAGCTTTTGTTGAATGATTCAGAATGCTGTTATTCCTCTGCCTCTTCATTTGATTTATTATTCCCCAAACTAAAATAATATTATGAGCAAAATCACCCTTAAAAGATCCGTGCCATTTTTAGCTCTTGTCTTTTTTTCCATCGGAGCTCTCTTTGTTCCTACCCTCTCCAATTTTGACGACGGAAAATATAATCTTGCAGACATTGCCTGGATGCTGGTTGCTACGGCCTTAGTTTTTCTTATGACCCCGGGTCTTGCCTTTTTTTACGGAGGAATGGTCAACCGGAAAAATGTGCTTTCTACTATGATGAAAAGCGTAGTGGCTGCTGGGGTGGTCAGTGTGCTCTGGGTCCTCGTAGGTTATAGCTTATGCTTTGGAGACACTGTACATGGATTCATCGGAAATCCTGCGACCCATTTCTTTTATAAGGGTATTGCTTCGGGAAAACCCTGGGTGTTTGCGCCAACAATACCAAAATCGCTTTTTTCCATGTTTCAACTCATGTTCGCCATTATCACTCCCGGATTGGTTGTAGGTGCTATTGCAGAACGCATGCGTTTTACTGCCTATGTCCTTTTCACAGTTTTATTTAGTTTATTGGTATATGCCCCACTCGCGCATTGGAGCTGGAGTCCAAATGGTTTTCTAGCTAAAATGGGCGCTCTTGATTTCGCTGGCGGTACCGTGGTCCATATTTCAGCGGGTTGCGCTGCACTCGCGGGAGCAATGGTTTTAAAACGTCGAAAAGTACATATTGACCGGATAATTACAAAACCAGCCAATATTCCCTACATATTAATCGGCACGGGATTATTATGGTTTGGATGGTTTGGATTTAATGCAGGTTCTGCCATGGGTGCCAATACTCTTGCGGTTTCTACATTTTCTGTTACCAATGTTGCGGCGGCTGCCGCCGGTTTATCCTGGATGTTTTTTGATGTTTTGAGAGGGAAAAAACCTTCCGTAGTAGGATTTTGTGTAGGGGCTGTAGTAGGGCTTGTGGCTATTACTCCCGCTTCAGGTTATGTGGCAATCCCCCAAAGCATTTTTATTGGTGTGGTGGCGGCAATCATTTCAAATATTGCCGTGCACATTAAATCAAGAACCAGGGTCGACGACACACTTGATGTTTTCCCATGTCATGGGATTGGTGGCATGGTAGGCATGTTGATGACGGGAATTTTTGCATCCAAAGCAATAAACGCCGCTGGAAACAATGGCTGGGCCTATGGAAATGCAAGTTTCTTCCTTATTCAGTTAAAGGCAATGGCCTGCGCAGTGGGCTATAGTTTCGTGGTTTCCTTTCTGATATTCAAATTCATCAACTTTATCATTCCTCTTAGGGTGACTAACCAGGAAGAAGAGGAAGGGCTGGATGCAAGCCAACATGATGAAAATTACGTACAGGGTACACTACTCGTGTCGACTAAAGCCGGACTAAAAGAAGAACTTTTGGATTCTTAAGAAGTTCCAGAACTTTGTCGCTAGTCATCCTAGTTTGCTCTGAAGTCGGAATCCCCTGTTTAATAATAAAATTGCATAAAATCTACATTCTCCATGTTAACCTGATTTTTCGATCGAAGGATTGTATTTCTTTAAAAATCCGGGTTCGATCCATGCAATCCCGGGCCTAATTACTTTACTGGCAAATGGAAATATCCATTTGTAATCTTATATACAGGCCCGCTAGAGGAAATGGCAATATCTCCAGAAAAAGTACCTTCTACAAAGGTGGATGTTATAGCTTTCAATTGAAGAGTGACTTGATTAGGGAAAAGAAAAAAAGAACTCCATTCAATGGGGTTTCCTAATAAGCCCGACGGGTAGAGGTTGATCGTTACTGGTGGACCGCTTAAATTGACTGTATCCAGATAGGGGGAACTGGTAGTCAGTGGGGAAGAGGAAATAAGGTTTATAACAAACTCGCTGGTGATGTCAGCATTATAGGCGATAAAGTCAGCGGTATAATTGTGTAAACTCGAGTCAGCATTTAAGATACAGCCCGCACTTGTGCTGAAAGTTTTAAGGGAACCATTTTCAAGAAAAGAAATGTAAGAGGAAGAGCCGTTGTTTTTGTGGCAAGACCCAAATATGGTGAAAAGAATAAAAAGACCTGAATAAGTTAAGAAGAAAATGGACTTTTTCATAAAGCAGCACAAAACGCAATGTATACATTTTTGGTCAATCCTTACACTCTAAGAAAGCCGATTTTTTATAAGATGGAGCGTAAAACCAAACCATCGCTCTCGTGGATTAGATGTAAGCGACATTATTCTTATCTAGTGAACAGTAGACCTGGTCAAAGAATGTACTGCCTCACAGTTTCAAGAGATGCTTCACTTATTGAACAGGCAAAGGATCCATCTGACCAGAAGATACGCCGATAGCAATTTTGCTTGAGGAGCAAAGTTGGATGCAACAACCATAATTGATCTGTGCTTTCCCGCTAACACAAAACACCAAGGTATAGTTACCTATCAATTCGGCAGCATATTTTCTCATTGACCTGCTATTTTACTTCTTCGTTCGAGTAAAACAGTATTACGCCAAACTCCATTCATCTTTCCTATTTTTTCTCTTTCACCAAGGATTCTAAAACCAAGTTGTTCATGAATTTTAAGGCTGGCTTTATTTTCCGGAAAAATGCCTGCTTGTAAGGTCCAAAACCCATGTTGCTCGCTTTCCAATATCAATTGTTGCAAGATTTGTTTTCCAATTCCTTTCCCCTGACTATCAGGATCCACATAGACGCTGACTTCGGCCACCCCTGCATAGACACATCTTCCGGAAACGGGTGTCAAGGCCGACCAGGCAATCACCTTATTATTGCTAACCATCACCAACCGGGGGCTGGAAACATGAGATCGATCCCATTCCTCCCATTCAGGTGCAGCCGTTTGAAATGTCGCGTGCCCGGTAGCGATGCCTTTTTCATATATCGACTTTACTTCCGGCCAATGCTCAATCCTTAAAGGTTCAATATTCATACGATTATTTTAATTGCAGCATTCAGCACCACAACAAGTAGCCGTTTTTTCAGCAAAAACGGTAATACTAAAAATACCTGTGCCGGAAAGTTCAAATGTTAACAATTCTTCTTTCGACAAATAAGTGCTTAAAATATCACCTGGAATGACGATTGGTTTTTCTTTTTGGATTGTAATGTTTTTAAATCCGTTTAGTTCAATTAATTCCAGGTAGGCTTCTTTTTGGACTGCGCCAGCAATGCATCCGGAATACATTTCTGCGGCTTGCCGAATTTTCCCCGGGAGTGATCCAATCAATACGGTATCTGAAATGCTAAAATGACCGCCAGGTTTCAATACACGGAATATTTCTTTAAATACCCCATCCTTGTTAGGCACAAGGTTTAAAACACAATTGCTGACAATGACATCTGCCATCCCTGAAGTAACCGGCATTATTTCAATATCTCCCTGTCTGAATTCCACATTATGAAACCCAAGTTTTTCCGCGTTTTTTCTTGCTTTTTCAATCATGGCTGACGTAAAATCGATACCGATCACCTTGCCCGTTTCTCCGACTTCGGATCGGGCTATAAAGCAATCATTACCGGCACCTGAACCCAGGTCAATGACTACATCTCCTTTCTTTATATGAGCAAACTGGGTCGGAAGCCCGCAACCCAAACCCATGTCAGCATCAGGGTTATATCCATTTAAGGAAGAATAATCCTCATTCATAATGTTATACGCTTCATCGGAACAGCATCCTGATCCGCAACAGGAAGTCTCATTTGTACCTTTATCTTGTAAGGCGATCTCGGCATATTTTTGTCTGACCATATCCTTTATTTGCTGATGAGTTTGCATGATATATATTTTACAAATTAAAAAATGCTTTTCAAATTTACATCCAATAACCAACTGAGCTTGCCTGTTCAACAAATCCGATGATCGTTTTTTCTATTTCGTCCCTCAGTTTTCGGGTAAAGTCTAAGGTTTCTTCAGGCGTTCCTTTAAACGAGGAAGGATCAGCAAATGACCAGGCAACTCTTTTAACGGGTCCTGGGAATATGGGGCATCTTTCTGCACTAGCCGCATCACAAACCGTAATTACAGCCTTAAAGAGTTTGCCCTCTCTAAACAAATCAAAAACGCCTTGCGTTCCTTTTTTTGTTAAATCAATTCCTACTTCCTGCATAACTCTAATCACATTGGGGTTTAATTTTCCTGGCTCAATTCCAGCGCTCTCGGCCTGAAAGCGATCTTTGCCATACTTATTTAAGAATGCTTCGGCCATTTGACTACGCGCAGAGTTATGAATACAGACAAATAATATGCTGTGCATTACTTCGGCCATATATTATATTGTATTATAGCAATAAAACGATTGATTAAACCAAAAAAAATCAACAACAGCTATCTTCGGCATTATAAATTATAAAAAAATTTTCCATTTCCTTTCTATACTGCTTCCACATCTTTTCATCAATACAATAACAAACACTGGTTCCTTCAATGGTTCCTTTGATCAAACCGGCATTTTTCAACTCCTTGAGGTGTTGGGAAATCGTAGCTTGTGCAAGGCCAAGTTCATCCACTAATTCTCCACAAATACACGCGTTGGATCTTATAAGTTGCTGGATAATGGCAATACGGGCAGGATGAGCCAGGGCCTTCATCATGACCGCCAGTTTGTTTTGTTTATCTGAAAATATTTCTGTTTTTGTGAGGCCCATATTCAACGGTATAACGCAATATTACGATAGTTGGATGAAAGAACCAAGAATAAATTTCATTTTTTGTAAATAAAAACCCTCTCGAAGAATCGAGAGGGCTTCTTAATTAATACAGGAGCTCAATTAAATATGAGCGCAGGTTGCCTTTTGACAAGTCGGCTTACATGGGCAAGTAGGCGGGCACGGACAGACCGTGGTATTAGCCTTTTTTGCATGTTTAGCCACTTTATGATTGTGGTTGGCAAATGACCCTAGTGTAATCACACTGGCCAAAGCCAATAGAAATGCCTTTTTCATATAAAATGTATTTGAAAATTAATTGATTAAAATCTTTTCATTGGAATCTAACTAGCGTTGGGTGGTTTCCAGCTTTTACTGAAATAATCGGAGACCAAATCCTCTTCAAAATGGAAATAGAGGTTTTCGGAGTAATAAATTGGGTAATAAGAAGCAGCCAACGGTTGATTTATAAAATTATAGCACAAGGGACAAACTAAACACGAGATATCTTTACAATTCGCAGAGTTATTTTTACAAGGAGTTTTCTTTCCACAAGGCATTTTTATCGCCGATAGTATTTTGGAGCAGGGCCTTAAATTTTTTGAGGTAGAATTAACGCTTACCGGCACCTGAAACGTTTCCGCAATATAGGTGAACAACACTAGAAGTAATATCAGCGCCTGAATTTTCATGCTATATAAATGTAATCAATTTATTTGATTTGCCTTTCAAGTTTATTCATGCAGTGTATATGATTGTAAATTGCGGGATTGAATTATCTAATTATTTTTTT
>Ga0302224_10000425_pt1 | contig 21456 bp, 8 predicted proteins | sample II_Palsa_E3_1_FD_193520 | JGI IMG/M metagenome (GOLD analysis project Ga0302224, IMG submission 193520) | Peat permafrost microbial communities from Stordalen Mire near Abisko, Sweden - II_Palsa_E3_1 | ecosystem: Environmental > Terrestrial > Soil > Palsa > Peat permafrost | place: Sweden... | reverse complement strand
GTTCAAATTCATCGCGACCAGGAGCGTCCACTACTGCGCCTCTATGAAGCAACATCTTAACGAGCTCACTGTCGCCCGACTCGACAGCGCCTAGAAGAGCAGTACTAGCCTCGGGATACGGAGGCGCATTGACCTCTGCACCAGAATTCAGCAGAAGTCTTGATAGCGATTTATGCCCTGCTTTTGTTGCAACTTGAAGAGGTGTTGCGAGTCCGAATCTCGACGGCCTGATATCATATTCGCCCAGACTAGGGGCATTGACGTTTGCCCCAGCTTTCAACAGAATTTTTATCAATTCGAGTTCATCATTAATATGATCTTCATCGTCGCCCCATCTCTTCAATCCTCGCACAGCTCGATCAATTGCTGCTCGAAGCGGTGTCATGCCATAGGTTGTTTCATCATCAGGCGCATTTTTCGAGAGGTTGCTTGCAGCGATGTTGACGTCTGCCTTATTCTGAATCAACGATTGTACTACTGCAGTGTTGCCACAGCATATCCTCCAGAATAGCGCAGTCATAGAATGCATTGCATCCTTGAGCGGAACTATATGAAGTTTATTCACATCTGCACCAGCGGCCAAAAGCATTTCTACCATCTTGGGACTCTCCGCGTTCCAAAGGGGTGAGTCTCGACCAGCATTGTCTCCAGCTGCTAGAAGATGTTGAACGATCTCGAAATCATCTAGGCGCAGGGCACACATAAAAAGCTCGTCGAATGACCTCGACAAATGAAAAGTATGAAGCTGATTTGAGCCGCCAGTGAGTATTATAGCATCCACAGGTTTCGGAGATCCTAATGTCCGCACCAGATTACTTCTTTTCGCAAGTAAGGCTCGCACAAGCCCCAAGTTACCCCTTCGAAGAGAATGTGCAAAAATATGCTCCATGCATGCCTCGATAGTAGGAAACTTAGCAGAGAGAAGAACCTCCAATACAGGAGATGGTATATTATCAACGATCCAATCAAAGAAATTAAAACTGCGTTGACTAATTGAGATACCAAGCATATTGTTGGACGATAACCAAACAAAAGTTTTGAGTAGGCGAACAACCGGGTCTAGATCGGACAAGCCTAGTTGCAACTCCCATTCTGTTCGCAAGTCCCCACGATAATCTTTGGGAATCGTCACTCTGTCAGTGAACTTATCAAGGATAGATGTCATTAACGCCAACGGTTCGCGAGTATCAAAGGTAAGAAGTGGGCCATTCACTGTCGTAGGTGACCGTTGTGGTCTCGAGGGTGCAGGAGGCGTAACTTCTGCGAGCCAATCGTTTCCAAGGTCGTCGAAGAGCTCTAAACCAAAAGAAGGAGCGGATGGGCTTGGGGCGTCTGAGCTGATAATGGAAAATTCGCGAGCAAGTTCAGCAAAATCGATACCAAAATTGACAGATTTGACTACTGAGCTGTTAGGTCCATGTGAAATCTCAAGGAGATAACAAGAATGAGATTTGACTTGCATTGAGATTCAATATTCCTTCTGAAATTGACCCATGGAAGATTATCGATCCTTAGGCTGTTCAACGCTGTTTCAGGAGGAGTGCAAACGAACAGTCCTTCTGGACATGAGGGTAGTGAAGGCGCTTTAGTAGTATCGAATTAGCCAAGAAAGTCTACAACACAGGATTGAGTAAGTATTACCCGGCATATATTGTTCAGTGAGAGGTATATGTCGTCGGAATTCTTTCTTCGCCGTCGCAATGGGAATCAGCGTAGTATTGAGATAAATCAGACTGTCTTTCCCTGCTTCTTTTCGGTTCTGACTCTTGAAATATGCATATCTCCAATGATTCTTCTTTGCGTTCTTTCGAAACCCCCAAAATTTGAATTGAGCCTCGTATTGAGCCTTACTAGGGCATCGTCAGCCTGTGAGAAGAACTTCAACAGCTAGTTGAGTAAAGAATTAAAATAAACGCACGAGGCTTCGAAATTGCGATCCTTCCGCATAATTTCCATAACAGTAGGAAGGCCTTTGTCTTCTGTGAGGTAAAGTCTCTCAATGTCTCCCTTGTACGACACCCAGTCCAGTAAGGACGAGGCTGGGCGCTTGCGTTTTACTGGGGTTGTCGCAGTCGCCATATTGTCTCTGGAGGAGGAACTCGATGAGAATTAATAGAGAGTGCTCAACCTCTCTGTTTTCTCTCGTTGTGATTGAAGAAGGATTAAAGAAGGAGTGGCAGTGGGAGTGCTTAATCTAGAAGCTGAGATGCAAGACGCTCACGACGCGAAGATTGTTTCGTGTCGTATAGCTATTGGCCATCCAGCAGGTACGTACCAATTAGTCATCATCGCTGCCAGAGCCTCGCCTTAGTAGCCGCCTATCATTGGCCCACGCCCGAATCTTGAAAACATAATTTAGTGTACAAGGCTGCTGACATGTTAAGGAGCCTGTTACATGCACCGCCATGGCAGCCACAATTATATTGTGTCTTTTTATTGGCCGTATGCTCGTTTTTTGCTAACTCTACCCTGCAGAAAGTGTAACATTAAGCCATGATGATCGCTTACTCTCCGAGGAAAAGTTCGTAGAAACATTCCCAGAGCTCTCATTCGGATGTGTTTACTGTGGAAATCAAATATCAATACTTTTTATCGTCTCCAACAGTGTCGACTTACTACTTCCATTTAGATTTCAGCAGCATTAGCCTAATCACCATCCACAAAGTACACCTAGCAGAATGCTTCACCTTGGTTGGAAAAAGTTCAAAGCAGTGTTTGCACTACCTGGAAATTTTCTTCCCGTGGCACAAGAGGCAAGTCTTTTCCGAGTCCAAGTGGCGTAGCTAATTTTACTTAGGAGAGCCACGAAATATTCACTCGAACCATCAAAATCGTGGAACTGACTTCGGCTGTTCCTTCCAACAAATTCAAGGTTGTGCTCGACGCTGGATGTCATGCAGGAGATTTGATCACATCTGATGTTGTCGTTGCCTTGAACTGCATGGACAAGGTCCAAACATGCAACGAGGTCATTGGTATGTGTCTTCACGGGGACGGACTGAAATCGATTGGCACCATTGTGCTGCGATGGGAAGGAGTAGGCTTCTATAAGATATTTGAAACTCGCTTTCACGTTTTGGAAGGAGATTGCCTGCCATGGCAGATCATCTTGGGCGCCGAAACATGCGCAGCCCATAATTTGCTCACTGTTGGCGCGTTCGCTGGATCAAAACGCCAGGTATTCCCTAGAAAGAATAAGAGTAAATCTATAATGTCGCTTCGCCTTGCTATCCACGACTAATTCTTTCTAGAAGACAATGCTGAAGATAAAATGCGGATGAAGAAGCACAAGGAAGACGTCACTAGGAACGCAGAAAGAGTTGAGAGGGACAAAAATGAAAAGAAAGCCGCAAAGGATCAACAGGGGGGTGCAAGGGACGGGAATGACTCTACTGCAACAAGTTCTAGGGCCTAAACCCAGGTAAATGTCGTGGTAGAGGCTCGGTAGACCTCAAGAAAGCCCTTTTCCTTGCTCAAACCGCCAGATTCGTTAAGATACAGACTACCAGTTTCCAAATTTCACTAAGATTGCATTATTGGCAAGCCATTTCCAGAAATGAAAACAACTTGAACAGCTGAAAATCTAGTCTGAATATGTTAGCAACTCTTCTACAGAAATATTAACCATTCTACTCACGCCGCGACTGCTGTAAATACATCCCGTTTGTTGGCGTTTGCGAAAAGCGTGAGGCAAAAAGCGAAAAAGAATGTGAAAATAGCAGTCAGCGCTAGTAGATGCCAGAGTTAGTATAATGAATTCAAGAACTTCCGAGTGTAAGAGCTGCAGCCATTGCTCATCCACTATTTATAAATCCTTTCGCAAACTAACTCCTTTTCTCCTCTTTTCTTTGAATATTGCAAGTGTACTTTAGTGAACTAAAATAAAAATAAAATAAAATAATTTTTAAAAATAATGATAGTTATAAAATCGCACATATTATTCGACTCTCAGGCTGGAATTTGGGTGGGGTGTCCCATTAAATATGACGGCAGCGCTTGCAAAAAAGCACTTGACAGTTGTAAACAATGTAGAGTTTACGTACCAAGTCTTATCCCACCATTATGTACGCGGTACAAGACGACGGTGGATATGATTAGCAATAGGGAAGCAATAATAGTTGTGGTATGCGATGTATAGCGGAGCAAATTATCCTCCTCATAGGCCACCACTCCAGACTCGACGTCAATCGGCTTTTTGACTTGATGCCAGATGCACCTGTGAAACCAAATGATGAATTTTTCTATCACCCATTTTGAGAAATGGTCCATCCGCTGTTCTTTAATGACAATTAAGTCAGAGGCATGACTGTGGGGATCGCTACTCGAACCCCAAACATTTTGATCTTCTCCAATCAAAGCGAGATTCCCCAAATATTTTCCCTCGAGCCAGTGGCGTAAGGTTCGAAGATTATATAGAGTTGGCTCGGGCAGGGACGAGAGAGTGACTTGTTGAAGGAGTGCATCGTCTGCGACGTTTTTAGGGCGGAAGGGGGTGGAAGTATATGAAAGAGTCGGCGCAATACGTACTGTACTCCTTCAATTTCGCCCTAGCCTCTAGCACTATCTGCCACTGCTCATCATCGTCGTCATCCACCGATGCTTTAAGCCAGTACCAGTCTTTGGAATACAAGGATTTGTTGCCACTCTGAGCCTGATTGTTGACAGCTTCCAGTTCCCGGAGTCTCTTTTCGAGGTGTACAAGTTCAGCTTGGAGGTAGAGCAGATTTTGTGAATTAAGGGTGGCAAATCGACGAAGGATTGCCGTTTCGGGGTAATGGCCCATCTGAGCGGCCAACTTGGGATATCCCTCAACGAGTCGATTACAATTCGACATGTTATGTAGTGACGATACAATTTCCGGGGATCTGTGCAAGTTGGAAGGAGCTACAAGGCGTTCTATAGCCTCGAGAAGTTAGCCCACCCTTGCCACATGGCTATCAACTATTCGTAGCCCACAGTAGCCTCGCTGTACAGCCGCTTTGCAGTGTATGCACCCTCTGTTACCAGGCAGAAAGGTTGGGTCGAAGAGCAAATATTCGTGCAGAATTGTATCATAACTAATTTTCATTACAATGCTGTTCCTCAAGTTAGGGACGGCAATCACGTAAAAGCGTGCCGGAAAACATTAAGAAGTAAGATCTGCAGCCTTACAAGATTCTCGTGATTGATTGTCTTTGTTGCCGCATCTCGAACGCTTTGGAAACAACCTTGAATTACGCCTTAAATATTGATTAGTAACAGTGATGCCGGATAGGCTGGTGACGTGGCTTAAGGGGGCTCAGGGTGGCATCCTCTTGTGGCGCGCGCCCGAGGGGGAAGGGGACAGGCTCTTCGGAGGAGAAAAAACTGGCCGAAATTGGCCCCTGCGCAAACACCAAAACTACCTTCTTCAACACACGCTCTTGTAAGAATTGAAGACAACTAAAAAGCTAAAGGGGCGTTTAATTATTCGACAAGTTACAGTAAGACACCAGAAACATTTTGGTTCGATTTATTAAGGAATTAAATGCTGATGTTGCGATATTGTTGGAGGTGCCAAAATCGGCCAGTTTTTTCTCCGCCGAAGAGACAGGCAAGGCTGGGGACACGGGCTATCCGCTATTCCAACGCCGACGTACAATCGGGTCAGATAAGTGTTCATCACGTGATTTCAAAACTCTCCTAGTTTTTGACTTAATAACTTTATATATAATTTAAATAATAATAATTAATTTAAAAATAAAATAAATAAAATAATAAAATATACAAAATATAAAATAAAATTTATTATATTATTTAAATAAAAGATTTATATAATTTTTCGAATATTTTATTATTTTATATAATTTTAGACTTTAATTTAATTAAAGACTACTTATTAAAAAACTTATTATATTTGATATTTATTAAATTATATATATAAGACTTTAAATTTTAAATTTTAAAAGTTTTTATTTTATAAAGAAAAAGTTATAAAGTTTTGAACTTTTTGATTTTTGTTTATTATAATAATAAGATTATTATAAAGGTTAAAGAAGTATAGAGTTCAGTGTAATCTAGTTATATTTGAAAATATTAAGTTAAAGCTTAAAGACAAGAAGGGAACCTTGACTTAAATATTCCTTTCACTAGCTTAGCTAGTTTTATATTAAGACGTTAAGTGTCTTAAAGTATAATAAATTTTATAATAGTGCTAGTTATTATATTATCCCCTTTTTAAAGAAAATCTAAATACCTTTATTTAAATTAGATTCTAACGCTAAAAACTTATAAATCATTACTTCTTAAAATATTTAAATATATTTAATTTTAAAGTAATTTTTTATTATAATAATTTAATTAATAATTTAATTTAATTAATCTTTTATATTTATTATATATATAATCTTTATACTTTAATTTAATAATATTTTAATATATATAATAAATAATTTAATTATTTTTAAAGCTATAATAATTATTTTAAAATCTAAAATAAATAATAAAGTTAATTAAAATATTAGAATTATATTTATAATCTTTTTTTTTTATTCTTTATAATAAACTTCTTTATAATTAAAATAATAAATTTATTAAATCTTTACTTAAGCTATTAAATCTCTTTCTTTATTAATATTAACTTCTTCTTTAAAATAACGACCTTTTAATATTCTTAATTATATTTTTTTTTTATTTTTTTTTTATTTTTTTTAGTTTTATTATAGTTTTTTTTAATAATAATAAATTAAGTAATCTTTAAGTAAAAGTTATTATAAAAAGTATATTTAAAGTAATTAATATTTTTAATATTAAGTTTAATTCTTTTTTAATAAATTAAATAATTTATAATAATTTAATTAATATTATTAAAATATTTTTTTTTTAATAATAATAATAATTTTTTTTTAAATAAGTATTTTATTTTAATACTTTTTATAAAAACTAATAAATATAATAATTCTAATTATAAATATAATTAATTTCTTATTAATTAAAAAAAACTTTTTATCGTCTTTATTATTAAAAGCTATATTTTTATTATATTTAATAATAATCTTTTTATTATTTTAATTAATAATTATAACTTTATTATTATTATCGAATAATTTAAATTTATCTTTAAAATTATTAAAAATATAATCTTTATTATTTTTAATATTATTATTATTATTATTATACTTAAGAATTATAATAATTAATATTTCTTTATTATTATTATTACTTTTAATCCTTTTAATTATAATCTTATTAATTATTACTTTAAAAATTCTATTATATTAAACTTAATATATTTATTATTCTTAAATTATTTTTTTTATAACTTTATTATTTAAATAATTAATTATATATATTTCTTTATTAATTATTTTTATTATAAAGACTAAATAATTAAAATTATTTAGTTTAATTAAAGTATTAATTATTCTTTAATAAACTTCATTATATAATATTTTAAATCTTTTATTATATTTTAAATATTTAATATTTATTCTTTTAAAGATTTTAAAATAAACTAAACTTAAAGTCGACTATTATAAGTTAATATTATTATTATTTTTAAGGAATAAAGATAAGTAATAAGTAATAAAAATTAAGTCTTAAATAAAGATTTATAACTTTAAGTAAATAATCATTATTAGCTTACTTTTAAAAGCACGTGAGCTAAAGTATAAAATAAAAACTTTAAAGAAACATTAAATAAAAAATTTTTAATAAGCGTGATTATATAATAAAAAATAAAAAAAATAATATTAAAGTTTTTGACAAAATCTTTAAAATATTTATTAATTTTATTTTTATTTTTATTGATAAGAGTTTAAGTATTATAATTTATTATCGTCTTCGTAATCTTTATTAAAAATATTTTTTTAAATATAATAAATTTAAGTATTAAGTTTAATTAATAATTTAGCTTTATTAAGATTTTATTTATAATAATACTTAAGTTTAAAAATAATATTCTTAAAGTTAAAAGCAAGATATTATTAATTATTAAAATCTTATTTTCTTTACTCGACTTTATAATATAATTTATTATAAAATAATTAAAAAAATAATATTTTTTTAATTTTTTATTTTAATTTATTATTAATTTCTTTTATTTTTAATTTAAGATTAACTTAATCAAGTAATAAATTCTTTAAATTTTTATATAATTTATTTATATAAAAAATTAGTTAAATTTTATAAGATATTAATAATTTTAAATAATATAAATATTTTTTTATTTTTTAAATTAAGAATAATTTAATTAAAAAATAATTAAGTTTATTCGATAATTAATTTATTTTTTATATTTTTTTAATTATATAAATATAATCTTTTAAATTAAAGTCGGGTTTTTATTATTTTTTATTAATTTATTTAATTTAATATTTTTAAACTTACTTTATATATATCTTAATATATATTATAATATTATTAATTTTTTTTATTTATTATTATATTTCTTGTTTATTTAATTTTTTTTTTAATGTCCGGAATTTATTAATTATTAATGTTTAATTAAAGTTTAAGTAAAGCTTATAATTATAATTAATTATTAAAAGGAATAAACTTATTGATTTATAAAAATAAGTAGTTTTAATAATATTTAATATAAGCAAGAAATTAGTTTAATTATCTTAAAAATAATTAATAAATAATCTTAAATAAATATTAATAATTTAATTAATTATTTTAGTTTATTTATTAGTTTAAATATATTTCGCTATTAAAAGCTTTAACTTTATTCTTATTAACTTTAATAATTTATTTATAAAGTTAAAAATAAATTAAAGTCTTTAATTATTAATAATTATTAAAGAATAGTTTTAAAATTTTTAAATATATTAATAATATAAAAACGTTATTATCTTAATAATTATATTTTTATTTATAAAAAGACTAATATATTATTTAAATAATTAATTTATTATAATAAAAATATTATTATAATTATTATTAATAAATTTAAAAAAATAAAAGTTTATAAATAAATTATTTTATATATATAATAAAATAAGCAAAAGATAAAGTATATTTAAAGTCTTGTTTTTAGATTTATAAGATTATTAATATATATAATAATTTATTATATAAATATTAATATTATTATTTAAGTTTAATTATTAATAATAAAGTTTAATTAATTATTTTATTTTATTCTTCTTTAAGTATATTATTATTATTATAATATAAATTTATTAAAGAATCCGCGTTTTTAAATTATTATAATTATTAAAAATTATTAATTTCTTGTCGTAAAGTAATAATTTATTATTTAGTTTTTAAAAAAGAATATAATTTTAAGCTTTTATTTATTCTTTATTTAACTTAAGATTAAAATAATTTATTTATAATATTTCTTTTATTATTTTTAAATTTTTAATATAAAGTTTAATAAAGTTTTTTTTTTATTGTTTTTTATTTTAATTAATATTAAAATTATTTTTAATAAAAGAATTATTTTAATCTTTTTAGTTTTTCTTGTTATTTTTTAAGTTAATATAAACTCGTCTTTTTATAATAAAATATTAATAATAATATTTTTTTTATTAAAACGATAAATAATCTAATAATAAAAATATAATAATAAATTTATTTATTAAATTTATTATTTATTTAAAAGTCTTTTTATATTAAAATATTTTAATATTTTATAATTAATAATAATTAAGAAATTTAATAAACTAATAAGTTTTACTTATTATTCTTTAAATATTAAAATAATAATAAGTATTTCTTTATTATAAATCTTATAATAAGTTTTAGTTTCTTAAAGAATCTTTAAATAAAAAATAATAAAATATTATTTATTATCTTAAAAATATTTTTAAGAAATTATTTTAATAATAATTAAATTTAAATAATTAGTCTTTATTTTAGTTTTATAATTATATTAAAAATAAAGAAATATAAAAATTAATATAAAGACTATTTTTAATTAATAAAAAATATTTAATTACTTCTTGTTTAATTTTAGTTTTAATAACTTATTCTTTTTTATTAAACGATTAAAGGATTTAAAGATATATTTATATATTTAAATAAACTTTTAATAAAAATTATAAAATCTTAAAAATAATTAAATTTTTTTTTTATTAAAAATATTTTTTAATTTTATATAATAATAGTTTTAATAAGATTTATTTATATATTATAATTTAATATTATAAAATTTAAAAATATTATTTTAATAATCTTAAATTTATATTTATAAATATTAATTTATAATTTTATTTTTTAAAGTTTATATAAAATTATTTTAATATATTATTAATATTTCTTTTTATTTTTAAAAAAAATAAATATATTATCGATATATATTAAATAAAAGTCGTTTAAATAATTTATAAAAATTATATTAATATATTATTAAAATATTATTAAGTTATTATATAATTTAAAAAAAAGAATAATTAGTTTAAAAAAATTATATCTTATTTAAAATATTATTTATATTATAAATTTAAATTTTATTTATATATAATTAAATATATATTTTATATCGAGCTTAATAAATATTAATAAATTAATTAATTAATTAAAGATTTTAATAATTAATAATAAAAAATATTAATTCTTTTTAATTAAAATATTAAGTTAATAATAATCGATATAAAAATATAAGTTTTTATTTTTCTTTTTTATAAATAAAACAAGTAACGAATAAAAAGAATTTAATAATTTAATAAATTCCTTTTTTAAATTCTTTATTAAATACTTTTTTATTTTTTTAAATTTTAAAATATTTATTTTATATAAATAAATTATTATTATAAAAAATTCTAATTTATTAAATCTTAATTTATAATTAAACGATTAAGATTAAAGAAGTATATTAATAACTTTCTTTAAAAAAATATTAATTAATTTATATAATTATAAAGATAATATAATTTTTAATTTTTTAATTTTAATAATATTTAAGATTATAATATTATTAAAGATATTTTATTTATTTTTATTAAAAGAATATATTATATTTTTAATTAAAATATAATATTTTATTAATTAATTTTTAAAAAAAATCTTTTTCTTTAATTATTTAAAAATAGTTTTTTATTAAAGAAAAGATCTTTATTTAACTTTTTCAAAGATATAATTAATTTTATTAATACTTATAAACTTATTATAATTATTAATTTTTTTTATATTTTTTTAAAATATAATAACTTTAATTAAATAAATAATATTATTATTTTAATTATTTATATTTATAATATTAAAGTTTAATTTTTTTTTTCTTTATTAATATTTTATTTTTTATATTTAAAGATTATTAAGTAATAACTTAAATTAATTTTCTTTAATTTTTTATTAAAATTTTATATTTAAGTTTTTAAAAATATAAATAAATATACTTATTATTTTATTTTTTTATTAATGATTCTTATTAAAAAATTAATCTTAATAATTTAAATCTTATTAATTTATTTTATAGTTTTCTAGTTAATAAAAATATTTATATTAATAATCTAATAAAATATTATATTTTATAAATTATTTTCTTTTAAGTATAATATCGTAAAAACTAAATTCGATAACGAGAAAATATTATTAAAATTATTTATAATCATTAAGCTTTAAATTTAGCTTAATGATTTATTATATAACTTTATCGAGTTAATTATTAAATCTTTAAAAAAAGATTAGTTTTTTAAGTTTATATATTAATATATAAAATACTTTTATTAAAAAATAAATAAGATTTTAATTAATTAAAGTATAAGTATTTATTTTTATATTTATTAAAGTATTAAAGGACTTAATCTTGAATCTTTAATTTATTTTATAATCAATAAATAATTATTTTTTGCTAATAAATTAAGTTAAGTTTATAAGTCTTTAATAAAGATATTACTTTAAGATAATTACTTTTAAGTTTAAAATTAAACTTTTTTTATATTTTTATTAAAGATTTTATTATTTAATAAATATTGGTTAATATTCTTATTCTTAAAGTTTAATCTATTATTATTATAAATATTTAAATAAAAGTCGGATTAATCTTTTTTAATAAATATTAATTTATTTAATTTTAAATAATTTTTTTTTAATATTTTATTTTTTTTATACTTATAATAATATATTTTATTTATTTTATTAATCTTATTTTTAAGTTTATAATAAAATAATTCTTTTAATTAAAAAAAGTTTAATTAAATAATAATAAAAATATTATATAATTTATTTATATATATTAATTAAAAAAATATATATTAATAAATACTTTTAACTTAATATTCTTTTATATATTATTAGTTTTTAATAAAAAGAAGTTTATTTTCTTGCTTTATATATTATTTAATTAATTTCTTAATTATATTAAATTTTTTATTTTTTAAGCTTTTAAGTAATTTAAAATTTATTTTATTTAATAATTTATTATATTAATTTATTAATGATTTACTTAACTTAATTATAAAACGGTTAAAATTTACTTAAAAAGTTAAAAAAAAACTTATTTCTTTACTTAAGTCTTTAATATTCCTTTTTAACTTTTTATTAAATTATTTCTTTATTCTTATTATAAGTTTATTAAAAGATTTTAAAGATTTAATTAATTAAAAGAATAAAGTCAACCGAATTAAGCTTTAGCTAATCTTTAATAAAGTCCTTAACTTCGCTAAAAACTAAGTAAGTAATATAAATAATTTTAAGAAACTTATTATCGAATTTATAAAAGTTTTATATTAATTTATTCTTTATATTAAAAATCTAATTATTAATAAAATAATCATTCTTCTTTATAAAAGAGACAAAGTCTTTAATTTTAATAAACTTTTAATATTTAAAAAAACTTTTAATTATAAAAATAAAAGAAATAATAAATTTTTATTTAAAATCAAGTTATAATATTTTAAAAGAGATTTCTTAACTTATTTAAAGATCCGCTTACTTTTTTTTTTATTTTATTATATTTAATAAAATTAATTATTCTTTATTGCGATAACTTTTAATAAAAGTTTTTTATTTATTAAATTATTTTATAAACTAGCTAATATATTAATAAAATCTTTAATTAAACTTAATATATTTATTAATAAATTCTTTAAAATAAATAAATAATTCTTAATAAATCTTTTACTTATAAATTAATTAAATTAATTTTAAGTTTTTTTTAATTATTTAATTCTTAAACTTAATTAATAATTTAATAATATTCTTTATTAAAATAAAATTAAAATATTTTTTATAATAATATATATTTATAATATCGAATTTAATATTTTTAATCTTAGTATATTCCCGTTCTTTATCTTTAAATTTAAAAGTAATAAATTAAAGAATATTATTTTCTTAAAGAATATTATTAAACTTAGCTTCTTTAAAACTTAGCTTATAATAAATATTTATTATAATAAAATTAAAAGAGACGGATTAAAACTATTTATTATTTTTTTTTATTTAAGATTAATAAATTAAAACTAATATAAAGTTTTAAGCTAATTTCTTAATTTAAAGATAATAGACTAAAATTAATAATTGTCTTTTCTTGTTTTAAGTTAATAGATTAAAATTAACTTAAAGATTTTATTGTTTTAATTTAATAAAAAGAGATTAATAATTATTTTATTTTAAAAAAATATTATTTACTTTAATTAAAAGTTTAATTTCGAGATTAATTAAGTTATAAATAATAATATTATTTATTTTAATTAAAGATCCGACTTTAAAATTAATTAAGTTATAAAAGATATAAGTTTTATTTTATTTTAAATTAATAAAAGACCGATTATTGTTTTATTTTATTTTAAGTTAATAGATTAAAATTAATTATTTATATATTTTATATTAAACGTTAAATACGATATTTTATTTTTTATATTTTAAGAATAATCTAAGTCTTTTATTAAGAATATATTAGTTGTTTTTATAAGCTAAGTTAAATAAACTTAATATTATATAACGACAGGATTATTATAAAGATTAAAGAAGTATAAAGTTTAATATAATCTAGTTATATTTAAAAATATTAAACTAAAGTTTAAGGACAAGAAGGGAATCTCGACTTAAATACTCCTTTCATTAGCTTAGCTAGTTTCATGTCAAGACATTAAGCGTCTTGGAGCATAGTAGATCTTGTAGCAGCGCTAGCCGTTACACTTATTTTCGCTTATTTTCCACGAAAACCAAGTAATTTAAATTTAAATAAATAATAATATATTAATGATTTTTTTTAAAAAAAAATTATATTATTTTAAAAATTATATTATTTTGAAAATTATATAAAGTATTATATATTTTAGTTTAAAGTTAAAATAATAATTTCTAATAAATATACATTAATGCTAAAAATTTTTGACTTTATTTATTAAAACCTTTTTAAGTTTATTAAAAAATCTTAAAAATAAAAATAAAACGAAAAAAATATATTATTTTGTTTTAAACTTAAAGTAATTTATTCTTACTTTTATTTAAAATAACTAAAAAAGTTATAATTAAAGGAAAATGTAGTGTTTAAATGTCATGTGACGAACACTTATCTGACCTGATTGTACAAGAAAACTATATGATTCAATGCTAGATACCGGGAACTGATGAATATATAAACTGAATAGAATGCAGAAAGCTGGTCATCAAGTTCTTATGAGCTCTCATTTGATATCTTGTTGGCTTCACATAAGAAAAGCTTACGCTCATTCTGAAAATTGCGATGCACATCAAAGATTTTAAGGATAGAATGAGTATTGAATATGCTTCAATGTCCTCTCCCCTAGAATGGTGATTTTCCTCATATATATTTAATGAAGGGAGTACAATGACGAGTCTGACGATATGAAGGTGAGCCCGTACCTTCTTTTGATGCACATCGCAGTTACGAATAGGGGAGTTTATTGCATGTCGCAGTTCAGGATAGAAAGTGCGTTGCATGTCAGGGCTATTGCGATGTGCATCAAAAGAATACTGTGAGATGCGACGAGTAAAACTCTCCATCCTTTGAACATTGGCTTTTGTCCTGCCTCTCCCTCGCTTTATAGTCTCTGTTGCATATCGTAGTCCAGGATGCCCTTCAATCGCAGATATACAACGAAATTCTAGCGATAGCTAGTTCAAGCTTACATGACCATGTGCAACAGGAAGCATTAAGCAAACGTGAGAGGCAAGACAAAAGCCAAGACCACAAGGAACGAAAGCTAATTACTCGTCGCAGCTTACAGCATCCTTGTTTTGACGCACATCGCAATAGCCCCGACATGTATCGCACCTTCCCAACGTCAACAAGACGTGCACAAAAAAGCGTTCACGCCATCAAGTGTTGAGATGAAAAGAGGAATTATGCGACACAGCTATACTATACCTATACATCATTTCATCCGAACTTGGTATTGAACAACGACGTGTTTTTGTTGCACATCGCAAATCTCATAACGTCACCTTTACCTCATCTTTCCTCTTAAGCTTACAGATAAAAAGGAGAGATTGCAGGATACTAATCTTTCCACCGAGAGAACTTGGAGGAGATATTTAAAGAAAAATGAAAGTAGATGGACTGAGTGGATAAGGGAGAGACGGGGGAATTGTAACAAATTTCAACATGACATGAGTCTTAAAGGGCAAGGAGCCATTATGAGATTTGCGACGTGCGACAAAGACTTGATTTATATCCGCTCTAGAAGACAGCAAATCTTACAAATAGCTTGAGTAATTATTCTTTAAAGATATAAGTCAGCCTCTAGAAAAAGTAATGATTCCTTAAGATTCGAGTCCTTTCTCCTCCGGTGAAAACTCCTCGCTCCCGACAATCTTACGGAACTGCCTAGGGGGAACACGCTGATCATAAGCATGATCAATCTGCTCAGCTGTCAATCCAGTGGTATCCGGTACCATGAAGTACCCTGCAACCAGCAATAACATCGTCGTACCCACAAACACAAACCCTGTTCTAGCTCCCAAATCCCCAGAGTCGACATTATACATGTACGGTACAGTAAACAAGGTGAGCCAGGTGGAAAGCGTTTGGCAAATGACACCGATGGAGATAGTTTTGGCACGCAGACGGTAGGAAGACAGTTCGGCGGCAATTGGCCACCCCATCCCTTGGATAAGAGAGGTTTGGAGGGAGATGTCGAGATTCCTACGCATTGTTAGCGAACAGACCAAGGTTTTGAGGAAGAGGACGACTTACATAACGACAGCGATTGCCCAGAGAGCACCTTTCGCCTTGCTGTAGTAAAGACAGCCGACGATCAACATGCAGACGAAGTTGATAGCCAAGCCAGCGAGAAAGCCGGTTCGGCGATGGATGTATTCACCTACGAACCAACTCGCCACGATGATGATACAAGCCAAGCCAAAACCACCAACCGAGACATCGAAACTGTGGATAGCGGGCAGACCAGCGGTGATCAAGAAGTAGATAGATTGAGAGAGGAAAGCAGCGCCAGCGAAGTTGGCTGCTGTGTAGATGAGCATCACAGTAAGAGTACGCTTCAAATCCGTCCCTTTGAAACAATCAAAGTAAGTGCCCCTCTCATGCTCAGAGTGGTTCTCTTCTCTGATGAGCTTGATCAGATATGCAAGGCGAGCGTCGGGGTCGTTTTCCTTGCCGTAAATAAAACTCATCACTTTATGTGCTTTTTCGTATTGGTGATTGTTGATGAGATATACAGGTGACTCGGGTGTCACTGCAAAGGCGAGGATAAGGATCAAGCCGACAGCCCATTGAATAGCGAAGACGTCGCGGAAGGCTTGTTGTGCGATATTCGGGACGAAGGAGCGGATTATACCAAGAGCAGCGCCCTGCATGAAGACTGTGAACAGGACGAGTGCGGACTGCACTGGCGCACGAAGTTTAAGTGGTGCGACCTGATCTTCAAATCAGTACAAGAAATGTGCAGAGTGTGTCGGAGTGGCTGACCTCTGAGGCATAACTCGTTCCAGTAGCCATTGCAACACCGATTCCAAGACCCGTAACCATCTTCCCAGCCATCAATGAACCTCTGGTATGGCTGGTATACTGCACGGCCGTACCAACCACTGTGATCAAACCGGCGCCTACTGCGGGCCACTTCCTCCCAACTCGATCCAAGAAGAAGCCAGCACAGTAAGCACCGATTGCTTGACAGAGTGCTGACATGGCAGTCCACAGAGACGTCCAGATTGAAGGGAGATACGGGCCAGTGTGGCCGATTTCTCCGAAGTAGAGGAAGAAGGCAGGCATCGAGATTGATGCACCGTTCACGACGGTATCATATCCAAATGCCATGCCAGCTGTGAAGGAGGCGCTGCCTAAGAGACTTGTTCAGCATTTCTTGTGGTACTTCAATAGAGTTACGCTGGACTTACAGATCAGAAGTGCTCTCCAATGCAGCTTTGCATTATACCATAATGAAAGCTGATTCTCTTCTTCCAGGATTGCAGCTCCGCGTGCAGCGTCTTCTTCACTCGAATACTGGCCATTGTCGTGAGGAGCCACGCTCTCGAGGTGAATAGCCTTCACCTCTTTCGAGTCTTGCGCTGTATCCGCCATGTCTTTTTGTGCAATTTTGGTTGAAAAAGGACGAATGATGAAGTGAAGACTTTGATGCTCAACTTGACCAGCTTATTTACGGATGTTGATGCTTCTTAAGTATTTCCATACTCAAAAAGTTGCCAGACTCAGCCTGCCTAGACTACCGGCAGAGAACTGTGGAGTCGGGGTAAAGAAATTGCGGGGATTGGTGTGGGCGAGGTCGCGTATGCATTTGCATCTTGGGTGGATCGCCTTCGTGGATGGGAAAGGAGGTTGAGAAATGGTGGCGTGCTCTGACTTTGTTTTCCTGAGCTTAAGCGGACTATGTGGACGGCGCTGACGAATTGATGAGCTTCGAGCGGGAGATGTGGATATTGTCCACTTGGTGTTGAAGCGGAGTTCAGCCGACGGCTCGGCTATTGCCCCCTTTTTGAGAGCCGACTACAAAGTCAACTTCAAAGGCAACTCAGCAAAAGGAAGTCTAGCGATTTCGATTGTCTCGGGACAGCTTAGAGCGAGCTTGATGTCGGCCAAATTCCGCTAATTCCTGCAAGGCGCGTTCTCCAACTGAAGCTGCGGGGTCCGTCGCGTCTCTCCTTCATTCGAATTCGGGAGAGCTCATCAATTATGTGATTCGTGCAGAATGACCCTTTCTGAATCAAAAGAGTTTACTCTTTCAATACCTGCCATTTTTGACACTGAAATCTGGATTTTGCTTCAATTAAACATCCTAAACCTATCGTTTACATTGTGTCTGCCTAGTTGTCTTCAATCCTCACGAGCTGCAGTTTCAACCAAGTGACGACGTTTGAGAATCCAGAGGATGACCACGAAATACTCAAATCCCATCATCTCGGGGTTCTCACCAGATCCCTCTGTAACTTTTCATGATGGAACTTTCTTCCTAGTCAATTCATCCTTTCACATGTTTCCTGGACTTCCCATCTATGCCTCGAAAGATCTGAACTCCTGGACACAAATTGGTAGGCAAGTGCTCCGCTTGATGTCAAGCAAACACTAATTGCAACCAGGAAATGCCATACATAGACCGAGTCAAATCGACTTGACAAAAGCCACATCAGAAAAGTTCCCAATCGGCCCAAACACCGTGCTCGTCGCCACTACCGGGCTCTTCGCAGCAACAATCAGACAGCACAATGGAATCTTCTATGTCATCTGCACAAACGACTGGGGTGAAGGACCAAACCTCATAATGCGCAACTTCTATGTCACGACAGAGGATATCTGGTCAGGAGAATGGAGTGACCCAATTTGGTTCGACTTCAGCGGCATCGACCCAAGCCTATTTTTCGATGACGACGGGAAAGTCTACATCCAAGGCTCCTGGAGACCATCAAATCTCCTCAATCTAAAATGCCATATTAGCCAATTTGAAGTCGATATTGAAACAGGAAAAGCTCTTTCGGAGACGAAGAAGATCTGGCATGGTTTCGCGGGGAAGGCAGATGCTGAGGGACCCCATATCTACAAGAAAGATGGCTGGTACTATCTTCTTACTGCTGAAGCGGCGACTTTTGAACATCATATGATCACGATGGCTCGCTCGAGGGATATCTGGGGCCCGTATAAAAGCTATGAGAATAATCCAGTACTTACGGCGTATGGAACGAGAAGTGTCGTCCAGAACACAGGACATGGCGATCTTTTCCAGGATGGAGATGGGAAGTGGTGGATCACGGTGCTGGGAATTCGAAACATGGATGGCTGCTACCCAATGGGAAGAGAGACTTTCCTTGTACCTGTGGAATGGCCAGAAGGAGGCTGGCCGAGGATTGAGTTTCCGAAGTTGGAATTTGAACGCGCTCAGATATCCAATACTGGAACGAAGGATTAATTCATCCCAGACGAGAGCAAGAGATATGACTATGTCTACATTCGTACCCCAAATCTCGATGATTACACCTTTTCTTCTGACAATCGCGTACTGAAACTCAGCCCAAGAACGACTGCGCTCTCTTCTTTCACGGGGACAACGACTTTTGTCGGAAGGAGACAGCGTTTGCAAGACTGCATTGCAAGTGTCACACTAAACCCACTTCAGAGAGGCAGCACAATATCTGCAGGCTTGACGGTATGGAAGAAGTCCATCCGCCACGCAGAGATCTTCTACGATTTCTCCACGTCCTCAATATGCTTTAGCAAAACCAACAAAATGCTGGGTGATGAGCCTGAGACTAAGTCCGAGCCCCTCGAGTTGACGGATACGATAAACTTCCAGATCACAGCCACTCCGAAAGCGTATGTTTTGTTTTATAGAGTGGGAGAGAATGGGGCTTGGACAACACTTGGTAAGATGGGTGCCATTGAGTTTTCGGGGTATGATTTCACGGGGACGATCTTTGGGGTCTTTGCTTCGAGTCAGAGTTCGGAGGGTGAAGCTGAGGTCACTTTCGAAGACTTCCAGATCACGTAGACAAGAATTATATTCAAGGTTACCAAGATTTAAGTCTTGGTTCTCCCAAATTGTTTCCTATTGATTTCTTGCGAAATATCACTCCACTCTAAGCGAATTGTTGACTTTCTGAGTCGAGGACTTCGACTCTTCCAGTCACATACATGGACATATGGGTTGGACTCGTGTCGAGTCCACAATTGGACCAAATTGGTCACAATTGAGAGATCCTGGTTCTCATAGTGCGAATATCTTGTCTCTCATGCGGAGGTTGGTTGGAAGCGGGTTCTGGCGGGGCGGCGGGGTAGTGCGGGGGCAAATCGGTCAAAAGATTGGGAGCCGAGAATGTCCACTTGGTCTTCGCATAGAACGTTCCGTATGTGGACGCCCGGCCCGGAACTGCCAAACTACCACCCAAAGGCTTTCAATTGGGTAGACACATTGGCAGGTCACTCATAACTATAGCGTTTTTTGCATGTGGACTTTGAGTAGCTGAGTGGGAACCCAGTTGCATCTGGAACTTCTTGGCAGCTTGCAGTTGACCCTTCTACCCCAGACGCCTTCTTGCCACTTTCACTCCACATCAAGACGGCGGGTGAGCTATGGAAAAGCTGTAACCGAGTTATTAGAGGCCCAATGATTTCGAGTCGAGGGATGTTCCCTGTTCAAATTTGATTAGAGAACATGAATATCACGGGCCAACGATCTACCACTTTAAATGTCACCTTGTTCTGCTTGCTTCATGAATTTAAAATTTGATAATCTTTTAAGTTTCCATCGACTATGTCAACATCAAGCTTTCCCGTCAAGGTTTTGACTATATTGGGGCAAAAGGTACCACTCCCTAAAACCATTCAACTCTCCACACTCGATGGCGGAGTTTCATTTGTCATACTGGATTATGGACGAGCCGTGGGAGGCATACCGTTCTTCGAAACTGCCCATGTACAAAGTGAAGAAGGAACAGCTTTGCTAGAGATAACTTACAGTGAGACACGAGCAGGGATTGAGAAAGAAAAAGGTACGTCTTGTCACCCTCAAACTTGTCCGTGTATAACTTTTTGCAGGTGATGGACCATTCCTTTTATTCTCCAACGCCATGGACACATACCGAGTGAATACTCATTCATTCTTAACATCTGAGGAGGTTCAATATGTTGAATCAAGATTCGCCCAGAAATCCCAAAGATTCCAGAAACTTGTCCTCAAATCACCGAATTGCTCGATCACATTCTCCTCCATCGGATTCCGCCACCAACGACCTGCAGCCGTTTCGAAAAGTACTTTCAGATGTTCAAACGAACTTCTGAACAGAATTTGGGAAGATGGAGCTAAAACAGTTGATATGTGTACCGTTGACGCTGGGGAGACTGCTGAAGCATGGGATGTTACAGAACAAGGAACGAGAATACAGGGTCAGCATTGGGCTCCTTGTCGGTATGGAACACGGTGGGAGGATAAAGTTGTTGAGTTTGATGTGAAGATTGAATCAGGTGGGGCAAGCTGGGGTGTCCATATGGTTGCGAATGGACTCATCTTCTGTCTGGATGTGGCGACGAGGTCTCTCGCTGCAGTAGAAGGACTTTCTGATACTGATGGGATATTTCCTCCAATTCCAAGAGGGAGTTGGAGTTTACCAGAGCTC
>Ga0302224_10000408_pt1 | contig 22394 bp, 14 predicted proteins | sample II_Palsa_E3_1_FD_193520 | JGI IMG/M metagenome (GOLD analysis project Ga0302224, IMG submission 193520) | Peat permafrost microbial communities from Stordalen Mire near Abisko, Sweden - II_Palsa_E3_1 | ecosystem: Environmental > Terrestrial > Soil > Palsa > Peat permafrost | place: Sweden... | reverse complement strand
TAATGGTTTATTAACTGTAGTTGCAGATGACGCGTATTTGAACATGGTTAATGGTGTAACCTATCAAAACTCATTATGGAATATTACCAATGCCTATGGCGATATAAGCATGGGGGCCTCAATGGAATCTATAATGGATGGTTATAACGATCCTCGCGAAGCGGCTTATTTCCTTCCTTCATCAGCAGGAGCAGGTACAGGTACTTACAAAGGTATACGTATTGGTACAACCGTTAACGGAGCTCAATATGCTAACTTTTCGCTGTTAAATGTACTGGCAACTACGCCTATGCAAATTATGCTTGCTTCTGAGTCTTACTTTTTAAGAGCAGAAGGCTCATTACGCGGCTGGAACATGGGTAATGGTACTGCGCAGTCATTTTATACTGCAGGTGTAACACTTTCATTCCAGGAAAAAGGCGTGGCACTACCTGCTAGTTACTTATCTAATAACACCAGTGTAGCCGCGGCATATGTAGATCCAACTAACGCGTTAAACAATTCTCCAGGCGTTAACAATATAACTATTGCCTGGGATCCAACAGCAACTTTTGAACAAAGTTTACAAAGGATCATCACCCAAAAATGGCTTGCTATATATCCTGATGGTGAAGAAGCATGGGCTGAATTTAGGCGTACGGGTTACCCTAAAATATTTAATGTTTTACCTGCTGATAATACCAGTGGTGGCATAATTAAAGCGGGAGCATATCCTGAGCGTTTACCATTTGCAGCTGATGAAGATCAAACAAACCCTAAAGGTGTTGCAGAAGGTGTGCAGGAATTAGGTGGCCCTGATAATGCTGCTACCAAATTATGGTGGGATACAAATCCTAACGGCGAATAACAAACCATAACTTATTTATTAAATATCAAATCCCTGCTTCGGCGGGGATTTTTTTTGTCTTAATTTTTTATGATGATAATGACAGGTGGGATGTAGCTTTAACCATGTTTAATTGCTTTTGATAAATTAAAAGGAATGAGTAGGTTAATTAATATTGCATTAGAAGAGCTAATTTGGAGTTGTCGGGATTGTTGGTTAAGCTATACATAATAAATATTACTTTATAAAAGCTCAACCTTGAAGCTGCGTTTATAGCGAGGATGATAAGAATAGTATATTTTCCTTATAAACACTCAATCCGTAAGTTAGTAAGGGTTTTTAAGACCGGAATATGCGTTTATAATCGGGATGAAATAACCTATTTGCCTTTTCTTTGAATCATCACCTTAACCGTTCTCATAATGATATCGATATCAGAGTTTAGGTTTAAATTTTGCAGATAAAGCATATCATACCTTACCCGGTGACACATTTGATCAACATTCTCAGCATAACCATAATGTACCTGGCCCATTGAGGTTAAGCCTGGTTTTAAACGAAGCAGCTTTTTGTAGCTTGGTGTTTTTTCAACAATTTTTGTAATAAAATGCTGGCGTTCGGGTCTTGGTCCAACTACCGACATTTCACCTTTTAAAACGTTCCAAAACTGGGGTAATTCATCCAATCTTGTTTTGCGCATAACAACGCCCCATTTAGTTATTCTCGGGTCGTTATCCTTTGAAAGCTGCGGCCCTACCTGTTCGGCATTAATGTACATGCTACGAAATTTGTAGATGTTAAAAGGTTTTTCATTAAGGCCAATACGCTCTTGTTTATAAAACGCAGGCCCTTTTGATGTAAATTTTGTTATGATATATAACGATACGAAAACAGGTACCCCCGTAACCATAACTATCGAAGAAAAAAGTACATCAAAACACCTTTTCAGCATTTTTATTTTAAAGCTAATTTCAGGTGTCGATGATATTTGGAGTACAGGCATGCTATCGTAGTTTACTACTTTAGCATAACTGTTGCCCAGCATTAAATCTGATACAACTTTAATTTTAATAAAGTTATGATCGCCAAAAACAATAAGTCGCTGAATAAGGTCGGTGCTCATGTGCTTATAGCAAATGAATATCTCATCGGGCTTCTTGGCCAATATCTTGCTTTTTAATTCCTCTTCATCTATTTCAGCAATTTGTTTCTCTGAGATGAAATCCGATAAATCATAACCATATTCCGGATGTTTTGAAAAGGACATTAATAAGCGTTCGGCAACAGTTTCGTCACCAATAATTAATACCTCGCGATGGTTATAGCCTTTTTTTCGATATAGATCAAGCAGATAAAAAACAATAGAGCGCTGTATTATGGTAAAGGCAGTAAATAGTGCATATGATAATGATACTTCCAGCCTCGATACATCTTGGATCTTGAAAAAATATATGGCACCAAGTACCAGCACTAAATGATAAATTAAAGTGATTAGGAAAGCATTAATATTTTCTCCTAAAACTAAGGGGCGTTTTATTAAGTAATTTTTTGTTATAGAGGTAATTAAAACCCACAAAAAATTAACTAGTAATAAAAAAGCAAACGAGGTATGGCTTAATGATGCAGTATTGAATACAATAAAATTAGCTATAAATAATGCAAAATTTAGTACAAGCAGATCGAGTAAAAATATAGATGAGGGCAGATATTTTGAGTACCGTACTGACATAAAGTTTGAGGTTTTATATTTGCAAATATAGTAAAATTATCAAAATAATATTTAAATGGCTTAATTGTTTAGATTATTTCAACATAAACTATTTTTATTAAGCAACTTGAGCGCCATTTTATACTATTATAAGCAATATTAACTATAAGTTATAACAACCAGGGGCGAATTTAGTGTTTGCTAACTGATTATACCTGATAATTAATGAAAACTTATTTTTATTTCATGTGTTTTGATTTCGTTTAAGTGCGATTAGAGATTTATTATGTATGTAATTAACTACGCAAATGGTCAAAAAAGCATACACTTATCTTAAATAATAGTTTAAATAACAACGGTTTTATTTATGAATAATAAGCACAACATTGCTACAGAATAGTAAATTAACTTTGGATAATATATTTATGTATTTAATTGATAGTTGAAAATAAAATTAATTTATTGGCCATATTACCTTGTTTAATTAATGATTCTAGCAAAAAAAAGAATTTTAATAATGTTTATAGTCATATATTTGAGATATATAGAATTAATAACAATAATAAGCCTGTTGAAACCATTATAGATGGTTTATCCTACACCGAATTGATTCAGTAGTTATATGAAGAAACTAATACCCCTCGTTTTTATATTAATTTTTATTTCAATTGAAACTTTCTCGCAAACCATTCCAGTCGGAACTTATGCTGAAACTGTAGCAAGGCGAAATCAGTTATTAGGATCAAAAGATAGTTTAACGTCATTTACTGTTAGGCCACTAAATAGTTCTGCTATCGGTACAGATGATTCTGAATTTCAAAGTTTAATAGCTAGTAAAAGTATAACAGACCCAACTACAATATTAGGGATTCCATCATATGTTAAAATATTGCCATTTAACTGGTTAAGTAACTACAACACAAAAATACCGTCGGGATATAATAATAGTTCATTATATCCAAATGTAGGTTATGAAACGAGGTTTAGCGGAGGTTTATTTGTTAAAGCCGGTTTTCTTAACATCCAGTTTAAACCCGAATTGGTATCTGCCCAAAATAAACCCTTTTTAACTTTTGCAGATATACAGCAAAACTATAATTCAACAGCTGTACCTGCTTTTTTTAATATTATTAATGGTATAGATGCCCCCGAACGGTTTGGGCCTTACAGCATCACTCATGTATATCTGGGGCAATCAAAAATAACAGCTGAGTATAAAGATGTTGAATTTGGATTTTCGACAGAAAACCTTTGGTGGGGGCCGGGTGTGCAAAATTCAATTATGATGAGTAACTCTGCGCCCGGATTTCTTCATTGGACTTTTAACTCTGTTAAGCCGGTTAAAACTGCAATAGGATCATTTGAGTGGCAAGTAATTGGAGGGCGTTTAGAACAATCTGGCTACAACCCGCTTGATACCGGTAAACTGCCTACTCAAAATGAATATTATATTCCTAAGCCTAAGGTTACAAGATATATATCGGCTTTTGAATTTAACTGGCAGCCAAAATGGATTAATGGTTTGTTTCTTGGGCTATCTGGATACGATTATATGAATAAGGACTCCAGTTACTACAATAAGAATTTTGTACAAAGATTATTACCCGTTTTTGTTGGCTCAAGTAATGAGAATAATACACTAACATCTACCTCAGACGGCGATAGTCAGGATTTTGCTTACGCCTTTAATGTACGCCAGCTATTGCCTAAATACAATGCTGAAATATATTTTGAATATGCAAAAAATGATAGGCCCGCGAATTTTACCGATATTATATTGGAGCCTGAAGACGCAACCGGTTACACTATTGGCGGGAGCCGCCTGTTTAATTTACGTAAAAAAAACCAGTTTATACAAGTAACTATAGAACTAACGCATCTTGAAAAGCCTCAAACCGACCTGGTAAGAGCGGAACCAACATGGTATGTGCATTTACAAAGCCCTAGTGACGGTTATACTAATGAAGGCAGGTATATTGGCGCAGGTATTGGGCCGGGGAGTAACAGCCTGATGATTGATGTAAGTTTTGTAGAGGGCTTAAGTAATTTTGGGGTTAAATTTGAAAGATATGTTCATGATAATGATCTTTATTATGCAGCTTTTGCAGGTACTAATAATTTTGTATCTAACTGGGTTGATCTGTCGAATACTTTTTATGCCAACTTTAAGATTCAAAAAAATTATCTTATCTCGATACAAGTTGCGCCAATAATCACTTATAATTATGAATATCTGCAAAGCCGTATAGTTAGCTGGAACTCCAGTTTAAACCTTACTTATCTTTTTTGATGTATTATTAATAAAATTGCTTTAATAATAATTATATATATTTCCTTAAGGAAAATCCGTCTAACTTTTTACCTTTGCGGCCTAATCCTTAATGGTTAACACCACTTCAGTTTGTGAAGGAAAGAATTTATGAATTACAAAAAAATCACGTTTCTTTTAAGCATATTATTTCTTGTTTTAATTAGCCATGGCCGTTTGTTAGCACAAAGTTTGCCCAATGATCTATCAAACATAGATGTTAATCAGTTAACAGATTCTCAGATTCAAGATATGTTAAACCAGGCACAAACCGCTGGTTTATCTGATGATCAATTGGTACAGATGGCGCAATCACGAGGCTTGTCTGGCAGCCAAGCACAACTATTGCAAGCGAGAATTACCACTATCAGAAAAAATAATGGCACAGGTTCCAGGGGCTCAGGCAAAGGTTATGATACCTCCGCGTATAAAAATACACGAGATACCAGTTATAAAATTGATACGATAGGTAGGTTTAAAAGAAAATTTGACCTTTATGAGAGTTTGAAACCTAAGATTTTTGGATCAGATCTTTTTAAAAATAGTAATACAACCTTCATCCCAAATTTAAAAATTGCTACACCTGTAAACTATATTGTAGGGCCCGAAGATCAGATTAATGTAAACGTTTATGGTAACTCGGTAGCTAATTGGAAGCTGGATGTATCACCTGAGGGAAATATAAATATACCGGGTATAGGCATATTGAATGTATCAGGAAAAACAATTGAACAAGTTACAGAAAACATAAAAAGCAAGCTGATAGCGGGTAACTATGCTATTGGCAAGGGTACATCTGTACAAGTTACAATAGGCAATATAAGGAGTATAAAAGTAATCGTAATTGGGCAGGTTGAAAAACCCGGAACCTATACATTGCCATCCCTGGCAACAGCTTTCAATGCACTGTATTCGGCTGGCGGGCCTAATGATAATGGTACATACAGGCAAATTGAAATAATTAGAAATAACCGTATTATCAGCAGGTTAGATATCTATGATTTTTTGGTAAAAGGTGATCAAAGGAATAATATATCGCTACAGGATCAGGATATTATTAGAGTGCCAACCTACCGTACAAGAGTTGAACTTGCAGGGGAGGTTAAAATACCGGGACTTTTTGAAGTATTACCCGGCGAAACATTAGATAACGTACTTAATTTTGCTGGTGGATTTGCAGATCAAGCTTATACAGCACGTATAAAAGTTATCCAGATCAGCGACCAGCAAAAACGTATTACAGACGTTGTTGAAAATGATTATAAAAACTATATCCCTTTACGAGGTGATAAATATATAATTCAACGCATATTAGAACGTTATGAAAATAGGGTAACAATTGTAGGGGCTGTTTTTAGACCAGGTGAATATGAATTGCAACAGGGATTAACTTTATTGCAATTAATAAAAAATGCAGCCGGCCTAAAGGAGGACGCATTTACCCTTAGAGGGAGCATATCCAGGCTAAAACCGGATAATAATACTGAGCTGATTCCATTTGATTTACAAGCAATTTTAAATAAGTCGGCACCCGATATTTTATTGCAACGGGAGGACAGCGTAAAAATATCATCTACATTTGATCTGCGTAATAAATATACAATAGCTATTAATGGCCAGGTAAGAAAGCCGGGTAATTATGCTTATTTGGATAGTATGAAGGTGCAAGACCTGATAATTAAGGCAGGCGGCTTTAATGAAGGAGCAAGCCCTGATCGTATAGAAATTGCCCGTAGAATTGATAATGGCGATCCTACATCAAAACAAAGCGCAGTTGCTCAAATATTTACTATAAATATTGATAAAAACCTAAAACCGGATAATGCCGATTTTACATTGCATCCTTTTGATATTGTATCGGTACATAGTTTACCGGGTTATGAAAAACAAAAGGTTATTAAGGTAGAAGGAGAAGTTTTGTACCCGGGTAGCTATACAATAAGTAATAAAGATGAAAAAATATCCGACATTATAAAGAAAGCTGGCGGCTTAACCGCGTCAGCAGATCCCGAAGGTGGAACTTTAAGAAGAAGCAATATTGCGATATTGGGTATTGATAAAAATACAGTTGATACTATTGCTATAGCACAAGAGCGTACAGCCCGCTTAAATCGCCTTAAACAAAATTATAAAGATTCAACAAATTTAGATACGGCGCAGCAACGTAATAATTATGTTGGCATTGATATGAAAGAGATATTAAGGCAGCCAGGCTCAAGAACCGATTTAATTTTAGAGGATGGGGATGTTGTAAGAGTGCCGAAGCAACAACAAATTGTTAGGGTTAATGGCGAAGTATTATATCCAAGCGCAGTTGTGTATAAAGAAGGCGAAACTTTTAAAGGTTATGTATTAAACGCAGGGGGATTTTCGCCTAATGCATTAAAAAGAGGTGCTTATGTAGTATATCCAAACGGTACAGTTAGGGGTACAAAAAAGTTCCTGTTTTTTAACAGTCATCCTGATGTAAAACCGGGTAGCGAAATATATGTACCTAAAAAGCCTGCAAGTAACCCTGCAGCTCTTCAAACAGTATTAGGTTTAACCACAGGTTTAGCTTCGTTAGGGGCAATTATTTTAGGTATACTCAGCTTAAACAGATAAGCTGTTTATTTTAAAGAACAACATAGCATATGGACAATATTAGTGACGAAAAGCCTGATGAAGTTTCTGTCAAAAATGTCATACTAAAACTAAAGTTAGCAATAGGGTACCTAAAAAGTAAGTGGTTAACAATACTTATAATTGCTTTACTGGGTGGTATATTAGGTATTGCTTATGCTACTTTTAAAAAGCCAACATATACCGCTGTATCTACATTTGTTTTAGAGGATAAAAATAGCGGTGGCGGTAGTGCGATGAGCCAATATGCAGGTTTGGCCTCATTAGCAGGCGTTGATTTAGGCAGCGGAAGCGGGGGGATATTTCAGGGCGATAATATTATCGAATTATACAAATCCCGGTTAATGATTGAAAAGGCATTATTAAGTAATGTAAATCTAAATGGGAAAAATGTTAAATTAATTGATTTGTATATTAATTTTTCAGGCATAAAAAATTCTTTAAAAAAAGAAAACCGTAATGTTTCGTTTAATGATAGTACTGCCAACTTTAACAGGTTACAGGATAGTTTGATTAATGAATTTACCGACGCGATTAATAAGAATATATTATTGGTATCAAAACCAGATAAAAAACTAAGTATTATACGTGTTGAGGTTACCAGTAAAAATGAGGCTTTCTCTAAATTATTTAATGATAAATTGGTTGAAGTAGTTAATAAGTTTTACGTTCAAACTAAAACAAAGCAATCTACGCAAGTATTAACTTTGTTGCAGCACCAGGCTGATAGTGTACGAAGTTCATTAAACTCATCTATAAGCGGTGTTGCATCATCAATTGATGCCGCGCCAAATGCCAATCCATTGTTGCAAAGTTTGCATGTGCCATCGCAAAGAAAACAAATTGATGTACAGGCAAATACTACAATTTATGCCGAGGTAATAAAAAACCTGGAGGCAACTAAATTCTCATTACGCCAGGAAACTCCCCTAATACAACTAATTGATGCCCCTGTTTACCCACTAAAAGTTACAAAAACAGGAAAAGTGGGCGGCTTTATAACCGGTTTTATACTGGCTATGTTTTGTTGTATAACTTATTTGGCTATTAGAAGATTCTCAATTATACTAATGAGTTAATTGCAGTCAAATTTCACATAATTAATTTTAAGGCAGCTTGAGTTCAGTAAAAAAAAATTATATATTTAATCTAATTTTAACTGGTTTTAATATCTTATTTCCGGTAATTAGTTTTCCATATGCTGCAAAAATACTGGGCCCGGTAGGTATTGGTAAAGTTCAGTTTATTACATCTTTTACACAATATTTTGCACTTATAGCCGCATTGGGTATTCCTATTTATGGTGTAAGGCTTATCTCGCAATCAACACATGATACCAAGCTTTTGCACAAAAATTTGGGCGAAGTATTGTACATCCACATCGTATGTAGTGTACTGGTTAGTGTTGCCTATTTACTTACTATATATTCTTTTGGCTTTTTTGCCGTTGATAAATCCCTGTATTTAATGTCGGGCTCTATTATATTAATAGGTTTTACATCAGTTGATTGGTATTTTTCGGGTATAGAAAATTTTAAACTGATCGCTATCCGATCGGTTACTATAAAGGCAATCTCGTTGGTGTTGTTATATGTATTTGTTAAAATAAAGGCCGATTACAATATCTACCTGGCTATTACACTGTTTTCGATATTAGGTAATAATATCATCAACTTTTACTCTATCAGGAAATACATTACCTTAAGCTCAAACGGTATCAGTAAACACTTTAAGCCATTACTTTATACATTTGGTACCACGGTGGCTACAAGTATGTATACCATGCTTGATACTATCCTAATTGGTTTTTTTGCCGATGAGAGGTCGGTAGGGTTATATTCTGCATCCATTAAATTAACCAAAATATCAATTCCGTTAATCATATCTTCGGCAACAGTTTTGATGCCCCGTATCTCCAAACTTTTTGGGGCCGAAGATTTTGAATCGTTAAAATCAATACTGAATAAATCATTTAGCTTTATTGTTATTACAGCTATCCCAATATGTATTGGCTTGATGTTTTTAGCGCCTGAATTAATATACATATTCTCCGGCGTACAGTTTAATGATGCTGTACTTGCAATGCAAATACTATCGCCATTAACATTAATTATTGGTTTAGGGTACTTTTGGGGTTTTCAAATATTAATACCTGCGCATAAAGAACGCGAAATGCTTATTTCGGTTACTATAGGCATGGTTTTTAATCTATCATTAAACTGTTTAATGATACCCATATTTAAACAAAATGGCGCGGCTGTAGCCAATGTAGCCTCCGAATTAATAGTAACAGGAAGCTATATGTATTTTTGTTTAAAAGTAATTCCGTTTAACATATCGCACAAACCAATATTTAATAATTTGCTATCGTGTGTGCCTTTCATCATTATAGTTATATTCTTAAAAACATTACATATCAATAGCTACTTATTTATATTAATTAATGCCGTAATATTTTTCGCAACTTACTTTTTTATACAAATTAAGGTGTTAAAAAACAGCATTGTAAAAGAGTTGATTGCCGAGTATTTAGCTAAAAGAAAGCAACATGTATAAAAATAATATTTCGGTAATTGTTACAACATACAATGGGGCAAAATATATTGAAAAGCAAATTGATTCGATACTTAAGCAAACATTATTACCCCAGGAAATTATTATTTGTGACGATAACTCAAAAGATGGCACAGCGGCTATTTTAAAAAACTATGAAAATAACGATAAGATAAAAATACTTATTAATGATTTACAGCTGGGAGTAGTGGCCAATTTTAAAAAAGCGGCCTCATTAGCCCGAGAGGGGAACTATATCGCTTTTGCTGATCAGGATGATATTTGGGTGGCTGATAAACTGCAAATATTAGCAGATGAACTAGCACTTATAGATGATGTAGAAAAACCCGCTTTGGTTTTTTCGGATCTGACGGTTATTGATAAAAATGATGAGATTGTTGCGGCATCCTTTTGGGATAAGCAACAAATACAACCCGAAAGGGTGAATCTGGAAAGAATGTTGTTTGGCAATATCATAACAGGCTGTACCATAATGATTAATAACGCCATGAAACTGGAGTTTCTTAATATGGATAACTACAGCTTTTTGCACGATGAATGGATGGCTTTAATAGCCTATTCATTTGGTAACGTTAGTTTTATAAAAGATAAATTGGTACTATACCGGCAGCATGAAAGTAATGTTACTTATGCCGAGAATATAAAGCCGCAAAGTAAATGGGGCAAGTTTAAAGATGATATTGATTATGCTTTAAAAAGAAAACCATTTTTAAAACATCAGTTTGCACTGGCAAATTTTTTCTTTTCGCAGTATCATAGTAAGTTTAATAATAATCAACTGGTTGTTTTTAAAAGCTTTATACAACTGGAGAAGAAAAGTTATTTTGCACAGAGAATAAAACGACGTAATACACATTTATAAATAGAATTTACAAATCCTATTTATACAATGGTAAAGTAAATAAACTAATATATAATTGAAGTGATGGATGTAAAGAAACATGTAACGTTTGAAACCAAGTGCTATTTTAATGATTGGGAGTTTTTATTAAAGCAAAATCGTTTGGCAAAAATGATTTCAAACTGTAATTACAATTTCTCGAGCCGACGACTGTTCCTGAACAATTTTGAGGATTATAGCGAAGTGAAAAGCTATGCCAACCAACTAATTAAGGATAATATAATTGATGAATATTATGTTGTAAGCGATTATGCAAAAGAAACAATGGATTTCTTTAATCTTGATAAAGAAGGTTTTAAGGGTGGCTATTATTATTCAATAGCCGAACTGGTAAGCATTTATTTGTGTAAAACCGAGTTTCTTTTACATTTCTCCAGCGATGCAATAATGCAGAATAACTGTAAAACTGATTGGATCGAGTCGGCAATTGAGGTGATAAGCAGTAAGGATGATGTAGCCGTTGCTAACCCAACCTGGGATTTTAAGTTTCGCGAAGCGAAATCTGAATCATACGCTGAAGATGAGGATTGGTTTTATTCTTATGGTTTTTCTGACCAATGCTACCTGATTAAAACAGAGGATTTTAGGAAAGATGTTTTTAACGAAATAAATTCACTTTCGGCGCGGTATCCTAAATATGGCGGTGAGCTTTTTGAAAAACGTGTAGATTCATATATCAGGAACCATCAATTAAAAAGGATTAGCAGTAAACACTGTTCTTATATACACAAAAACTTCCCCAAAAATAAATTATTAAAAGCCTTAAAGTTAAAATTTGGCAGTTACTAAGGTTAAAGCTTGTATGAAAATTTTATTCATTAGTTCTGCAGATCAGCCTGACTATCAATGCGACTGTGTTTATCATGGTTTAAAAACTTTGATGGGCAAGGATCTGGAATCCGTATCAGACATGTGGTATATGTATGATACCCTTACACCCGGTGATCGAAAGAATTTATATGGAAAAGGGTTTACTTTATATGGGCTTTTAAAAAGCGAACTGAAAAATGTTCCTCACTATACTAAAATTGTTTCTAATATACAGGGCAGGTACTATGATTTTATAATTTACGGTTCGATTGTAAAAGATAAAACATTGCTGGACCTTGTTATTGCAAATTATACAAGTAATGAGATTGCTTTTATAGATGGAGAAGATATACACTATATAGAAGACGATTTAGTAACTAAAGGGGTATATTTTAAGAGAGAACTTGTAAAAAAGTCCGACTTATTGCATCCCATTAGTTTTGGTATTCCCCGCGAAAAGATTATCGACTATATTCCTGCTAAAACCAGGGAATGGTCAATTAATTATCCGGGTAAATTAAGCACCTATATCCATCAAACCGAAGAGTCATATTATGGCGATTATCAGCAATCAAAATATGCGGTTACATTTAAAAAAGAAGGTTGGGACTGTTTAAGGCATTATGAAATAATTGCTAACGGTTGTTTGCCGTATTTTACCGACATTGAAAATTGCCCTCCCGATACGATGGTGAATTTCCCTAAGGAAATAGTATCGGCTATAGCCCAAAAAATAGCAACACACCAAGTTATAAGCAACGAAGCGTACAAAAGCTACCTGGATCAATTAACAAAACATTTTGTAGCGTTTTTAACAACAGAAAAAGTTGCCCAGTCAATTTTAGATGTTTTAAAAAGTAAGAAAACATTGGCTGGTAATAAAGCCAGGGTTACCGATGTTCAAAAAGCATCCTGGGCATATAAAATTAATAAGCTGTTACAAATTAAACCAGCTAATGATAATGGAGTGCTTATTTATTCGGGTGTTGCATCAATACAGGATGTGCGTTTTATACAGGATAATTATGCCACAGTATTTGTGCACGATGCATTTCAATCTGCAGTATACCCACAAAATTCAGGTTTTGAAAATAGCAAACTTGCATACCATGCTGTTGATAGTATTGATGCAGTTAATAAAATAGCAGATACAATAATATTAGATTTTACTTTACCTTATATTGATGATGTTACCGGATACTTAATTAAAGTAAAAGGTTTAATGGATCAAAAAACCAGCGTTATTGTAATTGTTCCCAATTTTTATAACCTGGCAAGTGTAATAGCATTTAAGAAGCAAGATTTCAGGTTCGGTAGGTTAAAGCTTTCTAAAAAGCCGCCTGTTAATTTTTATTCGGCTAAATCTATTCAAAAACTCTTAAAGGCGTTCGATTTTCAAGTAGATGAAATTGAAGGCTATGAATTTGATAACACGCATTTTATAAAACGGGCTTTCAATAAAATAAAATCCCTTAAATTTTTTACTTGCAAAATGCTCATCGTCAAAGCTCGTTTAAATCATGTATAAGGTTTATATAATACTTGTAAACTATAATAACCATCGGGATACGATAGAATGTTTGCAAAGCATCCTGCATTGTGATTATGCTAATTACAATATTATTTTAATTGATAACTCTAAAGATGATACGCCATCACAAGAAATTATTAATTGGTGCAATAACGGCGTTGATAATATCGAAACACTTTTCCCAGAGTTGGTATACCCGATAATTGAAAAGCCGGTTTCGTATCAATTTTATACAGAAAGTGATTTTTCGACTTTAACTACTGAGATAGATGAAAAACTACTAATTGTTAGGGCCGAAAATAGGGGATTTGCCGCGGCTAATAATATAGCATTACGTTATGTACAAAAGTTTGCAAGCGATTTGGCCTTTGTATGGGTATTAAACAACGATACCGTAATTGAAAAAAGCGCACTTAAGCATCTTGTAGCCTTTTATGAGCAACATGATTTAAATTATATGATTGGGTGCAAACTTCGGTTTTATAATAGCAGAGACAAGTTACAGGCAATTGCGGGTAGCTACAACAAATGGATAGGCGCCCACACGCATATTGGCGAAGGCGAGATTGATAATGGCCAATATGATGACTTTAAGTTTACTGCTGACAACTACATCGTTGGTGCATCCATGTTTTTACCCAGGCTGTTTTTAAATAGGGTTGGGTTAATGAGCGAGGATTATTTTTTATATTATGAAGAGCTTGACTGGACTATAACAGCCCAAAAAGCGGGTTTTAACTTTGCGGTACAGCCATCTGCTATAGTTTATCATAAAGAAGGAGCCTCCATCACTAATACCCAACAAAATAAAGATACCTCGGTAGCTGAATATTACTCAATTACAAACAGGGTACGCTTTATAAACAAATTTTATAAATGGTGCTTACCTACGGTTTTATTAGGTGTTATATTTGCGTTGCTTAAGCGTTTATTAAAAGGTAAGTTTAAATTAGTAAATAAATCTTTTAAAACAATAGTACAAATATTAACCAGCCCTAATCATTAATCAACAAATGCAGATGTGTATTTATCGCAAAATAATTAATAGCCGTAATATATGATCCCTTGGGCTATTTGTATTTGTTTAACTATATCTTCAATTGGTGCTTATTTAGTATGGCCCAGCAGGTATAATGTGCCTGCACACCTGGGCATAGGCTTTGTACTAATAGCTTATTTTGTACCAACGCTTATTTTAAACGTGCAGGATGATTACACCGATGATGTTGTTAACTTATACGTTACCATATTGGTTGTGGGCACAATTTCTTATTTAGCTGGCATGTTTCTGGGTTTTAATATTAAACCCGTTAAAACCAATTTTTCTTTTGATGTACTATCGCTGAATTTATACGAAGAGCGGGTAATTAGGGTAACCAAAGTTTTTCTGTACATCGGCATACCATCTTTAATATTGGGTTATTTAATGATGGGCTTTGTCCCTTTGTTTGCGGCAGACCCGGTTGCTGCTAAATTTTTTAGAGGGCAATACCAGGTGCCTTTTTATACGTCTATTGTATACCTCTCTTCGTTTCTTATTTTGAGTAATATAACCCCTATCTCTATAATGATATGGTATCAGGATAAACGAAGAGTGTTTTTCCTGGTAGCAACTATAGTTGCTATTTGCTTAATGATGCTTTCATTATCGCGCGGGCCCTCGTTTACAGGTATATTGTATGCAATTATTATTGTGATGTCGTTTAAAAGCCGTAAATCATTTGCGCTTTTAGTATTCCTTATCATTTTTATTTACCTGTTTAGCTCCATATTTTATTACCTCATTGGTATAAAAGATATTAATGATATTGCCGGTGGATTTAAAAACGACGACCATTTAATGTGGCGCGTAATAGCAGGTGGTACTGTGGATATTGACGATCAGTTGAATTTCTTAAAGTTCTTTATCAATAATCCAATCTGGACATACGGCAGAACAGTTGTCGGTGGTCTTGTTCCAAGTCATTACGAGTGGAATCCATCCGTTTATACCTTAAGGGTTGTAAACCCGGGCGAAGACCTGTCAACGTTAATTTCGGGTGGTTTACGGTTGCCCGGGCCCATATGGGGCTATGTGTCATTCCAATGGGTTGGGGTTGTTGCATTTTCTTTTATCTCCGGTTTAATTAAAGGTGTGCTTTTAAAATATGTAAAAACATGGATACTAAAGTATAAATCTATTTTAACCGCAACAGTTATTATAATTATCTGTACGGCTATTTTTGAGCCCCTATCTATGTTTTATACATTTTCATTATACACAATTCCACCGGCTGTAATTTTAATGTTTTATATGTATCGTTTTAAATTAAAGTAGCCTGTGAAAAATAATCTTATAGTAGTTAATGCCCGGTTTTTAACCCAAAAAGTCACAGGTGTTCAACGTTTTGCTATTGAAATTTCTAAAATTATCTCCCGGCTGTCATCTCAAATAGTATTTGTTACTCCTAATGGTGTATTAGATGCAGCGTTGGCTAAAGAGTTAAATGTGGTTATAATTGGCAAACATACCGGCACCATTTGGGAACAGTTAGATTTGAGAAACTATCTAAAATCAAATAATAACCCTTTATTGGTTAATTTTTGTAATACGGGGCTGTTATTCTACAGCAATCAAATAGTTACTATCCACGATATGTCTTATAAAGTAAACCCGAAATGGTTTTCAAAAAAGTTTTATGCGTGGTATAACTTTCTTATCCCGCATATAGCTGCACATAGTGTAAAGGTTTTAACCGTCAGCAATTCGTCAAAAGCAGATATTGTTAAATATCTGGGCACAAAAGAAACTAAAATTGATGTCATATATAACGCACCCCTGGTTATAGCCAACGAAAGAATAAGCGAAAATAAAGATGGCGATTATATTTTAACCATATCCTCGCAGGATCCCCGCAAAAATCTTAATAACCTTATAAAAGCATTTAAGCGTTTGAACCAGGATGTGAAATTGGTTATTGTTGGTTTAAAAAGCCATAATTTTGGTGCAGGGTTAGATGAAAACTTGATAAATGATCATATAATAATTAAAGGCTATGTGCCGGATGATGAATTGGTTTCATTGATGAAACATTCAAAAGCTTTTGTGTATTTAAGCTTGTACGAAGGTTTTGGCTTGCCGCCTTTGGAGGCGATGGCAATTGGCTGCCCGGTATTGGTATCTGATATTGCGGCACTAAAGGAAACTTGTGGCGATGCAGCTATTTATGCTGATCCGTATGACCTGGACGATATAAAAAATAAAATTTCAAACTTGCTATCAGATGGGCAACTTAGAGAGCAGTTGATAATAAAGGGATCTGAAAATATTAAAAAGTACAGCTGGCAAGCATCAGCAAATAAGGTATTTAAAGTAATAAATGAGTTTGTTTAAAAATATAGCAGCTGATATTAATGCAGCAAACAGGTTTTCGCTGTCAAACAAAATAATCATATTTTGTTTTAACAGAGGTTTTCACGCGCTGTTATGGTATCGTATTTCCAATAGGTTGTATAAATGGCATATCCCGGTTATACCTATGATTTTTACCCGGTTAATTCAAATAACTTATTCAATTGATATTGATTACAAAGCAAAATTGGATGGCGGTATTGTAATTGTACACGGCGTTGGGCTGGTTATCGGCTCGGATGTTCACATACAATCCAATGTTATACTGTTTCATAACGTAACCCTTGGCCGAAGGGGTATCGGAGCCGTTATTTCCCCCGCAGATGGGTTCCCTACAGTTCAAAAAGATTGCATTATATGTACCGGTGCTGTAATAATTGGTAAAGTTGTAATTGGGGAAAACACTACTATTGGCGCAAATTGTGTAATTACAAAAGATGTAGCACCCAATAGCATTTGTAAATTACCAGAAGATCATTTCATGACATACAAAAAGAACATATGATAAAAGTAGCCTTAATACAAGATTGGTTAACTATAATAGGAGGCTCGGAATATGTATTTAAAGAAATTGCATCCCTATACCCGCAGGCAGATATATTTACTTTGGTGGCCCGGGATGAAACAATTAAAGAGTTAGGTTTATCGCAGCACAAGGTAACTACATCTTTTATCCAAAACTTGCCTTTTGCCAAAACTAAATACCGAAACTATCTACCCTTATTCCCCTTAGCTATTGAGCAATTTGATCTTTCATCATATGATCTGATAATTTCTTCATCACACGCTGTTGCCAAAGGGGTTTTAACACATTCATCACAAGTGCATGTTTGTTATTGCCATTCCCCAATGCGCTATGCGTGGGATTTGTACCATCAATACATCAAAGAATCCGGCTTAAATAAAGGCGTTAAAGGTTTTTTCGCAAAGATGGTTTTACACAGGATACGGCAATGGGATATCATAAGCACCAATCGTGTAGACTATTTTATATCAAACTCTGATTACATAGGACGGCGGATTAAAAAGGTTTATAACCGCGATAGTGTTACAATTTATCCAAACGTTGCAGTACAAAACTTTGAAGTTGGTACCGATAGGGAAGATTTTTACTTTACCTGTTCGAGGATGGTGCCTTATAAAAAAATAGATATCATTGTTGAAGCGTTTAACGCTATGCCTGATAAAAAATTGATAGTTATAGGCGATGGTCCGGATTATAAAAAAATCAAAAAAAATGCCGGGAACAATATCGTTTTAATGGGATATCAATCATTTGATGTATTAAAGCAACATCTGTCAAAAGCAAAAGCTTTTGTTTTTGCCGCTGAGGAAGATTTCGGGATTATTCCGGTTGAGGCCCAGGCGTGTGGAACACCTGTTATCGCATATCGAAAAGGCGGGGTAACCGAAACAGTAGTAGAAAACAAGACAGGTATTTATTTTAACGAACAAACAGCCGGATCAATTATTGATGCGATAAGCAGGTTTGAAAAAATCAACAATCAATTTGATCATGCTGAAATTGCTGCACACGCCGCGTTATTTTCTTCGGCACGGTTTAAAACCGAACTTGTAAATTACTTGGCAACCGTAAACCAGTAAGAAAACAGTGATAATTTATCAATTGAAATAAAAGCTGCACGCTATATTATCGTATTTGTTATAAAAATCTATATAATCTATCAATTTAATAGGATATTAAAAAATATTTATATATTTGCGATGTAAAACAAACGCAATGAAAGCTTTTTTACGTATTCAAAGTAACACATCAACCTCTTTACACTGCATCCCAATGCAGGCAATGTGTTGCACCTATTGTTGTTGCTAACCTCAACGTTTTAACGTTAAATTTTATCGGGTAATTATTTGAATGGCATCTTTTGCTTTGTGCAATAGCTATGTTAAAACCCAATCAGCCATTTACATCACAATTAAATAAAAATTTATAAATGACCTTATAGCATACCCCCTTAAAAAACAAACCGGCAAGGAAGCCTTGCCGGTTAATTACATGATGGATCAGCAACGACTGCGAATCAACCACTGATCATCAAAGCTTTACGAACGAATTGAATCATTAACATAAAACAGTTAAATATATGGAAATATATATCCATGCAAAACACGTACTAAATAAGTTACTACAACCGCTCCTGTTCTTAATTATACCCCTCGCTGCCTTTGCACAGCAAAAAGACGTACCCGTAATTAATTCACATATTGAAGGTATTGTTGTTGACAGTGTTACCAGACAACCCATAGCTGGCGTAACGCTGCGTATAAAGAATGTTACCCACGCGGTAACCACCACATCCGATGGTCATTTTACTTTTATAACCGGGCAAAAATTGCCTTATACTTTGGTGGTAAGCTTCATCGGTTATAAAACCAAAGAGGTGGTAGCCAATGGCAGCCCCGTTAACATACAACTTGCCGAAAATGTAGCACAGCTAAATGATGTGGTGGTAGTAGGCTACGGTACTCAAAAGAAAAGCGACCTTACCGGCGCCATCGGATCAGTGCCGAAAAATATACTAAACCAGCCTGCTGTATCATTTGATAATTTATTGCAGGGAGCTGTTTCAGGCGTGGCCGTAACGCAAAACTCAGGGCAGCCGGGTAGTACGGCTACTATTAGGGTACGGGGTGGTAACTCTATCTCATTTGGTAACGCGCCTTTATATGTAATAGATGGCTTTATCATTTATAATGATAACGATTACGCCAACGTAGGCTCCAACGGAACCAGTGTAAACGCATTGGCGACTATAAACCCCGACGATATTGAGTCTATCGAAGTTTTAAAAGATGCTTCGGCAACAGCTATCTATGGTTCTCACGGGGCAAATGGTGTAGTTATCATCACTACTAAAAAGGGGAAAAAAGGGACTAATAATGTAACCTTCAACACTTATTTAGGTGATCAAACCGTAGCCAAAAAACTAGACCTGCTAAATGCGGAACAATGGGGATCATTAGTAAATGATATTAATACCAGCGATGGTGTTGCGCCAACTTATACATCATCACAGCTTGCGGCATTAGGTACCGGTTCAAACTGGCAAAATGCCGTGCTTAGGAGTGCACCCGAATATAATGGCGAACTATCAATTTCCGGTGGTGATGAAAAATCACGTTACCTGGTATCAGGCGATTATTTTAACCAGGAAGGTACTGTGCTTAATACCGGCTTTAAAAGGTATTCGGCCCGTGTTAATTACGAAAAAAATGTAACCGATAAATTTAAGATCTCAACCAATATATTTGGCAGCCAATCGGTAGAAAATAAACTTGCTGGTAACCCTTATAACAGTAGCGGCTTTAGCAGCGCATATGCCAATTTAATTTTAACCTCGCCGGTGTCACCTATTTATAATCCGAACGGGAGTTATTACACCAGTAGCCCATACATAGCCACGCCAACCAACCCGGTAGAAGATATTACCGCAACTACCAATACCACCACACTTAACCGTGTATTAGGCAATGTTGCAGGCGAGTATAAAATAATACCTGATCTGACCTTAAAAGTTACTGCCGGTATCGACATATTAAATACACAACAGGATTATTATGCCCCATCAACTACATCTGCAGGCTATGCCGATGGCGGTTATGCTTCGATAGGTGCAGGTAACGAATTAAGCTGGTTAAATGAAAATACACTTACTTATGATCATAACTTCAACAATACTAATTTTTTAAATGTTTTAGTTGGCTATACAACGCAGTATACCCAGTTTTCATCATCGGTAGCATCTGCTCAGCAGTTTCCTAACGATCTTACCTCGTACAATAACCTGTCATACGCGGGTGTTGCCGATTTGCCTACTTCAAGTTTTGCCAGCCAGGCTTTAGACTCTTATTTGGCGAGGGTGAATTACTCATATGAACATAAATATAACCTGACTGTTTCTGCACGTGCCGATGGTTCGTCAAAACTGGGAGCGAATAACAAGTGGGGCTATTTCCCATCAGCAGGTTTTTCATGGAATGCTGATAAGGAAGATTTTTTTAAACCGCTTGAACCGGTTATCAGCAGCTTAAAACTAAGATTAAGCGCTGGCCAAACCGGTAACTCCGAAGTGCCGCCTTACAGCTCATTGGCTTCTTTGGCACCGAGCAATTATTATTTCGATAACAAGCTGGTTACAGGTATAGCGCCTGTACAAATTGATAATCCTAACTTAAAATGGGAAACCACTACCCAGTATGATGCAGGCCTTGATTTAGGCTTATTCAATAGCCGCGTTAACTTAACTTTTGATGCCTATTACAAAAAAACAAGCGACTTACTACTTAATGTTCCGTTGCCATTATACTCAGGCTATGCCAGTGAGTTAGAAAATGTAGGCAGCGTGCAGAACAAAGGTATTGAGTTAGGTATCAATACCGATAATATCAAATCCGATCATTTTAGCTGGAAAACCAATATTGAGTTTGCCGAAAATCGTAACAAGGTGCTAAGCCTGGGCCCGGGTGTTACCAGTTTTTATCCAACAGCGCCAACTGGCTATGTATCGCCGGTTATTGTGCAGGTTGGCTTGCCAGTAGGTACTTTTTGGGGATACTCAACCAATGGACTATTGACTGCTGCCGATATTGCCAAAGGTGTAGCAAAATTAAGCGGCGTTCCGCAACAGGTAGGCGATACCCGTTATGTTGATTACAATAATGATGGCGTAATTACCACCGCAGACAAGCACAGTTTAGGCAGCGCGCAGCCAAAGTTTACCGGTAGTATCACCAACACATTTACCTACGATCATTTTGATTTGTCGGTGTTCTTTAATGGTTCATACGGTAACAAGATATTCAACCTGTTACAACAAACGTTGGAGCGCCCAACATTAACACAAAATGCTTCGGCCACTTTATTAAATCGCTATAGCGCATCAAACCCAAATGGTACAGTTGCCCGTGCAACAGATTCTCCGGTGCCCCAGGTAACAGACGAATACGTTCAGAATGGTTCTTATCTAAAGCTTAAAAATGCTTCGTTCGGCTATACTTTCACCAATAGCCTTGTTTCAAAAATTGGCGCTAAAGCCTTAAGGGTATACGTATCAGGCCAAAATTTGGTAACCATAACCAAATATCAGGGTCTTGACCCGGAAGTGAGTTTTTACGACAATGATAACACCAAGCAAGGTATCGATTATGGCACTTACCCTGCTGTACGCACGTTCCTGGCGGGTTTAAATGTCACCTTTTAATTATACATCAACATGAAAAAGATAATAACATATAAACTTTTACTCTTATTAATTGCAGGCTCGGCAATAGTGCTTTCGTCATGCAATAAATTAAGCGAAAATCCAAAGTCGGTTATTGTATCATCGCAATTCTACCAAACCTCATCCGATGCTACAGCGGCAGTTAACGCCGTGTATGGCACGCTAAACAGCGATCCGACAGGCGACTTCCCGCTTTACGGCAGGCAATTAAACCTGCTGGTTGAAAACGCCAGTGATAACCAGCTTTACAGCCCCAGCAACACCAACCCCGATGTTAGAGCACTAGGAACCGAAACCTATATTTCATCAAACAGCCGTGTGCAAAAAGTATGGCAGCAGTTGTATTATGGTATAAACCGCGCAAATATCGCTATAGATAATGTACCAGCTATCTCCATGGATACCGTGCTGAGGGATCGTTTGGTGAGAGAATCAAAATTCATCAGGGCGCTATTATACTTCAATTTAGTGCGCTTGTAT
>Ga0302224_10000373_pt1 | contig 23707 bp, 21 predicted proteins | sample II_Palsa_E3_1_FD_193520 | JGI IMG/M metagenome (GOLD analysis project Ga0302224, IMG submission 193520) | Peat permafrost microbial communities from Stordalen Mire near Abisko, Sweden - II_Palsa_E3_1 | ecosystem: Environmental > Terrestrial > Soil > Palsa > Peat permafrost | place: Sweden... | reverse complement strand
TGATGCCAAAAACAGTATTTTCCTTTCTGCCCAAAATGCAGACAGAACAGGTGTTGTTCCTAATGATAAAAACGTAAGAGACGCGTTCAGCGTTAGAGGTCACCACACAGATGGCATATTTAGTGCTGATTACTCTGTTGGTTACAGCCGTACTACGATCAGTACCTACATCGCTAATAACAATCCTTTATATGCTCAATATGGCATAACATTGCCAGGTAGCTATGTTACAAGTGCAGGTGATAATGATTTGTACTCTTCAATTTTACAGTTGCCAGCATTTTTAAATTTATCAGCATATAAAGATCCGAACAGCGATCAGGGTAGTGCAAGCAATTATTATGATGCTTATGCTATTAACCCTTACTGGATTGTTGATGATGCCAGGAGAAATGAACAACGTGATGTATTATTAGCTTCATTAAAATTATCACTCGACCCAACAAAATGGTTAACATTAAGCTATCACCTTTCTGATAACTATGGTATTGACCAAGAGCGTTACACGAAAGCTGAGGTTGATTTTACGCCATATTCTATTGCTGCTGCTGGTAATGACGGAGGTACGCCGCTTGATTTTGCAACAACAGGTAAATCATTAGGTAGCGTTTATGACGTTTATCAATATGGTGATGGAACAAACAACAATCCAGGTTATGCACGTATACAAGGCGATGCGTTAGTGGATTTTCACCCAACCCTTTCAAAAGATTTTAAAACAGACTTGTTATTAGGTAACTCTATTTACCAGGAGCAAGATAAATATGAAATTACTGGTAGCAATGCATTATTGGTTGATAATTTTTATAATGTGAATACCATAGGCGGCCAACCAGTTGCTGCCGAAGGAAATTATTTGATACGTAACATTTCTTATTATGGTGATTTAAACATTAGCTATAAAGGCTACCTTAGTTTAGAGGGTACTTACAGAAATGAGCATGATTCAAGGTTATCTGCAGCAGAGCGTTCTTTCAGCTACCCGTCAGCTAAACTTTCATTTGTGCCAACTGATATCATTCCTGCTTTAAAAAATAATGATATCTTATCTTATGCTAAATTTTATGGTTCATTAAGTAAGGTTGGTAATATTAACATAAACCCATACCAAATAAACAATACATATAGTATTGCTAATGGCTTCCCTTACGGGTCATTAGGTGGTTTAACTGCAAGCACTGAAAACTACAGCCCTACTTTAAAACCTGAGATCACTACAGAAACAGAAATAGGTACTGAGTTGTCTTTCCTTAAAAATCGTATCGATTTTAATTTCTCTTATTACAATTCGTTCGATAAAAACCAAACCGTTACTATTAATACTTCAACTGCTACCGGCTATAGTTCAGAGCTGGTAAATATTGGCGAAACTCAATCACAAGGTTATGAGTTTCAATTAACAGGCCAAATATTAACTCAAGCTGCTAATAAATTCGGCTGGACATTAGGTGGTAACTTCTCTATCAATAATTCTAAAGTAATTGCTTTGATTCCGGGCTCTTCTGGCCAATTATATCTGGGTGATGACGAGTATGCCGTTGTAGGTAAGCCTTTCCCAATGTTAGAAGGTACCGACTTTGTACGTAATGCACAAGGGCAAGTAATTGTTAACGCAAAAACAGGTTACCCTACTACTTCTGGCGCATTAACAGAATTTGGAAGAACTACACCTAAGTATGATTTGGGTATCACTTCATCATGGACCTACAAATTTGTTACTTTAGGTGCGGTATTTGAATACCGTGGTGGTGACGTAGTGTACAACAGTATTGGTCAGACCCTTACATTCGCAGGATCATCTTACTACTCTGCTTCAAATGGTCGTCAATCATTTATTTATCCTAACTCAGTTATCCAAACTGGATCTACTTACACAAAAAATACTAACGTAGCAGTTCAAGATGGTAACTATGGTTTCTGGCAAGAATCTCAATTTACAGGTACCACCAGCCCATGGGTTACCAGCGGTGCATTTTGGAAACTTAGAGAATTGAATTTAACATTTAATCTTGACCAATTCATTAAAAAGACGAAATACATGAAGGGGCTTTCAGTTGCATTAACAGGAAGAAACTTATTTATCTGGACACCTAAAGAGAATACTTATACCGATCCTGAGTTCTCTGATACAGGTGCAGGCAGTAGCACTAGAGGATATAACGATGCGAACGAATTACCTGGCACCAGAGTGTTTGGTGGTAGTGTTAAAGTAACATTCTAATTTTTAAAAAAGATATAGCAATGAAAAAATATATTTCAATTATAACGGCAGCTGCCCTTACTATAGGGATAGCTGGTTGTAAAAAAGGGTACCTTGATCAAGAGGTTAACCCCAATTCACCTTCGGTTACTACGCCCCAATATACATTAGCAGGTGCTTTGGAACAAGCGGCATCAATACAAGAAGAAGACTATCCAGAATATGCAGTTTGGGGCGGTTACTGGTGTAATGCCAATGATTATGTTCCTAATACACAATTGGCAGAGTTTAACGTTACGGTATCAAACGGATTTTCTCCTGATGCATGGACCGATTTGTATGGTAACTTAACCAACTTTAATAATTTACAAGCAATTTCTACAGGTGTAGCTGCTGACGGTAATTTCCAGGCTATTGCAATGATCATGAAAGCTTATGATTTTGAAGAGCTGGTTGATAATTTTAACAATGTGCCTTACAGCCAGGCATTTAACGCCAGTAAATACTTGTTCCCAGCTTATGATACAGGCCAATCTATTTACAATGATCTTGTAAAACAATTGGATGCTGCTATTACATTAATAGGCGCAAGTGGTAGTGCTACCAATCCAGGTACTTCTGATATCTATTATGGTGGTAATATGACCAACTGGGCAAAATTTGCAAATACATTAAAATTGCGTTTAGCTATTCATCAAAGCAATTTAACTACAAATGCAGCTCAGGCAGATTTGGCTTCAACTGCAAGCATTGGTTATATTGATGCAACATCAGAAGCTGATGCTCAACCGGGCTACACAGACGCGCTTGGAAAAGAAAATCCATTTTATGTGACTTTTGGGTCAGATCAAAACGGTAACCCAGTGTTTGGTTATTTATATTATGTAGCTAATGTTGTTGCCGTAAATATTATGGCTACTTATAATGATCCGCGTGTAGATTATTTTTACGCTCCTCTTAATGGCGTAATCGTTACAGATCAATTAGGTGCTACGCATACTAATCCACAACAAGCCAGCCCAATAGGCACTGGATTATTACAGAGCCCTGAACAATCTGCTCCGGTTTTTTCATCATATGAATCTTTTTTCCTTCAGTCTGAAGCGGCTGCAAGAGGTTGGATCTCAGGTGGCACAGCAGCAGCAGAAACCTATTATAAAGATGGTATAAATGCATCATTTGCTGCTCTTGGAGCGGGATCTGCAGCAACTTACGAAGCGCAAGTTAACGTTGCTTATCCAACAACAGGAACGATAGATAATCAGGTACAAGCAATCATAACACAAAAATATATTTCATTGAATGGACTGTTCAATCTTGAAGCATATAATGAGTTTAGAAGAACAGGATACCCTGTATTGCCGCAAAACCCGGCATCAGCAGATGTGGCAGCAAATTCACAAACGCTTCCTACAAGGCTGCCGTACACTATAGACGAGCTTGATAACAACCCTACCAGCCTTGCACAGCAAGGCGTGATTAATATATTTACGTCAAAAATATTTTGGGCTAAATAAAAATTAAAAAGATGAAAAAGAAATTATATTCAATATCAACCATACTTGCAATTACGGCAATGTTTAGCTTGAGCTCTTGCCTTAAAGACAGCAAAAACTATGTAAATGTATCCCAAAGTCCGCCATTGGCTGAATTACCTTTGGAAGAATATTACGGAATCGGAAACCTTGCGCCTATTTCATTAGCTGCATCAACTACACCACAGGTTGTACAGGTTGCAGTAGATGTGGCTGTAGCAAAAGCTTTGTCCTCTGCTACCACCTTTAACTTAGCAGTTGATAATGCTTATGTTTTCCCAAGCGGTTATTCTTTGCTTCCAGCTGCTGATTATAGCGTATCTAATTGGACAGTTACTGTACCGGCAGGCCAAAACGTTGCATATTTAAACATCAATGTTAATTCTAGCTTAATAGGTACTGCTAATACTACCTATATTTTACCTATAAAATTAGTTAGTTCAAATATTACTATTGATCAGTTTAATGAACTGCCATTAAATATTACTGAACAATAAGACCTGATCTAGGATACTATTGTATTTTACCCAAAGAGCCGCTCATTTGAGCGGCTCTTTTTATGTTTACTATTCTATATTTAAAATAATTAGGATAGATTTACGTTATAATTTACGATAATACAATGCAACTTTAATTATTTTCAATACTTTGTTTTAAGTATTAATACCTTACCGCATCATTTTTAATTTATATGAAAAAACTCCTTATTATTTGTGTACTATTTATTACAGGCATTCAATTTGATAATGCACAACAGGCCATTAAAGCAACGGGCACTGTAAAAGATGATAAGGGAAATGGTGTTGCATATGCTTTTATAAGAGATTGGCCATCTAATTATGCTGCTTATTCAGATTCAGCAGGTAATTTTAAATTGCTGGTAGCGCCTAACTCAAATTTATTGATAAAAAGTGTTGGATACTATGATAATACTGTAGCTGTTGCCGGTAACTCAGATTTTCAAATAACCTTAATCCCTGTGGCGCAATCAGGAGGTGCATCTTCTCAGGCACAAAGTAATACCGGTAGGCAAAACGCTAGCTATTCTAATCAAAGCTTTGATTTTTCGGGAGCTAGTTTTGTTAAGCCCAGGGGTGACACACAAGGCAGCAACTATTTTTTTGATAATTGGCTGCATGGTTATTTCATAAAACAGTCAGACTCGATTGCCCAAAACCCGGCGTATTTATATGATTATGATAAGATGACAGGGTCGTTGGTGATAACGCAGGATAAAGCTAACTCGCTGGAAGTTGATGCCGGGCAATATAAATCATTTACCTTATTTGATAATAGTGGGAATCCTTATGTGTTTAATAAAGTGCCGGCTATTGATAATGGCCATTTTGTAGAAGTTTTAAGCTCTGGAAATAAGTATTCGATTTATAAAGCTGTAAAAACATATTATAAAAAGGCAGATTTCTCCACTAACGGTGTTTCCTCATCTGGCAATAACTATGACTCGTACGTTGATGAGTTTACCTACTATGTTATTAAAACAGGCGGGCAACCACAAAAATTATTGCTAAAATCAAAGTCGATCAAAGCTATTTTTAGTGAAGATGCTGATAAGGTAAATAAGTTTATGGCTGAGCATACTAACGACGATATTGATGATGCCTATTTAACTAAACTGGGCGATTATTTAAATAATTAAACCACATATTCCATATTTACTTTTGAGTGAACAGTAGTTATTTTTAATAAACGCCCAAATACTAAAGCCCGGTTATCAGGCACGTGCCCTGCCGGAAAATCAAAACAAACCGGATAATTGTATTTTGCTACTACAGCCATAATAATCTGCTCAATAGTTTGGCCGAATGGGATAGTATTATCTTTAATTTCTGTAAAACCGCCCACAATCAACCCTGCCAGGTTTTTGAGTTTGCCAGCGCGGTCCAGCATGCGGATCATGCGGTCAACCGAATATAAGTATTCGCCAACATCTTCAATAAATAAGATTTTTCCAGTATAATCTATATCAGAAACAGAGCCTGATACAGCTACCAGCAACGAAAGATTACCGCCAACTAATACCCCGCTAGCCTCACCTTCGTGGTTTAAAGTATTAGTGTGTAATTGATAACGGATTTCCTCGCCAAATAATGCTTTACGTAGTGATTCTAAAGATTTTGCAGATGCATCCGGAATATTCACCGGCATTTGCCCGTGTATGGTTTGTAAGTTGAAATTATTATGCAAATGGGTGTGTAGCACGGTAATATCACTAAAGCCCACTACCCATTTTGGATTGGTTTTTAATTTCGAAAAATCAACTTTGTCTATCATTCGGATCGTACCGTAACCGCCACGAGCAGCAATAATGGCCTTTATGCTATCATCATCAATAAAGCGTTGCATATCTTGCGCACGTTCGTCATCATCACCCGCAAATTGGTGAAACGACAAATTCAGTGTGTCACCCAAAACAACCTCTAATCCCCAGGACTCTAACAGTTGAATAGCATCCGTCATGGGTCCGGGTAGTTTTTTAGCCGGGCAGGTGATGGCTATTTTATCGCCCTTTTTAAGGTAGGGCGGTTGTATTGCAGAAATTATGGGATGGCCGGTATTTATCATCATCATCAATAAAAAACATTAGCTGGCCCGATTTGATGCAGGTGATCGGGTTCCTCGCTAAAATAAATTATCTTTGCCAAGTTATTACTAAGGACGCACATTAATGTCACAACTTAATAAATTTAAAAGATTTACCGTTACTTCGGCCTTGCCATACGCAAATGGACCGCTACATATTGGTCATTTAGCAGGGGCCTATTTGCCTGCCGATATTTTTGTACGCTACCTGCGCCTCAAAAAGAAGGATGTGGTTTACATCTGCGGATCGGACGAGCACGGCGCGGCTATAACCATAAAAGCTAAAAAGGAAGATACTACGCCACAAGCTATAATTGATAAATATCACAACCAGATAAAAGAAAGCTTTGAAGAGTTTGGGATTGCGTTTGATATGTATCACCGCACATCTTCGGCTATACACCATGATCTTTCGCAAGAGTTCTTTTTGAATTTATATGAAAAGGATGAGTTTGTAGAACAATACTCGGAGCAATATTATGATGAGGATTTTGACCAGTTTTTAGCGGATAGATATATTACAGGTACCTGCCCAAATTGCGGTAATGAACGTGCTTACGGCGACCAATGCGAAAACTGTGGCACATCATTAAACCCAACAGATCTGATCAATCCGGTATCGACACTAAGCGGTAAACCACCTGTTTTAAGGCCAACTAAACACTGGTATTTGCCGCTGGATAAATATCAGCCATGGCTGGAAAGCTGGATCGATACAAAAGAAGGCGAATGGAAAGTTAATGTGTTTGGGCAATGCCGCTCATGGTTAAAATCAGGCCTTCAGCCACGCTCGATGACCCGCGACCTGGATTGGGGCATTGATGTGCCTTTGGATGAAGCTAAGGGCAAGAAGCTGTACGTGTGGATGGATGCGCCGATAGGATACATTTCAGCTACCAAACAATGGGCTATTGATAAAGGAAAAGACTGGAAAGTTTACTGGAAAAAGCAAGAGAATGAAGCTGATGATTCATGCCTGATCCATTTTATCGGCAAGGATAATATCGTATTCCATTGTATTATTTTCCCATCGATATTGCACGCGCATGGTGAATACATTTTACCGCAAAATGTACCTGCGAATGAGTTTTTAAATTTAGAAGGCGAAAAACTTTCGACCTCACGCAACCATGCAGTTTGGTTGCATGAATACCTGGAAGAATTTCCGGGTAAACAGGATGAATTGCGTTATGTGTTGACATCCATATTGCCAGAAACCAGCGACAGCGAGTTTACCTGGAAAGATTACCAGGCACGTGTAAACAACGAACTTGTTGCCATCTTAGGCAATTTTGTAAACCGGGTGATGATACTAATGCACAAGTTTTATGAGGGTAAAGTAGAAACCGCTACCGGTGAGATTGTGCTAACCGACAACTTGCTTAGCGCACAGATAGGTGAATATTATAATGAGCTTGACCAAAATTTGGAGCATTACAAATTTAGACAAGCCCTGCAAAACGTAATGGATATTGCCCGTTTAGGCAATAAATACCTGACTGATAAAGAGCCGTGGAAAAGCATTAAAACCAACCCGGGTGATGCTAAAGAGGCACTGCATAATTGCTTATTTATTATTGCCAATTTAGCTACTTGTCTGCAGCCATTTTTACCGGGTACGGCTACTAAGATCTTCGGCATGCTGAATTATAGTTTAGATGGCGTGTCTTTTGGTGATGCGGTTAAGTTTGAGAATGGACATCAACTAAACCCTGCTGCTTTATTATTTGAGAAGGTAGAGGATGAGGTGGTTGACGTGCAGATACAAAAATTACTGGATAAAAAACAAGCAGCAATCGTAGCAACAAAAACGCCAATTGTGCCTGCGAAAGAAAACATCAGCTATGAATCATTCGCAGCTATGGATATACGCACCGGCACTATTTTAACTGCCGAAAAAGTTGCCAAAACCAAAAAGTTGCTAAAGCTGACGATTGATACCGGGATAGATCAACGCACCGTGGTATCAGGCATTGCCGAGTTTTACGAACCAGAGGCCATAATAGGCAAACAGGTAAGCATTTTAGTAAACCTTGAACCACGCGAAATAAAAGGTATCTTATCACAAGGAATGATATTGATGGCCGAAGATTCGGAAGGTAAACTAAGTTTTGTAGCCCCGGTTGATCCGTTCCATAATGGCTCGGTAATACGCTAACAGGCACCTATTGTAACAATATAAGGAACTAAAAAGCCGGTAATTTAAATCATGTAAATTACCGGCTTTAATATTATCATTATCTGCAGGTTTTAATCGCACACATTACCATGAAAAACATACTGCTTTTATTTTCGCTATTGATACTTTCGGTACTCAGCTATGGGCAAAAAAAACCGAATATCATTTTTATCCTTACGGATGATTTGGGCTATGGCGATTTAGGCTGTTATGGTAACCCGCTCATCAAAACGCCGTTTTTGGATAGTATGGCTCATGAAGGCATACGTGCTACCAGTTATGTGGTAACATCGCCTATATGTACGCCTTCGCGGGCCGCATTGCTTACCGGCCGATATGCTAACCGGATGAATTTGCCTGTGCCGTTGGGGCCGGGTGATGATCATGGTATCCCGCAAAACGAAATAACTATTGCGCAAATGCTTAAAGGGATAGGTTACCGCACAGGTATGGTAGGTAAATGGCACCTGGGTGACCGCGATACTTCGCTGCCGAATAATAAGGGCTTCGATTCTTTTTATGGGATGTTATACAGCCACGATTTCCGGGCACCATATGTAACTACCGATACCGTAATCAAGATATTCAGAAACCGAACCCCGGTTATCTATAAACCTCAGGATAGTACCTTAATTGATCTTTATACCGATGAATCGATCAAGTTTATCAATCAGCAATCATCAAGACAACCATTCTTTCTGTATCTGGCGCACAATATGCCACATTTGCCAATAGCGTTTGCAGCGCGTAAATATAGAAAAGTACACTCCGACGGTGGCGAGTATGGCGATATAATAGAGGAACTGGACGAAAGCTTTGCCAAACTATGGGATGCGCTTAAGGCAAAAGGATTGGCTGATAATACCATTTTTGTTTTCTCGAGCGATAACGGCCCCTGGGTTAATATACCTGCCCGCATGTTGGCAGATGGGGTAACGCGCCAGTATCATGCCGGATCGCCGGGCATATTCCGTGGCTCTAAATTTGAAACTTATGAGGGCGGCGACCGCGTACCCTTTATCATTTATTGGAAAGGCCATACGCTGAAAAATAAAACCATTACATCGGCTTTCTCCTGCCTGGATATATTACCAACATTTGCTGAGTGGACAGGCGCTCCGCTTCCGAAAGGACGCGAGCTTGATGGTCAATCGATATCAGGATTACTTACCGATCCGAATAATAAAAAACCACACCGGATCATTTTTTATGTGAATGCGCTGGGTGGCGAGGTAGTACGTGATGGCGACTGGAAACTAAGGCGCACTAAAAATGTAAAAGACGGCACTGTGCTTATAGAGCTCTTTAACCTATCGTGGGATCCTGCCGAACGCGTAAACCTGATTGATAAAAACCCCGAACAGGTAGCCCGGTTAATGCCGGTACTTGAAAAATTCAGGAAAGATACCAGTAGTAAGTTTAATTAAAATTGACAGGCTATAGGCTTCGACAAAGGCAAAACGATGGCAATTACCCTGGATACTTGTAATAATTTCCCTATATTTGCCGCCATTCGGTCCCGTAGTTCAACGGATAGAATAGGAGTTTCCTAAACTCTAGATATGAGTTCGATTCTCGCCTTATAGTCAATTACTTAGATGTCTTAAACTTGTCTTTGCGCCATCAGATGCGCCAAATATCATGTTTACGACACCTAAGATTTGTATTCCAAAAAACACTAACGAAAGAGCTTACATCAGTTACTATTATGACGGTAAACGTCAAAGGGAGTATAACGGATCGCGTTTAAATTTAAATCTCAATCCTAATCAATTCGACAGCGTTCCTGATAGGAACAGAATTCTTAAACAAATAGAATACGAGTTTACCAAAGCATTAAATAGCGGTTGGAACCCTTACAACAAGGAGTTGGAAAAGCCAAGCCTTAAAGTCGCGTTGCAAACCATTCTTGATGAGAAGCTGAAATCTAACCTTTGCGAAGCTTATAAACGGAATCTAAAGGCTATTCATCGCATGTTTACCAGTTTCCTCAATAGCAAAGAACTTAATGGTAGATGTGACGAAATAGGGTTGCAGCTTATCGAGAGCTTTCTTAATGGCTTTCAAACGAGTGAGCGCAATTATATTAATCGTCGCCGTCAACTAGGTATGTTCTTTAATGAAATGGTTAGAAAGGGATATGCTGAAAGAAACATTGTAAAACACACTAAGCCTGCACGCGGTAAAGCAACATTACATGCACCATATTCAGATGAACAATTAAAGAAGGTATTAAACTACCTGAAAGATCATAATTCAAATCTGTACCTGTGTTGTATTTTAACTTATGGATGCTTATTGAGGCCTCACCAGGAAATTAGGTTATTAAAGCTCAAGCACATTGTTAAAGGCTTTACTGAAATTCACCTTTCAGGAACAGAAAATAAAAGTAAACGTATCAGAACCGTTTATATTCCAGGCTATGTTCAGGAAGTTTTAAGAGAGCGATTGATAAACGTAACTAATGCAGATACTAATATATTTACATTAAATACTCAGCCTTACAACGAAACCTATTTCAATACAATGTGGTTAAAAATCAGGCCTAAGATGCTTAAAGAGCAAGTAGTTGAACTAAATCAAACAATATATTCATTTAGGCATACCGCTGTCATAAACGTTTATCGAAAGACAAAGGACTTACATATACTACAACAGCTATTGCAACACTCTAATATGATTGTCACATTGAATTATTTACGTGGGTTAGGTGAAGTGAACGATGAAAGATTAAGAGATATGCTGCCTGAATTAGCATTTTAATTAGGTTAATAGTTACAGATTGAAATAAAACTTAGTGTGGTCTCAAGTGAAAATTTGACAATTAGACTTGTATTACTCCGTCAGTTTATTCCATGTAATTAACTAAATGGAGAGCAATTGCTTTAGCTAATAGTGGCGGGACAGCATTGCCAATTTGATTGTACTGCGAAAGGTGATTTTCGTCGTCCTTACCTAACTGTTTTAGCAGTTTGGATGAAATTTGAGTTCTTTTGCCTTTAAATATATAATTATCCGGAAAGGATTGTAGCCTGGCAGCCTCTCTGGAAGTTATATTTCTTGGTTGGTTAGGATGTACAAAATTAGAATAGAAAGAAGCTGGAATTGTGTATGATATCATATTAGGCCGTAAATGCCTGTAATTTGAATTATATTCAGTATTTGATAGTATTCCATTCCCATTCCGTTTTCTAACTTTAAACTCATCCTCCAGATTGTTTATTTTTACTCCTTTTAAGATTTCTTCGTAGCGTTTTATAATACGTTTAGTATGAGACATTGTGACATGATTATAGATAGCTGTTTCACTTCCTCTTAATGCAATTTGGTAATCAGTCTGTGGTAGCTTTGAGTAAAAAGAAATTTCTTTCCCTTCACCTGCGTTTAATTCAGGTAAATCTCCTATTGCATCTATTACTTTAATGGCCGCTTTCAAATCTTTTGCAGAACCATTCAGCTTTAATTCCTCTTCTGGAAGAAAATGCGTTCTTTGCGGAGGGGGAATGAGAATATTATTATAATGACCGACAATAAATACACGTTCTCTGCTTTGAGGAACACCAAAATGCGCTGCATTTAGCTTCCAAATATTTACAGTATATGAGATTTTTTCAAATGTGTCTATAATAATGTCAATTACCTTCTCTCCACGATCATTCCGTCTGGTCAATATACCTCTTACATTTTCCATTACGAAAATCTTCGGCTGTTGAACTTGAACCCATTGAGCGTAATTTTTAAATAAGGAGTTTCGAGGATCATGAGGGTCTTTTACAGGTCCAGCCAAACTGAATCCTTGGCAAGGAGGCCCACCAATAATTATATCGGGAGCTTGCGTACAAGCTGCTTTGATTTTTTCAGCAGTATCAAAGTTTCTTATATCGCTATGTATAATTAGATGGCCGTCATGATTATTTGCCTGTAATGTCTCAACAGCCCATTTATCAGTCTCTAAAGAGCAAATCATTTTATATTTGTTTCCTGCTCCTGTAAAACCTAATCCAAATCCACCAGCACCTGCAAATAAATCTATAACACTATATAACCGATTGTTCATTTTTAAATTAACGCCTCTGCAAAGTTAGGATAGTATCTGTAAACTTTTGTATAACTTCGTACATCGCTTAATATAACTGGAATTTCCTGTAGCGTTTTGTTCTTAAACTTTCCCCCTTCTACTTCAGCATTATATTTATCAGGAAGTGCTTTGTCTAAAGCCTTTATTTCCCTAAAGGTAAGATTTGGGGCGCTTATCTTATAAAAATCTGATGTATCTCTTATGAATTCTAAATTTGAGAAAGCCATTTCGTTTACCTTTTCTGCTTGATTATCATCGTGAATTATTCCACCGACTGTCAAGATTGTAGCATTGTCACTATAAATAAAGTTAAATAACTGCTTGTAAACCAGTTTATCCTCTGTTGATAGATTTCTTGTGAGTAAAGTTGTATCTATTTGACGTTTTATCATTTCATACGTTACGGCAGTTGTATTTTTAGTGTTGAAATTGATATCCATGAATTCATTTGGCAATTTCTCTTTACCTACCCTCTGTAATATTTGGTTTAACCTATGTTCTTTTAGTGTGATTGTTTTGAATTCACTGTCTTGCTTTTGAGGTAAATATTCTTCTTCTACATTTACAGATAGCAGAAATAAACTGCCTGGCGAAGCATTTGCAAAGAAAGTATTAATGTCCGCAAACATAAAGTCTGTAATTCTATCATCGTAGTCAAGCCAAACAATGTTTTTCTTTGTGTCTAATCCCAAGTTAGGAAGGATGGTCGAAGAGTTGCCATATTTCATCTCTATGCATGAATAAGGTTTATTAAATTCGAATCTACTTTTCTTAGCTTCTTCCTTCTCAATGCTGATTAAGTCTGTTATTCCTAAAACCTTATGAAATAGCGTAAAATCAGCAAAATATGCAGATCCCATGCCAATGTATCTATAATTACTTAGCTGATCTAAAAGAGCCAATCTACTAAACGCTTCGCACATCATCTTTCTTTCAATGCTTTTATTTGGCCGGAGACTGTAATTGATTTTTTCGAAACTACTAGACATGACTAAATTTCATTATTATAATAGTAATCAAATGTCTTTAAACCAACCTCTGTGGAGTTTTCCTCTCCAATAGTCTGTTTGACGGCTTCATATCTTTCGGATGAAACCTGATAAGTAATCTTAATCGAATTGCTTTTCTTTAAGGGATTAAACAATGCTGTTGGGAAATGAAAGCTATTATTGAGCGTTCGGCTTTCTTTTAAAACCTCTAGCACCGGTTTAGGTGAGTTAAGACTTTTTTCAACAGCTTTGTTTAGATTTTGACTGTCTTGTGGATTTCCTTTTTCTTTTTCTTCTTTCAATTTATCGAGCAAGCCCATTACTTGTCGACTCATGGTTATCATTCTCTGCCTTACTTCTTTGTAATACGGAGAATCCATATCCATGCCAGTTTTAGTTGTATTCCAAGGCAACTTAGATGAATCGTTTGCTTCGAAAAAGGCATATCCTCTAAATCTATGATATTGGGCGTGATATTTAGGTACCCCATCGCCTTTAGCACCTGTCCAAACTGTTTCTGATGTTTGATCTTTTGCAACAATTAACCTGTCATTACAAAATATATACCATCCGCCATCATCTCCATCTTTAGCAGAAATACCAGCTAAAATCTTAACAGATTCGCCGTCTCCGGTTTTTTCCCAGTACGTAGGTTTAATCAAGTCATCATTCACCAATGTTATTTGATTCGCAGTTAGATCTGCACCATTAACATCAATTATTAACCCTTTATTAATATTTAGCATATGTTCCAACGCTATCTCTTTTTGAAGTCGATCAATAAATGTTTTATCGACAAAGCTCGTTTTAGAATCATCACTAAGTTGAGTAATCGTTATCTCCAAGCCTAAGCTTTGTTCTTCATTGGTAATATTCTCTCTTAGAGTGTTGTTATCGAATTCGAATTGCCAGTTATTCCCGGTTTCTTTTTGCCATTTGTTAACATCGATGGTAAGTTGGAATTCAGAAGTGGGTGCAACTGACTTTATATGAATGTTACTCCCCAGTTTGAAAAAAGCTCTCTTCATTCCAATTCCAAATTGGCCGATAGATTTCTTAGTTAACTGACGCTCATCTGACTTTCCGAAGTTAAATGCGTATTTTCGTGCAACTTCAGCTTCCATTCCATAGCCATTATCTTTTATTGAAAACCCATTTGGGTCAAGCTTTATCTCGATATGATAACCATTTAATAATTCTGGATTTGTCGCCTTAGCTTTTATAGCATCGACTGCATTATCAACTAAGTCACCAATTGCATCACGTAAAGTAATATCTTTTACCAGCATTGATATAAAGAAATTTTTTGACGGATCTGCCTTGACTTTAGTTGGATCTTCTTTTGCTATTCCTTCTGACATTTGTTAGATAGGTTTGGGTTTTTAATAATGGCTAAAGTATTATAAATATAACCATAATCCAAATGACTAAATTAGTCCATCATTTTGTGAAGCTCACCCACCAAGCGAATTGAGCGAAGGTCTCCATAAAGAAGCTTGAAAAGCAATATGGAGTATGTACCACACAAGCAAGCATCAAATCATCCGCAATAAAACAAATTTGATGCTTGTGCCGACTGAGCGATTAGCTGGTGAGCTAAAATTATGATTCGCGATTGGATTTATAAATGTAGAACGTTACGAGCGTTACCTGGCTGATAAGCCAAGTAAAAGCGAAGCATAAGTGATACTTGGATAAAGACAGAGAAAGCGAATGTGATGAATGACTTTGCTACTACAACAAGCATGACAGTTCGGCTATGCCGGTGAGCGTTCAATGTGCTGAAAGCTTATTGAACCAAACGTAAACTGGCGTGATTGTATGTGTAGCTTAGAAATGAAGAACACCTTATTTCCAGTTTCTGTTAACTAGGTAATTTAATCAAAAGATCCACTAGATCATCTTTTAAGTCTTCTTTAATCTTTCTGTAAATGGAATTTTTTTCATTAATATCCCTGTCTTTGGAATTCATGGTGATTATGTCATGACCTAATTCTTCGATGCTACTTAAAATGTTAGGATTAATTGTTTTTACCTTGATTAGATTCTCTATTATCACTTGTGAATCGTTATATAACTCTGTTAGAACTAAGGCTGCCCTCTCAGAATAGTTTGTGTCAAGATTCTTAAAGGATTCTCTGACTAATTTAATTTTTTCGTTTTTATTCATATTAATAATTGTGATAAGTGTTTAGTAATTACGTAATAAAAATTGATATTTATAAGGCTCAATTTTAGTAAGCATCTTTTCAATTGTCTGATGATTCAATCCTAGTTCAAAGAGTATTGTAACAAGTAATAAAGCCTTGAGTTTCTCTGTTGTATATAGCAATGTAGCACCCTTCAGCGCATTATCTTTAGATTTTAAATCATAGTGGGTATAATAGTTTCTGGATGCAACTGTTTTAAATATAAAGTCTTTAGTTTGTTTTGTATTTCCTAATAGCCTCCGGATAGTACTTATGTCAAATTCCTTTATAAGATCTTTTAGTCTTTTTGTTAATCCCGGTTCATAAGCATATTCAAATTTACTTATGTATTTAACCTGCTCTTCAGATAAGTTATTTACTATTCCTTCCCATATTATAGAGTGTTCGGCAATTAATTCATATGTTTTCTGTCTAAATCTTCTATGATATATTTCTAGTGCTTGTATACTATTCAAGAATGATGTCTCTAAAAAGGCAGGAGTTTTAGAATAACTTTCGTAAGCCGTGTCAATTATGGGTTGCAGAATATCTTTTTTATTATACCAGTTCTTAATTAAACTTTGAAATTGTTCGGCCACGTCTAGAAAAGTAAATAAGAAGTATAGTTTATTATTGTTTTCTACCTTTAACTCCAATTGCCGTTGCCTGTAAAGCAGTTCTAACCTTTGTGGAAAGACTTCATCACCATCAGAACCAACGATATGTTTTGATGTTAAATGTATTGTTTTGAAATAAGTGTTACTTTGGGTTGCCAACGTGAGGAATTTTTTAAAATGCCAGCCATATTCCAAAATCTCATGTAAAGTTAAATTCTCTGTGCTTGTAATTTTTAGTTTTGCTTTATGAGTACTCAAAAACTCTTCTTCGTAGTTGTGTGTACTTGACCCGGCGAATGTAAAACAGCCCTTAACATTATCATTAATGATAAATTCAACATCATCTGGAAGTTCATATCTAATGTTGAAATGATTAGTACTTCGATCTTCAGTATTTTTGAATCCCCAAATATCTATCCATTTAGTTAATAACTCGATCTCTAATTCAATTGCATTAAAGAATGGACTATTAGGTTCAGATAAATGAGTGCCAATAATGATATAACCAGGAAGATATGTTATTGAAGGTATTCCGGGAAAAGACATCGCGTTTCCTCCATTTCTGTTATTTAGTAATGAGAGTTTTTTTCCGTTTGTTGAAAATCCAAAAATAACTTCTTCATTATTAAGAATATTAAACTCGTCACCGCCTTCTAATTACCTATTAATTGAAGTTGTGGATTGGTAAATGGATCAAAAGTTAGTAAACCAGGTGTAGGATTAACAATATTAGGCAGATTCCAGTAGCCATTAAATTCTTGTTTTGTAATCATTGAGTATAGATTATCTTAATTCTCACTACTTGCAGCTCCTAATTCTTTATACTTATTTATGAACGAAGGCTGTAAAGTAACACAAGTCACCTTTAGTAATGTGTCAACGTTTTTTAGATATATATCCAAGTCGTTTATGATTCTACTAACAATACTTCTTTGCATTTCTATAAACATTTGGTGGTTTTCATCATCAGCTAATTTATAATCATAAGTAATTTCGAGCATTGACAAATCTGAATACTTAAGACGTCTAGTGTGTGCTAAAGAGTTTCTATGAGGTTTTATAGGGTCAAACAGTTGATCTATAAGATGTAGATAGTTTCCTATTAATAGGTTGTTATCCTTTATATAAGATAAAACTTCCTTTTTCAACCGCATTGGGTGGGTAATCTGTAATTGTAATATCGTTTTTATTAATGATAACAATTGATCCTTAAATTTATATACCCTTATTATATAGTTCTCTATATGATATCTTATATGCTTGGCAACGTGTTTCTCATCGTAATAATCGTGGGTTGGAGGTGATAAGTCTATAAGGTAATTACGGATTAATTCTAAGTCGTCAAGATTATTAAGAATTTCGCTTAACTCGTCATTTAGTTCATGTAAATAAATTTCAGACTTCGACTTTATTATTTGTTGATTATTTAAGTTAGGCTCTTTAACTCTTAGATAATAGGAACTAATTTCCTTCGCAATGTGTATTACTAAAGGGCTTTTAGTGAATTTATCTTTTCCGAAATCAAATTCTTCGTTCATTGTTAATATTACATTTTAAGCTTCTTATAAAAGAGATAATTTGCTTTTGAAGTCTATTATTGATTGATTTAACCTTGAATTTTCTGATTTTGAATCAATATTCTGATTTAGAATATCTTCCGCATCCTCTTCAGAGAATATCTCTGACTTTTTATTCAGATCCATAACCAAATCAACCACCGAATTTGGGTTCAATGCACAAATGTGTTCTGAATGCTTTTTCCCTTTATAGTATTTATGTACTATAAGAGAGTGAGTCGAATTTCTGGAATTGGCAAAAATTTCGTCCGTTATAAAACTGTATGTCCAATTCTTAGAAACAAAGTATAATAACTGATTTATTTCCATAGTCGTAAATAATTAGTGTCTTGCGAGTGCTTGGGTTTTTAGATTCTTTTCTGATGGAACTTTCAATAATTGCGAACTTGTATCGGTAACGAAGGAACATCTGAAACCTTTTTGGATTGGGTTCCTTTTCAACTAGTTATAATCTAACGTGATAAGATATTCTTGTTTTTCAATTACCTCTATAAGCATTTGTATTTATTTATAATGCCGAAAATAATCAAATTCACTTCAGTTATATAATGAACAGTAGCTTGCCCTTTATTAATGAGCTTTTTTACAAAGAGTAATCGTTTATTCTGGCTTTCTTTTGAGTTTAGTGCAATTAAACTTACAAGTTATCCCATTGTCCACCTTGATTTTAAATATTACTACCGAACTATTATCTATAGTTTCTCTTTCTATATTAATTATGGCAATCCCAAATAAGCCATCAACAGTATTTGTGAAAGTCCATATAAACTGATTATTGGGCTTACTTGTTAATAGTTTTTGTTGTAGGAATTATTTATTCATTTAGACTTCGAACTTGACCCCAACTCTCCGAATCTTCCCCAGGCATTATTAATGTCATTAATGTATCGTATAATTACTTTGCGTGTAAAAGATGATAGCTGCTGAAGCATTACGATAACGCTTTGTTTGGTCGATATTATTAATTACAACAGAATCAATCTTATAAACTTCGAGTACAATCTTATTTATATTATAGAAACTTGTATAAGCTGGAAGTCTGTCAGATTTATCAATTTTCTGTGCAAAAACTCTAACACTTGCAATCGACAGAATTGTTAAAATTATTAGCTTCTTGATCATACAGCAATTATTGGTCGATGTGTCTTGTTTGACTTTTTATTACTTTAAAACAATGCATAATGAAGTTTAAGTATAATAAAAATAGGGCCTGCGTAAGCAAGCCCTATATATTTAATCCTGGTTAACCCACCAAGCAAGAAATGCCCCCCAACCTATAAGGCCGATTATAAACACCCCTCGCATAAAGGCAGTCCAATTGTCGACACTTGCGCCATTCTCAATAAACACACATATAAAATAGAATACTACCGCACCAAGTACGAAGTAAACAAGCCACCCGACAAATCTCATTGCTTATCTGTTTTCTATGATCACATCAGGTGCTCTTTCTCCCCGGTCAACCTGGTATAATGCACCGTCACGGAAGTAAAAGAAATAAGGCGGGTCGGTGTACGACCAATTATTAATCCATTTATAAACCGCCCATTCATTTGAGGATTTAACCATATCAAATGAATGGGAATGATTCTGTTTAAAGAATGCGTCTGAAGATTCTCCTATCTGATAACGGATACCGCCACAACTTGACAGGACTAACATTAAAAGGGCCAGGATAAAATAGTTTTTTTTCATAAAAGTGAATTGATTTAAGTACTGATGCAGCCCTCATCAGTTGGTTTTTAAACACAATAAGCGCAGGACTGAACTTAAATGTGTCTCGGATGGCTCGGGAAAAGCCAGGCAACAACAAATAAGTCAACCCTACGCTTGTTGCGTAGGTGCTGAACTTATTTACTCTTGCTGCCTTCTTTAAATTTCCCGATTCTCCGAGACAGAACAATAAGCTAACACTTATATCTATATGTAATTATGATTACTTTCTTATAATACTCTGTTTCCTTTCATTGATTTAAGGCACTAAATTAATTATTTTAAGCTTCATCAATGCCAGCATTCCAAAGTATTTTCTTCCGGTCTGCTTCTTCCTCCTTTCTTTTAAATAAAGCATAGGTGTTATTGATCAAAACGATCTGTAAACAGTTCTCGATGGTAAAAGCTGTATCGCTCACCATTGTATGTTTAAAAGCTACCCTCATTACGGCTGTTGAGTTCATGCCACTACCTTTATCCAGCACTTCTTTACCAATAGTTAGGGTGATGATATAATCAGCTCCATGTAAGGATAGTGTAACCGCGCAATAATGGCACACAAACTCTCTTATGAACGGTTTACCTATCACTTCATCAGGGTATTTGAACTCAACACATTTTTGCATCTCCCTGGAATAATGAACCCTTAGCATCCCACGTAAGGACATGGTGATCCGATCATAAGCATGAAATATAGCAACGTCCCTCGGACGGATTGCATTTGCCAGTAATGGATTGAGCTTTAGTATCTGCTGATAGTATGGGTTTTTAATCTGTTCGTACATTGTTTTATTTTAATAAGTGAGTAATTAGTTGATATGGTGTGATTGCAAACGCTTACACATCAATGGGAAATAAAGTGAGCCCCCCTCGGAGCTCAACTTTATTCTCATTCTATGACAGCATCTTCAATCACAACCATTGAGTTTTCTTCCCCGGCTAATTTGATCCTGTTTTTAAAATAGCTGTAATGATCATTTAGGCAGGTTTGTATATCCACACATTCTTCTAAATAGTGCTCGGTGTTTTCCTGCATTGTAGCCCGGTAGACGGCACGTAACACCTTCAGATAATTGTGTACCCCGATCACTTTCGCGATCTCTGAATCAGCCTCTAATGTGATGTAGTAGGCATATTTTTTAACGCTTAAAGTAAGTGAGCACATCACACAAACGAAGTCAAAAAGGACGTTATCAGCATATTTACTATTACTCTCGTAGCTGGTTAACAAGTAAGTACGATGCTCGTTATAATTCATTCGGGAGAGGATGTACCTGAAGTCCTTAACAATGTTGGTATAAACCCGCATTACCTCGACATTTTTATGCCGAAGGTCATTAAATGGCGGGTTATCAGAAGTGAATAAAAGCTTAGGCTCCCTTGCTGGCGTAAGTATCTCCTGGATCAATGTATTCATGATGAATTACTTTAAATAAAAAAAGGCGTTGTTACACGCCTTTCTATTGTTAAACTTCTACTGTTGCTTTTTTACAATCTTTAAATCCCCGGTCAAGCAATTGCTTGGCATGCCTGAAGTCATCAACTTTATAAAGGTTAATGCTTAAAGCATCTTCAATGTGAACTGCTGTATTCGCCTCGGCTGTATTTTTATAAACACAACGGGTAAGTAAAGAATCCAGGTAGTTGCCGACCTGTTGTTTTAAGAGGATGTTACGGGCAAAGGTGATAATGAATTGCCCTTCGGTTTCTTCTAACTGAAGATGCACCAGAGGAGAGTAAAAGCCATGTTTGGTGTTTATCCCGATGGAAGAATAATCAACCTCGATGTAGGTTCTTAAATAATCAGTGGGGTAGAGTTTGATAAGCTCTTTAACCTCGCTGATGGTTGTAAAATAAGCAGTTTTAACGCACTCGTTTTTGGCAGTTAAAGTTTCTTCTGCTTTGGGCGTTACTTGATTTTGTTGTTTCATTTTAAAATGATTTTTAGTGGTTAAGAAATAATGTTTTTTACTTGTAAGCGGTATGATGATGGACGGGAATTACCGATAGGTGGTAATAGCTTTAAGCCTCGTTGGTGGGATGGTGGATTGGAAAACCGTTCGGGGGAGTAAGGCGGATTATCGCTGAGAAAAGATTTTGTTTTTAACAGACACTATGGATATAAGTGATCTTGCTCCCGCGACGGTTTTCGCCAACTTGGTGCCAGGGGAATGAGGTGTTAAGAGGCTTGATGTGCGTGGGGTATAAATTATATGGTAGGGGTATATTTAATCATTGCTCCCAAAAAATTAAAAATAAAAAAATGAATAGTAAAGGCCTGGCTGATCAAGCCAAGCCTTTCAAGCAACCATATTGAGAAAAGGGGGCATATAATAGACCCTTTTTTACGATTGTGTACGTTGTTAACTAATGTTATCCCAGAATCTGATAATTTTATATCCACGTATATCCTCACCTTTTGCGTTCTTGCCGATGTACACTCTGTTTTCCGATAACTCACAAAACTTACGAAGCAACCGGACACCGGGAGCTAGCCCAGTTAGGTTTAATGATTTGATTCCACGTTCTAATGTATCTTCTATAAATGTAGAAGACTGCTTATCACCGGAACTGAAATTTTCTTTAATGAATGTCATTAAACCAAAACTATCCCGGGCCTTGTCCTTTTCATTTAATTTTGCTTTTATAGCATAAAGATCATAACCAAGCTTTGAAGCTTCTTCCTGACCGATGCGGTTAATATGAACCATAATATTAGGAAAGTCCCATTGCAGATTAGCCAATTCCTGCTGTATCTGAAAATCAGTGTATGTACCAGAATGTAATTCCTTCAACGCCTCTGCAACTATTTTGGTTAAGCTTTTAAGTGGTGCGCTTTTGCGATTTTCAAGCCTATCCTTATCGGTATAGGCATATTGCTCAGTTTCGACCTTGTGTACAATAAAAGCATTGCTAGCCTTGTATGCTCGCTTTAAATTGCTGATAGACTGATAGTAGCCTTTGATTTTCTCTTCGTGTATCATATTGTCAACCATGTAATGATTTCTTGAACCATCGTGCTTATTTATGAAACGACTGTAATCAATTCGTTCAAGCATTTGCCTCAAGATGTCTTTTGCGCCAATGGTTGTTACTGATAAATAAAAACGGTTAATGACCTTATAAACCAGGTGACACTCTTTTATATATTCCAATATCTCAGATGTGCCCATTGATTCCAGGTTTGGATTTGTGTTAGTGATATGTACGATCTCTTTTTTAAAATCCACTACATCTGACTTGCGAAACCGTCCAACAATCTGTATTGCCTCGCTTTTGGGGTCAATCATCGTGTGTTGCGCAAATACGAGATCTGAAACCATTATTACCATAGAATCACTTTCATGCGTTTCATAGTCTATATCAACTGCAGAAAAGAAGCGACAAGTCAGAAAGTTGAACTTCTTAAAGTTCTTCAGCTCGGTATACACATGGATGTACTCATTTAATCTCAACTTTTTTCTACTATCGCGGGAGCAATAAATGGCGCTTTCTGGCTTTATATTTAGCTTTGTTATTACCTCGGCTATGTTCTCGGTGCTGTTGAAGAAGATGAAGTATTTATCCCGTGGGTTGTTTTCAATGAACTTTTGCAGAGTTAAAATGATATTGTTCGTATGAATAAGTTTAATTGCCTCCTTATGCTGGAATTTCGGCTTTAATCTCATTATCTTAAACTTTTGCCTTATAAACATGGGATCGCTCGGCATTATCGGGGTAGCGGACACAAAAGCCTTTTGCTTGAATTTGAAAAAATCAAACATAGGAAGTATGATATTAGACCTATAACCAACATCTTGAATTGTTCGCTCACATTCATCCATTAACAGAAAGTAATCAGTATAAATCCGCTCACCAATAGCGTCCTTAACCCGATAGAATGATTCAGGTGTTACAATTATTTTTTTGAATGGGATATCCGATTCTATATATTCAGCAATCTGATCAGCGGTTACATTCTCATATACACCTAGAACCTTTTTGTGCTTCTTACTCTTGCCGACGATAACTGGCACGTTAGGTTCAATA
>Ga0302224_10000357_pt1 | contig 24583 bp, 9 predicted proteins | sample II_Palsa_E3_1_FD_193520 | JGI IMG/M metagenome (GOLD analysis project Ga0302224, IMG submission 193520) | Peat permafrost microbial communities from Stordalen Mire near Abisko, Sweden - II_Palsa_E3_1 | ecosystem: Environmental > Terrestrial > Soil > Palsa > Peat permafrost | place: Sweden... | reverse complement strand
CGTGGTCGAGCAATTGGTACCTGGTCCGGTTTCACTGCGATCACAACGGCGGTCGGGCCGGTACTCGGCGGCTGGTTGATTCAGCATGCGTCCTGGCGCTGGGTCTTTTTCATTAATATTCCGATCGCGGCGGCCGTGATCGCAATATCGCTGCGGCACATTCCCGAAGGCCGCAACGCGGGTGCCGCGCGTGTGGACTGGCTTGGGGCGCTGTTCGCGACTGTTGGATTAGGCGGGGTTGTCTACGGGTTCATAGAGTCGACTAGTCTCGGTTGGAACCAACCTCTGGTTTTCGGAAGCCTGATTGTAGGATTCGGCTGCTTGATCGGTTTCGCGTTCGTTGAGGCCAGGGTAAGTTCACCCATGATCCCGCTGACGCTGTTTGAGTCCCGCAGTTTTAGTGGTGCGAACCTGCTCACGCTGTTTCTCTACGCCGCTCTTGGAATCTTCTTTTTTTTGTTCCCAATGAACCTTATTCAGGTGCAGGGATACTCGACGACTGCGACCGGCGCGGCTGCGCTTCCACTAATTCTGCTGATCTTCTTCCTTTCGCGCTGGTCCGGCGGGCTGGTAACGCGCTACGGACCGAAGGCTCCCCTGATCATCGGGCCGGTGATTGCAGCAACAGGCTTCGTCCTCTTCGCCGTACCGGGTGTTGAAGCTAGTTATTGGAAAACATTCTTTCCGGCGTTCGTTGTTCTCGGCCTTGGAATGGCGATTAGCGTGGCTCCGCTCACAACGGTGGTGATGAGTTCAGTAGGGCAGGACCGTGCTGGTACCGCCTCGGGCGTCAATAACGCCGTCGCTCGGGTGGCGGGGGTACTCGCCATTGCAATCGTTGGGATCGTAATGGTGAGATTATTCAGTTCTAACTTGAATCGTAATCTCGCGACCGCATCGCTTCCGCCCGGCATTCTCCAATACATGCGCTCGAACGAGATTAAACTCGCCGGTCTTGACCTGCCCTCCGGCCTGGATGCGAATACGACGGCGCTAATCCGGGTGTCAATTTCCCACGCATTTGTCTTTGGATTTCGAACCGTAATGTTGATTTGCGCGGGGTTGTCCTTGGCAAGCGCTGCAGTGGCATCGTTGATGATTCCTGCCAGAGTCGAGTAGATTACTTCAACGCTTTAGGGCGCCCATTTGCCTGAGCGTTTGCTTCTAGTTCGGGCAGGCCGCGCCATCGTTTACCCATTCCTGCATCGCAGCAACAAAATCCGGGCGATTGAGTGGAGGCAACGTGCGTCCGTCACCGGGATTCCATCCCCAGCCAACGAGATCGTCGGTAGCAACGTGCGTGAGAATTTGCGCGAGACTGCGGCCGCCATTCAGCTTGGGATCTTTCAATTGACGGCAAAGCTCTCCGGAAGTTCTGCCCACAAAAACCATTTTCATTTGCGGTGGCGGTAATCCCCATTTCGGATTCCCCGGAGGCATGTTCGCGCCTGGAAGATTCGCGTCCTGGTGGCACGTTTGACACCTCATCCCGTAAACGCCGTGACCATCCGTACCACGCTTTACATTTTGCGCATGGATGTGACTGTCGTCGCCTTGCAGTGGAGCGTCGCCTGATGGATGGCAATTCTGGCAGCGCGGCGAAACGAAAACGGGGTAGGCGCGTTCAAAAGCGGCTTGCGCTGCCGCAGCATCGGTGTCCGTGGCTGATACTGTTGTGACACCCGTTTCCGCAAGTGCGTTCGCTGAACTAAGCCCGCGCGCGGGTGCAGCCTTTCCTGCATTCGCGGATGTGGATTGTTGGGACCACAGCGCCAGAAACGCGCCGGCCAATCCCAGCAAGAGAAGCGCTGTAAGAACCTGCCATTTTGTATTATTCGGCATCTTCGCATCCTCGCGATGAGTCTTCATGCGGAGCGCAAATCTTCAGGCTTGATCGGGAGACGCCGCACGCGTTTGCCGGTGGCGGCGAAAATCGCATTCGCAACTGCCGGCGCAACCGGCGGCACTCCCGGTTCGCCCACGCCCGTGGGTTTCTCTGTGCTCGGGACGATATAAACCTCGATTTCAGGCGACTCAAACATCCGCACCATGGGATAGTCGTTAAAATTCCGCTGCTGCACGCGGCCTTTATCGAGCGTGATTTCAGTCTTTAGCGCGGCAGTGAGGCCGAAGACGATGCCGCCTTCGAGTTGTGCCTTCACCGTGTCCGGATTGACCGTGCGGCCGCAATCCACGGCAGCGACGATGCGATGCACCCGGACGCGGCCGTCTTTTTCCACCGAGACTTCGGCAACCTGCGCGACGTAACTATCGAAAGAAAAATGTGTGGCGACTCCGCGCGCGTGTCCTTGCGGAAGAGGTCCGCCCCAATGCGCTTTTTCGACCGCGAGATCGAGCACGGCAAGCATCCGCGGTTGGTTCGCCAGAAGAGCGCGGCGAAGCTGGTAAGGATCTTTTCCACCGGCATGGGCGACTTCATCCAGAAACGCTTCCACCGAAAATCCGGTGTGCGAGTGACCTACTGAGCGCCACCATTGCACCGGCACTTCATTCTTAGGACTGTGCAAATCTACTTGGATATTCGGAATGTTGTAAATGATGTCGGCCGCACCTTCCACCGATGCCGCGTCAACTCCGTCTTTAATTCCGAAACCAGCGAACATGGTTCCGTCGAAAATCGACTGGCCCACAATCGTGTGAGTCCATGCTACGGGATTGCCGTTGGCATCTAGCCCAGCCGCAAAATGGTCGTACCACATCGGCCGATACCAACCGCCGCGAATGTCGTCCTCTCGCGTCCACACAACTTTCACCGGAGCTTTAGCCACTTTCGCCACGTGCACGGCTTCGGTCACGAAATCGGAAGCAGGGTTCGCGCGGCGTCCGAATCCTCCGCCGAGTAGCGTGGTGCGAAGCTCCACCTGCTCCGGCTTCAGTCCCGCGACACCAGCAGCCGCGGCCCGATCGCCGGTCTGGAATTGAGTGCCAGTCCAGATTTCGCAATGATCGTCGTGCAAATCGACCACAACGTTCAGGGGTTCCATCGGCGAGTGCGAAAGATAAGGAACTTCGTACTCGGCGGTGATCGTTTTCGCCGCTCCAGCTAAAGCATTGGCCGGGTCCCCAACCTTGCGCGCGACTGCGCCAGGCGTCTTGGAGAGCGCCGCGTACTGCTCGCGCATCCCCACGGTAGAAATCTCTCTACCGGGGCCCTCGTCCCAAACTATCTCCAGCTTCTCGCGGCCCAACTTCGCCGGCCAAAAACCGTTGGCGATCACTGCAATGCCCGAAGGAACTTCCAGCACATTCACCACACCGGGCACCGTTTTTGCTTTGTCCGCATTGACGCTCGAAACCTTTCCGCCAAAAACAGGCGAGCGCGCGACAACTGCCGTAAGCATCCCCGGAATGTAAACATCAAGTCCAAATTGCGCGGTGCCATTCGTTTTCGAAGGAGTATCCAGCCGGTGCAATGACTTGCCGATGATGGTGAAATCTTTCGGATCCTTCAACGCAACATCTTTCGGAGGTTCCACCTTCGAAGCCGCATCGGCAAGGCTGCCAAACGACGCGCGACGCCCGCTGGCGGCATGAACCACAAATCCCTTTTCCGCGCGGCAACTTTGCGCATCAACTCCCCACGACTGCGCCGCAGCCGAAATAAGCATCACACGCGCCATCGCGCCCATTTTGCGGAAACGGTCGTATTCAGAATTGGTAGTCGTGCTTCCGCCGGTCATCTGCATTCCGTACACGGTGTGGTTATAAACAGCCGCCACAGGCGCCGGTTGCACTCGAATCTTGCTCCAATCGGCTTCAAGTTCTTCCGCGATCAGCATCGGCAGCGAAGTGTAAATTCCCTGCCCCATTTCGGAATGGTTCGAGATCACCGTAACGAGATCGTCGCTTCCAATGTGCACGAAAGCATTCAACGCAACCGGCTGGCTCGTCGATTGGGCCGCGCGCGCGGGAGCCCAATCCGGGACATAGAGATTTAGCAATAAGCCCCCGCCGATTGCCGCTCCTGTTTTCAAGAAATCGCGGCGCTTCATTTGCGTGGCTACGGTCATTTCGCACCCCGCTGCGCTTTGATTTCCGCGGCGCGGTGAATCGCGGCGCGAATGCGCGGGTAAGTGCCGCAGCGGCAAATGTTTCCAGACATAGCTTCGTCAATATCGGTGTCCGTAGGTGCCGGGTTTTCCGCTAGAAGCACTGCCGCGCTCATGATCTGGCCGGACTGGCAATACCCGCATTGCGGCACCTCAATCTCGATCCATGCTAGCTGTAGCGGATGCGTGAGATCGGGCGAAATACCTTCGATAGTCGTGATCTTCTTTCCTTCGGCTCGCGAAACGGGAGCGACACATGAACGGACAGCCTCGCCGTCGATGTGAACCGTGCAAGCTCCGCATAACGCCATTCCGCAGCCGTATTTTGTGCCGGTAAGTTTTAGGGAATCGCGAATCACCCAGAGCAGCGGCGTCGAAGGCGGATCCGCCACGCTGACTGCCTTGCCGTTCACGGTGAATGAAATCAAGCGATGCCTCCTTCTTTTTCTGCCTGGCTGCGATGCAAAGGCTTGATGTCCGAAAAATGGAGCGCCATGTACCGCAAGACAAATGGGTTGAAGTTAAACGCACCCAAAAAGCGCGTCGAATCAACCACAGGATTATGCGACGGAAGTAACTTCCTTGCAACTTACTACGTTTCGCGACGGACAACGACCACCCAGGGAATGTCCCGGTCATGCCAAAGAAGACGACTCGGATACGTCGATGGCTCGGCCGGACACATGTCTAATTATCCGACTGATTCCGCTCCGCGCCAAACGTTGCAATTTGTTCTGCGTGAAGTCGGGTGGCAAACTATATGGTGAATGTTATGTTCAATGAAACGGTGCTCGGACATTTTCGGAATCCTCACAATGTCGGCGACATTCCGGACGCAACTGCCGTCGTCGAGGTCGTAAACCCGGTTTGCGGCGATGTATTGCAATTGTCTGTGCGCTTGGAAGCAGGGCGTGTGGTGGAGGCGCGATTCAAGACCCAGGGATGCGTCGCCGCCATCGCTTCGAGCTCCGTGCTCACGGACCTACTGGCGGGGAAGCTTAAGAGTGAATTTCTTTCGATCACGCCGCAACAAATCTCCGAAGCGCTGGGAACGCTTCCCCCTTCTACTTTCCACGCCGCGCAACTTTGCGGAGACGCCCTCTCCGCTCTATTTGTGAAACTAGTGTGAAACTCGCTCGATGACATTCTTACTCACCGAGGGCCTTCTTCAATGTTTCTGGATCGTTCAAATTGAGAATGACACCCTCTTCGTCAGTCTCAACTTCGGCAACACCGCTTGGATGCGCCCAGACCACTTCGCGCGCGCCGACCTCGCGCGAAGCGGCCAGCAATTCTTCGTAAAGCGCGGCGCGAAAGATCACGGGGTGTCCGCGCTTTCGCTTGTAACTAGGCAGCACGATTTGTTTCTCCGTGGAATCAAATTCCTGAATAAGCTGCGCCACAAGAAAGCTTGATATCAACGGATGATCCACGGGGCAGAGCATCAGTCCCTCCGTTGCGCCGGGCGGAAGGCTCCGAATCACAGCCTGGATGGAGGAAAGCTGCCCCTCTTGCCAATTCTGATTTTCGAGAATCCACGCGGGATCGAGCGGAAGCCGGCTGCGAATTTCCACGGCTTGGGCTCCCAAAACGATTCGCGTCAGACCGACGCGTTCGTGCCGTGTCGCGGCCACCAGATGTTCGGCGAAAGTCTTTCCGCCATAGGTAAGCAGCGCCTTGGGCAGGCCCATGCGCCGCGATTCACCGGCGGCCAGGATGGCGACGACGAGCATGGCGGTTCAGTCTTGTCGCGAGCTTGCTATTTTGGAAAGTTGTACGGATTTGTGAGGGAGATTCGCAGCGTGGCGCCGGACGGCGATGAGTTCGGCGGTGATACTCACCGCAATTTCTTCGGGCGTGAGAGCACCTATGTCGAGGCCGACGGGTGCGTGAACGCGCTCAAATTTGTCGGGCGAGAGGCCATCCATTTCCAGCGCTTTATAAACCGACAGGACTTTGCGTTTGCTGCCGATCATTCCGATATAGCACGGGGAAAAGCCGCGCGATTCGGTTTCCACCGCCCAGGACAAAACGCGCATGTCATCTTTGTGCCCGCGTGTGACGATGACAATGTATGTCGCAGAATTAGGTCGGATCTTTTCAAAGGCATCTTCGTAAGAAGTATAAATTTCCGAGGACATCGGGAACCGTTCAGCGTTTGCGAATGTGTCGCGGTCGTCCGCAATCCCGATCGAAAATCCGGCTTGGTGCGCCACCCGGGCCAGCGATGTGGAAATGTGCCCACCGCCGAAAATATAAAGCATGGGTTCGGGCAAAATGGGCTCCACAAAAATCTCCAGCGTACCTCCGCAAATGAGGCCGGAATCGAAACCGGCTTCGTGGTTCAGATTAAACGTCATCTTGCGGGGCAGCTCGCTGTGAATTACTTCCTTGGCCGCGGCCCACACGTCTGCCTCCACGCAACCGCCGCCCACGGTTCCCAGTATCGAGCCGTCGTCGCGGATCAGCATGCGCGAAGCTTCATAGCTCGGAATCGAGCCGTTCGTATGCACGATGGTTGCAAGCGCGGCGCGGTGTCCGGCTCGTCTGATTCTTACAATCTCTTCGAAAAGGTCCATCGAGTTTCTCGCGTTGTCGTACAAAGAAACGCTAGCACATTGTGAGACCGTTGTCGCGGGATCAGTCTCCACTAGATTTACAAGCTATGGCGTGTTTATGCGCCGCTCAATTGGTCGCCGCCGCGTAGATGGGAGCGAGGTCGCTGCGCTTTGTAACGCTATCGCTCCCAGCGTCCTTCTTGATGTCATCAAGGATGCGGCGAGCCTCCGCGAAATGGCTAGCCGCTTCTTTCGCATTACCGGAGAGCTGCAAGGAACGACCGAGCAAGTATTGACTCCGTGCAAGCAGCGCGCGAAGCCCAAGCTTCTCGCTGCGGTTCAGCGCCCGGTTAAGTTCATCCCGCGCCTTCGCATAATTCTTCGTCTCTATCAACGCGTCTGCGAGATGAACAGAGCATTCCACGGAAAGATATTTCAGCCCGAGCGAGTCTGCGTCGTTACAGAGGCTGCGGAGGGTGTTCACTGCGGAGGCTGCGCCGCCTTGCTTGACGGCGAGTTTCGCCAAGTTGACCTTCGAAAGCAAAGTCATTTGCTGATCGCTTGTCTTCGACGCCGATAGCAGCGCCTGTTGGTACATCGGCGCGGCGGATTTGTAATCTCCCTGATAGAAAAAGCTGTCGCCCTGATCGTTCAGCGCCTGCGCCACCAGAACCTCATTTTTCGCATCCCGTAGAATTGGCAGCGCTTCGTTGAAGCTCTTGCGCGCGTCGTCGCTGCGGCCGATTTGTGCCTGCGCGCGGCCGTAGTCCGTCAAGACTTCTCCAAGCCATTGGCCTGTTTCCTTGATGTCACGCATCGTTTTCAGTGCGTCTTGTGCCGAACTAAGCGCCGCGCCATAGCGCCCTTGATAGCCGAAAAGCACTCCGAGGCTCGCCGATTCGATGGCCCCGCCTCTCTTGTCGTTCGCCTTCCGGCGGAGGTCAAGCGCGCGCAGATATTGCTCCACAGCCTGGTTAAATTGGCCGAGTCGCACAGAAGTCTCAGCGAGATTGTGCAGGGTGTCGGCGATGTCGGTCGGCACGTTGAGCTTTTCGCGAATCGAAAGAGCCTGGGAAAAATAAGTTCGCGCGTCCTCATAATTGCCCTTCAGCAGAAACGTGTTTCCGATGTTGCTCAGCGCCAGCGCCTCGCTGTTTTGGTTCCCGACGTCCATCTGAATCTGTAGAGCCTGCTTCAAAAGCGTCAGCGCTTTATCGAATTGGCTGTGGTCATTGTAGAAACGGGCGATGTCGTTCAAAACGTCGCCCGTACCCGACTTGTCCCCGATGTCTTGCCGCACTTGCAACGCTTCGTTGAAATGCTTCAGCGCCGCGTCGTTCTTGCCCAGGATCGCTTCCATTTGTCCGATCATCTCCAGGCTGTCGGCGATGCCCTTCTTCAGGCCCAGGCGGCGCTTGATTTCCAGCGATTGCTGAAAGTTTTGCAGCGCATCCTGCGGCTTGTTCAACACGGAGTACGCCACGCCGATGGCTTGCAGAATCTGGGCCTTCTCTTCGTCGTTGCCGAGTTCGATCGCCATAGTCTGAGCACGGTTCAGGAAGTCGAGTCCGGATTGCGCGTTGTCTAGTTCGATTTCCACACGGCCCATCGCGAGCAGGCCATCCACGCGCTTGGGATCCAGCTTTAGCACGTTCGCAAAAGTCTCGCGCGCCTTGTCGAAAGCCCCGGAACTTTCTTGCAGCCGTCCAAGGTCGAACAACACGTCGGCGTTGTCGGGGGTCACCTTCACGATGCTCTGATATGCCTCAATCGCTTTTGGATAATCGTTCAAAATCTCATCATTCCGCGCGGCGATCAGGTACTTCTCCATGTCCGGAAGCTTGTCGCTCAGTTCGACGGCTTTTCTTGAATTCTGCTCGGCTTCGTTGTCCTGGCCCAAGTCTTCGTAGGCCCGCGCAAGCTGGGAATAAGCCAGCGCAAATTCGGGATCCTCCTTCGTGGAAGTTTCGAAGAGCTTCGCCGCTTCAAGATTCTTCCCTTGGCGCTGGAGTTGAAGCCCGTCGCTGTAGTCACGAAGGGCAGGGAGCGAAGACGAAGAAGGCTTGAAGGATTGCGCTTGCAGTTCCTTAACCGCCCGGTTGGACAGATCGAGTTTCTGGCGGATGTCCGAGGCCAGACGATCCACGGTGGAAAGAATTTCCTTATCGCTCGCGGCTTCGGTCTTGAGCTTGCTCGTGTGCCCGCGCTTCAAATCCTGGACCGTCGCGTCAATTCGAATCTGATCTCCGAATTTCGCGTACTGTCCCCAAACGATCGTATCGGCATTGCTGAACTCAGCGACGCGTTGAATTGTCGGTGCATCGAGCGTGGTGTCCGGCGAAATCCGCAAATCCCTAAAAATCTGTCCGATGCGTTCGGACGAGACGGCGCGGAGCTGCGCCGACTGGCCGACATCAGTGCTCAGCATCTCAGCTATGCTCGACCCAAGCCAATCCAGCGACGGATCACCGGATGCATTACGCAAAGGAAGGATCGCGAGCGACATGGCCGGCGGGGCGTTGGCCCCCGTCTCCGCGGTATTTGAGAACAGCCGCCCGCGGAAAACGAAAGCCGCTATCGCGAGAATAATCGCAGCCGAAGCCACGCCAATAGCGAGCCAATTCTTGGGTTTGACCACAACCACCGGCGGCGGAGTGGCAATCGTCACCGTCTTGGACGTGCCGCCGTGCCATGCTTCCAGGTCTGCTCGTAGCTCCTGCGCGCTCTGATACCGCACTTTCACATCGATCTGCAGGCACTTTTCCGCCACATCGCTCAGAAATTTGGGCACCGTGGGATCAACGTCGATCGCGCGCTTTGGGATCTCGCGCGTTCGCTTGAACATCGACGACTGCGCAGTCTCCGCTTTGTACGGCAAATCGCCCGTGAGCAGCTGATATAAAATGACGCCCATGGTGAACAGATCGGAGCGCGCGTCCACATGCTCGCCCATCACCTGTTCCGGCGACATGTAGTCCGGCGTGCCGAGGAGCGCTCCCGTCTGCGTCATCCCCCCCATCTCGGTGGAGCGCGCGATGCCGAAATCCATCACGGAAATACGGCCGGATTTGTCGAGCATGATATTTTGCGGTTTTAGGTCGCGATGCACCACGCCTTCCGCGTGCGCCGCTTCGAGCGCAAGACACACTTGCTCCATAATCCGGACGGATTCTTCCGTTTTCAGTTTTCCTTGCTCGTCCACGATATGTTTCAGGTCCTGACCCTCGATGTACTCCATGGTGATGAACTTGATCCCGTCGGCTTCTCCGAGATCGAAAATTCGAATCACGTTTTTGTGCGTCACCTGGCGCGCGAGAATCAGTTCCTGCTTGAATCGATGAAGAATATCCGGATGGACTGCCAGTTCGGGGCGAATCACTTTCAGAGCGAGGAAGCGATCGAGTTCTTTGTCGCGGGCTTTGTAAACTGCGCCCATTCCGCCCTGGCCCAGCATCTGCAGGATTTCGTATCGCGTGCCGAGGATCGTTCCGGGCGCAAGGGATGTTCCGGAAGCGGCCAGTCCTCCAGTAACGGGGGTAGCGGCGGCAACCGACCAGGCCTTGCCTACTTCGCTGGCAGGTCTTGATACGTGGGGCCCTGCCGCCATCGTCGCGCCATCAAATTCAAACTGCGTACTGCATTTGGAGCAGCGCTCAGCGGATGGCGGGTTGACGGTGTGGCATTGGGGGCATTCCATTATTTTCGCGGCGTGTTAAAGGCCCGAGCCATCAGAAACACTACGGCTTCCGTGCTGCGAAATCAAGCGCGTTTGCCGCATTTTTCTGTAAGTTTGCGGCGAAATGGAAGTTTTTCTTCCGTTTGTGGCTTTAGCCTAAAGAAATGTTCGTCTCGAGTTGTGCGGCGCATCCCGAACCTTCGAGGTGCCGCTTGGGAACGCGGTCAAGGTCACCGTCAGCGAGCCCGGGGCATCCCGGAGCGCTAGGTCGCGCGTGGTTCCTCTCGCAAAAAGTACTGGGACTACTACCGATTTGAATCCTTTCTGCTGGCATTTCTTCCTTGTACGGCTTCATCGCGGCATGTAGTCACCACGGATCCTTTTTTCCGCATACATGCAGGGCAGCAGCCCATCGATCAGGGCGCACGCCTGGTATCCGTGAGGGTTTTACCCCGATTTGTCCCGATTTGTCCCGAAGTGTCGATTGCGCCAGCGGCTTCTTTGATGCATGATGTCGGCTCTTGTTTCTACCTCTCAGGTGGTGTGTGTCCGGCAACGCCACGGGACCTATCTGATCGAACAAGCCTCACAAGATTTCTCAGCGCAAACGCCCCAGCCAATTCCTGACGGCTGCGAGTACAGTACTGGAACTACGACCAATTCTGAGTCCTTTCGAGCGGCATTTCTTTCTTTGGAGGCACGAATGAGTTTGATCTTTGGCTGCATGGTAAAGCCGGCTGCTGGCGTGATCGCACACGAACGAGCGGGAGCACAGGCTGACCCGCGACAGCGCAGCCCGAGGCGCGGAAGATTGCGCGCCGGACTTTGCGCATTGCTCATTGCCGCCGCAGCGCTCGTCGCCTCCCCGGCGCGAGGCCAATCCGTGACCGCGAATGTGACGGACAACAATCAGCCCCATGGGATTGCGATCAATCCCGTCACCAATAAGATCTACTTCGCAGACAACAGTAATCCTGCCACGCTTACCGTCGTTGACGGCGCGACGAACGCGGTATCGATCGTCTCTTACACTGGTGGTCTTGGCAACTGGGCTGTCGTCGTAAATCCGGTAACGAACTTCGTATACACCGTGGACCGTTTCGGGTTTAGCGTCGACGTATTCACAGGTGCAACCGCGACCGCTCCTGCGCATTTCGTGAAGTCAATCCCTCTCGGCTCCGGGAATCCTTATGCTATTGCGATCAATCCTGTAACAAACATGGTTTACGTAGCCGATGACGGCAATGGCCGCGTGATTGTGATCAACGGAAGTACCAACACCGAAACGACAACTATTTCGTTGGGTGGCCTAAACACCCCCGATTCCATCACCGTAAATCCCGCGACCAACATGATCTACGCTGCGAGTAGCGGTTCGAACAACGTCTCGGTCATCAACGGAAGCAACAACAGCCTAGTAGCGAACATAACAGTTGGTTCTTCTCCAGTGTCCCTCGCCGTGAACCCGGCCACCAACAAGATTTACGTTGCCAACACGGGTTCCAACAACGTCTCGGTGATCAACGGTTCAAGCAACACGGTGACAACCGCTGTTCAAGATACGTACGCATCGAGTCCGGTGGCGGTTGCAGTCAATCCGGAAACGAATCAAATTTACGTAGCCAACAGCGGTAGCAGCAACACCACGATTATAAACGGGGCAAACAATGTCGTCACAGACGTGGGGACCAATGCCGGAACCTCGACATTTACGTCAGTCGCGGTAGATACCTCCACGAATCAGGCCTACGTCGCGAACTCAGGCAACGGGACCGTCACCATTATCAACGGTAATACTTTTGCGGTGACCACACAGCTTACGGCCCAAGCCCAAACCGGACAGATTGCCGTCAATCCAGTCACTCATAAAGCTTATGCCGCAGATTTTACGAGTGGCGGCCAAGTCCCCATTACGGTGATTGATGGAGCAACGAATACGGTGCAACAGCTTACCCCTCCCAATCAGGCGCCCGCGGCGGTGGCGGTAAACCCAGTCACCAACCTGATTTACGTGGCGAACAGCGCCTCAAATAATGTCTCGGTGATTAACGGCTCCACAAATACGTTGCAAACGACCGTGGCGACCGATGCGAACCCCGCCGCCATCGTCGTCGATCCGGTCAACAATCTAGTGTATGTGGCGAATAGCGGGGGCGGCGATATCACCGTAATCGACAGCCAGTTTAGTACCTCAACGATAACATTTAGTCAGGCGATCAGTCCGAACGAACTCGCATTCAACCCGGTGCTGAACATGGTTTACGGAGCCACCAGCCAGGCCTCCGGTTTGGCTTTTCAGTTTTACTCAGCACACGGGGACCAATATATCTATCCGAACACATTGGTTGTGGGCACCGATATTACTGCTGTAGCCGTCAACCCGGCGCAGGGCTATAACGTCTATGTGGTGGCCACCGTTCCTGGTGCGATGGTCCCCACTCCGGGTATTCAAGTTTTTGATAGTCATGGCGGTTTTACCACCAGTACTTGCGATGCTCCGGCGATACCAGATGCGATGGATGTAAACGCGACAACGAATACCATCTACGTTGCATGTAGCGACGGAACCATCGACATCTATCAGCAACCCGACAGCTTCAACGCAGGAAATCTCCTGACCCTAGTTCCTACACCGGGAAGGGGAGCCGCGGTAGCAGTAAACGCAGTCACGAACACGGCATACGTAGCAGACAGTGGCAGCTCAAACGTCTACGTGATTACTGGTGCGAGCCCGGCTATAGTGACCATCCCGGTCGTAAGCCCTGTTGCAATTGCCGTCAACGTGGCCACCAACAAAATCTACGTGGTCAGCCAGGGCAACACCCCCAACGTCACGATCATTGATGGCGCAACGAACACAATTCTCGGCACCATTCCACTTACCGGTCCCGGCTCTTTGACTGAGGAAATTGCAGTGAACCCGGCCACCGGCAACATCTACGCGCTCGACTCGGAAGCTAACGCCATTGATGTGATCACGGAAAATGCGGTGCGGTCCAATGCGCTGCAAACCACCATCAACCCCTTGCCGTCGATCTCCGGACTTCCTCCCAACTCGACGAACACAACTGCGCCCACATTTACCTTCTCGGCGACGAACCATCTCTCGTTCAGCACTCCCACAGTAAACGCCCCGGTGACGGGCGTTTATTTCCAGGTGGACACGCAGCAAGGCCAGTGGACCGCAGCCACCTATAGCAGCGTAAGTGGTGGCGTATATAGTTTCACCGGCGCGGCTTCCGGCATTACGCCGGGCTTCCACATCCTCTACGCTTATGCGACGGATGGCGAGGACGGTGCCGCGGGAAATTCAGGAGCTTACAGCGCGCAGAATGGTCCGCTGGTTGGCGCGATCACGTACTACGGCTTCCTGGTCTCGCCGCCGATTGCCACCATAAATTTCTACCCGCTCGATTTCGGAAACATTCCGGTGGGCGGTATGAGTCCCAGCCCGTATCCCATCCTAATTAACGAGGGTGGGAGCTCGATGACGTATTCCTACACGATCACCGGCCCGAACGCGAGCGAGTTCATCGTGAATCCAGGCCAGAGTAGTTGCGTCCCTTCGGGAACTCTCTCGGCGAATTCGAGTTGTGTAATCTACGTTACCTTCCAGCCGACCACGACAGGCCTGGCTACGGCTACGCTTACTTGGACTGATGATTCGTTGGGCATCAGCAACAGCACGCAGTCGATTGGCTTCGTCGGCAACGATGATACGGCCTTCAGCAATCTCACGCCGTCGCAGAGCATTCCGGCGGGCACCAACTCGATCAATCTATCCGGCACGATTTCAGCGCCAGGAAGTTACCCGCCGAGCGGCGAGACCGTCTATATCACGATTAACTCTACAACGCAGAACGCGACGATTGGCGCAAACGGAGGTTTCTCGACCGCCTTCAACACCTCGGCGATACCTTCGTCGGCGACGCCTTACACCATTACCTACTACTATCAGGGCGACGCCAATTACTCGTATACCAGCAACAACAGCACGACGCTCACGGTTAACCCATCCGGCCCCACTTTTTCCGCCACGGTAACGCTGACGGGAAGCGGAACTGGTGCGGTCACGGACAATCAAGGCCCGCAAATCAGTTGCAGCGAGACGAATGGCGGACCACAAACCGGTACGTGCTCGGGGAATTACGCGCCCGGAACGGTGGTCACTTTGACCGCGATTCCGACTGATCCAAGCTCGTTCTTGTTCTGGGGCGGAGCTTGCTCGCCATTCGGAGCGGGCAACTCGTGCACGCTAACGATGAACTCCAATCAAAACCTCACCGCACAATTCTCCGCCGGCCCGGCGCCGGCCGTAACTTCGGTTAAGTCTATTACCGCGGACGCCGTCTACGGGCAGTTGGGCAGCTTTACCAGCTCTGTGAGCAACAACGGGGGGCTTAGCGCCACCAGCCTGTATCAACCCGATGGTGTCGTTGTGGACAAAAGCGGCAATCTCTACGTGGCCGACTTACAGAACAGCCGGGTGCTGTTTTATCCCGCCGGCAGCACTACCGCCACGCGAGTCTATGGCCAAGGCGGCAGCTTCAGCACCGGCACCCAGAACGCAAGCGGGATCAACGCCAACAGCTTAAATAATCCAGTTGGTCTCGCCCTGGACAGCAGCGGCAATCTTTATGTCGCCGACTGGAATAACAATCGCGTGCTGTTCTATCCTTCAGGCAGCACCACCGCAACGCGAGTCTATGGCCAAGGCGGCCTCTTCAGTACCAACTCCGCGAACAACGGCGGGGTCAGTGCCGCCAGCTTAAATGGCCCGCAGTCAGTCGCCCTGGACAGCAACAGCAATCTTTATGTCGCCGACACTTATAACAATCGCGTGCTGTTCTATCCTTCAGGAAGCACCACCGCCACACAAGTGTACGGACAGGGTGGCAGCTTCACTACCAGCACCGCGAACAACGGCGGGGTCAGCGCCACCAGCTTAAACAATCCTTATGGAGTCGCTCTGGACAGCGGCGGCAATCTCTATGTGGCCGACTACAATAACAATCGGGTGCTGTTCTATCCCCCAGCCAACACCACCGCCACACAAGTGTACGGAGAGCTGGGCAGCTTCGCTGCCAACACCGCGAACAACGGCGGGGTCAGCGCCAACAGCTTAGACAGTCCTATTGGAGTCGCCCTGGACAGCGGCGGCAATCTCTACGTGGCCGACTACAATAACAATCGGGTGCTTTTCTATCCCCCAGCCAGCACCACCGCCACGAACGTCTACGGACAAGGCGGCAGCTTCACCAGTGACAATGCGCACACAACCGCCAACGGATTATCTAATCCCGCGGCACTAACCCTGGACAGCAACGGCAATCTCTATGTGGCCGACAAGTCCAGCAATCGGGTGCTGAACTACGGAAGCTTCAGTAACGTCAACGTTTGTCCTGTGGGACAGAACACTCCTGTGCCCTGCACCCGCACAATCTCGCTGAACTACTACCTCGCGGCGACAACGACGTTTGGCGCGATCCAAGTAGTCACGCAAGGCGCACCCAATCTCGACTTCACGCTCGCCGGCGGCAGCACCTGTACTGGCACCGTGTCCGGAGTGAATACCTGCACGGTGAATGTTCAATTTGCCCCGCTCGCGCCAGGACTGCGCATCGGCGCGGTGCAGCTCTTCGACAACTTGAACAATCTGCTAGCTACCACGCTGGTTCAAGGTATCGGCCAGGGACCGGCGATTGCGTTTGGGCCGGGCATCCAGACCACGGTGCCAGCCACCGGACTTGGTACGCCGAGCGATGTGAAGGTGGATGCAGCGGGCGATGTCTTCATCGTGGATGGCAACAACAATCGGGTGGTGGAGGTTGCGGCCTCAGGCCCCCAGATCACGGTGTTTACCGGGAACTTCGCGCTGAACAACCCGCGTGGAGTGGCGGTGGATGGCGCGGGCGATGTCTTCATCGCCGATTACGGCAACAGCCGCGTAGTGGAGGTCCCTGCCGGTGGAGGCGTCCAAAGCACGGTCGGTAGCGGACTAAGTCTCCCGTACGCTGTCGCAGTAGATGGCGCGGGCGATGTCTTCATCGCCGATTACGGCAACCATCGCGTGGTGAAAGTTACGCCCTCGGGCGTCCAGACCACAGTGCCCACCAGCGGGACGATTTGCCCGCAAGGCTTGGCGGTGGATGGAGCAGGCGACATCTTCATATCGGATTCGTGCACACTTCCGCTCGTGTTGGAGGTTGCGCCCGGTGGCATCCAGTCCACGTTGTCGTTCAGCTCGCTGGAGTTTCCGTGGGGCTTGGCCGTGGATGGAGCGGGCGATGTCTTCATCGCCGACAGTGAGCTCAGCCAGGTGGTTGAGCTTCCGGCCCGCTGCGCCAGCTCCGCCTGCCAGATCACGGTGGGCAGCGGACTGCTTAACCCGCGTGGAATGGCGGTGGATGGAGTGGGCGATGTCTTCATCGCCGATTTCAGCAACAGCCGCGTGCTGGAGGTAAACCGCTCGCAGCCGCCGACGTTAAGTTTTGCACCGACGGTTCAGGGCAACACGAGCGCGGACAGCCCGAAGTCCGTTACTGCGCAAAACATCGGCAACCAATCGTTGAATGCGGTTGCCCCCGGCCTGACCGTGGGCACGAATTTCACAAAGGTGGCAGGTTTGGGCACTCCCGCCGATTGCACCAGCAGTTTTTCGCTCGCAGCAGGCGCGAGCTGCAACTTGAGCATCGACTTCGTTCCGACTGTGGCTGGCCCGATCTCAAGCGCAGCCGTCTTTACTGACAATGCTCTTAATACTTCTCCTTCCGCGATGCAGAGCATCCCGCTCACCAGCACGGGTGTGGTGCCCACGCCAACCCCTTTAGAGGGACCTGCAAACCCGAGCTACACGACCACTTCGACGTTTTCGTTCATGGATTCAGAAGCCGGCGTGACGTTCCAATGTTCGCTGGACTCCGCCCCTTTCACAGCCTGCCTCGCCGGAATAACGTATTCCAGTCTCAGCGAAGGCCCGCACACTTGGTCGGTCGAAGCCGTGGATGCCTCTGCAAACGCCAGCGCACCTTTTACTCTTAATTGGACGATTGTCCCGTCGCAAGTGACCGTCTTCCTGGCCGGCACCGGCGGCGGCACCGTCACTTCGTCACCCAGCGGAATATCGTGCCCGGGCGCCTGCTTCGATCAGTTTGACGGAGTTATGGTCACTTTGACCGCAGCGCCAAACGCGGGATCTGTGTTTACCGGTTGGAGCGTAGTCGGCGGCTCCTGCCCGGGAACGTTAGCGTGCACTGTCAACACTGCCTCCTCATTCCAGTCCGTGACGGCCACCTTCACTCTCTTGACGTCGTACACACTAAATGTGACGGAACTGGGAACAGGAACCGGCCAGGTTACATACGGCCCTCCGCCGCAGTTCACTTGCAGCGAGGCTAACGGTTTGCCGGAAACCGGAACCTGCTCGGCGAGCTATACCAGCGGCACGCCGGTCACTCTAACGGCAACTCCAACTGCGCCGACGACGTTCGGAGGTTGGAGCGGCGCTTGCGCCAGCTCTGGAACAAGTTTGACGTGCAATTTGACGATCAGCTCATCGGAAAACGTCACCGCCAATTTCGTTCCGGCGCCGGAGTCCGTGAATCTTACGTTCCCGGTGGGCACGAATCCTCCACCGCAGGAGGCTATCTTTGCCTGCCCCTCGGGCGGCAATCCCTGCACGAATCCCAATGCTCACGCACTACAACTGGCGATCCCGAATGTCAGCGCGACAGTCGCCGTTACAGTTCTTGCCACCGAAGTTCCGCCCTCGCAAGCAGACGGCCTCTGTGAATCAGGGAACACAGTCTTGAACGATTTCGATTGCCGCTTCGTGACCTTCTTCAGCGACGGCACGAATGCAAGTAACAATGTCATCGTGCCGCTTTGCGATCCGTATGCGAATGGAAATTGCGTGCACTACTTGGTGTACTCCACCGCCGGAGGGCCTGGAGTCGAGCCCCCTGTCAGTTCTTACAGCGGAGGCGTGTACTGGCAAATTACTTGGAACAATGAAAGTTTCACGCCGCCCGCTACTTATTACTTGGGCAGCACGCCTCAGCTCTACGACGACCCGGACTACCCGGTCTCGCAGACGGCTCCCTACGGTACAAATTGCAGCCCGAGCACGCCCATGCTCGTCGGGATCACCAATCCCCAACCGACAAACCCGCCGATCTACTGCCAGTTCGAATTCAATATCACTACGTTCTACAATCCAACGCAGCAGGTTGACTCTGGAGTGGGCGGATCGACGAAGCAGTTCAACGACGTGGTCGTCGCCTTCCCTCCGACCGTGGCAGGGACGAATCCCGTTGTTCAGCCTCCCACACCGAGCACACCGGTGATTACCCCGACATGCCTAACGGGGTGTGTTCTCTCCGGGAGCACCATCACGTTCACGATCGGCACGGGAGGAACGTTCCAAGCGGTACCCACGGGCTATCCAGCGCCAACGCTGACCGAAACTGGTGCGTTGCCGAACGGAATAACACTGAATCAGCTAACGGGTATTCTCAGCGGGACGCCGGCACCTGGTACCAATGGGAACTTCCCCATCAGCTTCACCGCGACGAACAGCACTGGTCACGTGACGCAGAGTTACACGCTCACCGTAAACTCTCCCGCTCCTCCGCCTACTTTCACTCTGACCGTGACGGAACTGGGAACAGGAACGGGCCAGGTTACATACGGCCCTCCGCCGCAGTTCACCTGCAGCGAGGCTAACGGTTTGCCGGAAACCGGAACCTGCTCGGCGAGTTATACGAGCGGCGCGTCGGTCACTCTAACGGCAACTCCAACTTCACCTTCCATGTTTGCAACCTGGGGCGGCGCTTGCGCCAGCTTTGCAACAAGTCCGACTTGCAACTTGACGATCAGCTCGTCGGAAAACGTAACCGCTAATTTCATTCCGCCCCCGACGCCCGTTGCGCTCACGTTCCCGGTGGGCACGAATCCTCCACCGCAGGTGGCTGTCTTTAACTGTCCCTCGAACATCAATCCCTGCATGGATCCCAGCGCTCATGCATTGCAATTGACCATCCCGAATGTCAGCGCGCCAGTCGGCGTGACAGTTCTTGCTACCGAAGTCCCGCCTTCCCAAGCGAACGGGCTCTGCGCCAGCACCAATAACGTTACGAATGATTTCGATTGCCGCTTCGTGACCTTCTTCAGCGACGGCACCGATGCGAACAACAACACGATCGTGCCCCTATGCGATCCCTACGCCAACGGAAATTGCGTGCACTACCTGGTGTACTCCACCACCGGTGGCCCGGGAGTCGAACCCCCTGCCAGTTCCTACAGTGGAGGCGTCTACTGGCAAATTACTTGGAACAACGAAAGTTTCACGCCGCCCGCTCCTTATTGGTCGGGCAGCACACCTCAGCTCTATGACGACCCGGACTACGCCGTCTCGCAAACGGCTCCCTACGGTACAAATTGCAGCCTAAGCACGCCCATGCTCGTCGGGATCACCAATCCCCAACCGACAAACCCGCCGATCTACTGCCAGTTCGAATTCAATATCACTACATTCTACAATCCAATGTTGCCGGTTGACTCTGGAGTGGGCGGATCGACGAAACAATTCAACGACGTGGTGGTCGCCTTCCCTCCGACCGTGGCAGGGACGAATCCCATTGTGCAGCCTCCCACAGTGAGCGCACCCGCGATTACCGCGGCATGCCTGATTGGATGTTCGATCACCGGCACCACAATCAACTTCACCGTCGGCACGGGCGGAACTTTCCAAGCCCTGCCCACCGGCTACCCCGCGCCAACGCTGACCGAAACTGGATCGTTGCCGAGCGGACTAACCATCAACATGCTGACCGGCATCGTCGGCGGCACGCCCGCACCCGGCACCAGCGGCATGTTCCCCATCAGCTTCACCGCGACAAACAGCAAAGGTACCGCGACACAGAACTTCACTATTAACGTGAGCGAGGCCAGCCAGACAATTACATTCCCAGCTTCTCCGGCCTCGGCTGTTTACAACACGACCTTCACGGCCGCCGCGACATCGTCTTCAGGTCTCACCGTCACCATCGCGGCGACGGGAGTCTGCACGATTTCCGGTAGCACCGTGACCATGACGAGCGGTACCGGCACTTGCACTCTGACCGCGTCTCAGGCCGGCAACGGAAGCTTCGGTCCTGCCGCCAACGTGGTACACACTGTCGCCGCAGCTTTGGCTACACAGACAATTACGTTCCCCACTTCTCCGACCTCGGCTGTTTACAACACGACCTTCACGGCCACCGCGACATCGTCTTCAGGTCTCACCGTCACTATCGCGGCGACGGGATCCTGCACGATCTCCAGTGGCACCGTAACCATGACGAGCGGTACCGGCATTTGCACATTAACCGCGTCTCAGATCGGCAATTCGAACTTCGGTCCTGCCACCAACGTTGTCCACAATGTTGCCGCAGCCTTGGCGACGCAATCGATTACGTTCCCGGCTTCCCCGACCTCGGCTGTTTACAACACGACCTTCACGACCACCGCGACATCGTCTTCAGGTCTCACCGTCACTATCGCGGCGACGGGATCCTGCACGATCTCCAGTGGCACCGTAACCATGACGAGCGGTACCGGCATTTGCACGTTAACCGCGTCTCAGGCCGGCAACGCAAACTTCAGTGCTGCCACCAACGTTGTCCACAACGTCGCCGCAGCAATGGCTACCCAGACGATTACGTTTACCGGCGCTCCCGCGTCAGCCGCTTTTGGCAGCACGTTCACAGTGGCAGCATCCGCCAGTTCAGGACTCGCGGTGACGGTCACTTCATCCGGTGCCTGCACGAACTCGGGTGCCGTCGTCACGATCACCACCGGCTCCGGCACTTGCTCGTTGCTAGCTACTCAGTCCGGTAACACAAACTACAGCGCTGCTCCCTCAAAAACCCAATCGACGTCGGCAACCAAGGCCGGCAGCACAACCACAATTACTTCGAATACTCCGAATCCCTCTACCGTCAATCAGGCTGTTACGATCTCGTTCAAGGTAACCGGCAGCGGCACTCCCACCGGCACTGTGACCGTCACTGCCAGCACCGGTGGGAGTTGCTCGGGAACTCTCAGCTCCGGCGCGGGAAGCTGCACCATCACGTTCACGTCACCGGCCTCGCCCACGCTCACCGCCGCCTACGCCGGCGACGGCAACTTCAACGGCGGCACCTCCACCGGCGTTTCGCAGACCGTGAACGCGATCAGCTCAACGCTCAAGATTTCGCCGACAAGTCTGAACTTCGGCACAGTCTATTACGATCAGATCGGCGTCCAGCTCGTCACTCTGACCAACACCGGCACAACTCCGATTACGATTTCGAGCGTAAAGATCACCACGCCCGGCAACGCCATCGCCGACTTTGGCGAAATCACAGTCTGTATTCCATATATTCCGTCGATGCCCGGCACATTACAGCCCGGGAAGGCCTGCACGATTGCTGTGGGCTTCTTGGATTCTTCGAAGATCTTCAGCCCAACGGCCTCGACCGCCACCATCGCGATTACTGACAACGCGGCAGGGAGTCCGCAATTGATCCCGCTTAGCCTTACAGTCATCAATCCACAGGCCAGCTTGGGCGCTTCCAGCCTTAGTTTCGCCACGCAAAAGGTAGGCACCACCAGCGCCGCCAAGACCGTGACTTTGACGAACACGGGAAACACACCGCTCACTCTCGGGACTCTGACGGTCAGCGGTAATTTCGCCCTGGTCAGCGGAAGCGGCACCACTTGCAGTAACAACGGCACCGTCGCAGCCGGCGCCAGTTGCTCGATCAACGTCACATTCAAGCCAACAGCGAAGGGGAACAATACCGGCAGCGTGAAGATTACCGACAACGCGCTGAGCAGTCCTCAATCAATCTCGCTATCGGGCACAGGAAACTAATCGAGACGACGTCCCTTCAACAGGTCCGCGACTTCGGCCGGCCCACGCAATCTGCGCCGCATTGACGTTTTAGAAGGGCCGGCGCAGAGGCGTTCGAGCAAAGCCTGCAACCGAGGATGGTCGCGCAGCAGCTTAAGGCCCAGGTTGTTTTCGATCCACTCCTTATGCCCAAATCCGTTGCGGACCGCCTTTTCGAGGCGCGCCAAGCTCGCTCGTTCTACCCCATCGACTTGGTTCTAGAACCTGCTGTTGCTCCCCTGGAACACGCATTTCCATTGGTATCTTTACTCTAAAGCATAGGAGACAGATGATGCGTTGGGCGTGACACCAGCTTCTTTCTTCTAAGGCACAAATGTACAACAGCTTCTTCAGCCTGCGCGAGAGTCCGTTCAACGTTAACGTCGATCCGCGTTTTTTCATTCCCACGCAGCAAACTGGACAAGCTCTGCAGCGGATTGCCTATGGAATTCAGAACCGCAGGGGTCTCATCCTCCTCACCGGCGAAGTAGGGACGGGCAAGACCATGTTGATCAATCAGTTGCTTGACTGGCTGCGCCAGATGGGGACGCCGACAGCGTTTGTTTTCAATTCGAATTTGGGCGAAGGTGACCTTTTCAACTTGATGGCCTGTGATTTCGGAATCGCAATCGAACCGAATGATCGAACGAATCTTCCGATCCGCTTCAACCGCTGGTTGTTCGAATGCTACCGAGCTGGAGTCAGCCCGGTCTTGATCGTGGACGAGGCGCAGGGCTTGTCGTTCGAGAGGCTCGAGGAAATAAGACTACTGCTGAACATCGAGACCCCTTCCGACAAAATGCTCCAGATCGTGTTCGCGGGACAGCCGGAGTTGGAAGTCAACCTTAACCGGCCTCAGGGGCGCCAGCTCCGGCAACGGATCGCGGTTCGCTGCAAAATAGGCTCGCTAACCTTGGAACAGACGCACGATTACATCGAACGGCGGCTGCGAATCGCAGGCGCTGGCGGTGAATCGATCTTTCAGAGTCAAGCAATGGACGCAGTTTATTTTTATGCGCGCGGGATTCCCCGTGTGATCAACTTGATCTGCGAGCACTCGCTGATCAATGCCTACGTTGAACAACTTCGGCCAGTGCCGGCGCGCATAGTCGAGGAAGTGGCCGGCGAGTTCCAGCTAACTCCTGGCTCCTCAACCACCAGCCCGGAGTCAATTCAATCGACCTTCGGGTGGCTGCCGACACCAGGCGCAGCGTCCAAACAACGTGAGACGCAACGCGCTCACGCCGCGGTGGCCGGCGTTTCATCTTACTTTCCTAAGGTCAGCCCGAAGAACCAACCCGCTCCGGCGCTTTCGGATCTCCAGGCACACTCGGCGACACCAAGCATCTCGGAGCCGTCTCCCTTAACAGATGTTTCTTTCGCGCCGGCTACCGCATTCGCGCCAACCGCGCCACCGAAACACTGGCCGGTGGTTTTGCCCGCGTCCGCCCCACCTGCTCAAAATGTTTCCCCGGCCCCTAGGACCCCGGCCTCGAGCCCATCCGTTCACGCAAGTGCTTCGCCGGAAGCGCATCGGTCCAACCCGGAAGTTCGCAGCGTCGAGAGGTTCCGGCGCCAGCGTCACTGGGTCTCGTCAAGCCCCCATACAGGACAGAAGTTTCGCCAGTGGTGGCTAATAACACTTTCAAGCTTGCGGCGGTCTGCAACACCGACACCTGAAGTGCACCAGCGCCCGGCATACCGACACTGGAAGAATGTGCATCAAAAGCCGGCCCGCGTTCCGTTTCTTTTGCATCGCGATTGGCTCAAGCAGCTGGATAGGTATGTGTCCATCATCCTCCAGTCCATGCGGCAAATTAGGACAGCCATTTTTCGATGGCTGCAACAACCCCTCAGTTCGGCCCACCGGCGCTAGCGGACCCAAGCTCCGGAGACCTTTGTGATACTTTTCACAATAAAGCGGGCTTTCACGTTCCTACCCATGGCGATCCCCACCGCTTGTAAAGCGGTGCAAGATTTGCATTCAACCGCTCACTTAACATACTCACGGAAAAGTAAATCCCCCTCGTCCGGAGCCAACTGATTCTGAACAGCCGGGCGAGCGTGGCGCCGCAACCTTGGTTAGAAGTGGGCCTGAATACAATTGAGCCGCTCGAAGAGCCCCTACGTTATTTATTAGAATGCTTTGGCGAACTTCGCTGCCCGCCTAATTAAGTCTACTGTAGACTTGATTCTGGGCCTTGCTTACATGAAATCCTCTCGGTCGTCCGCCCTCACCTTAGGCGCTTGGTTGTTTTTTGCCGGTGGCTACATGGTCGTCGGTCTATTGCTGCCGCGCGGCTCAACGCAAACGGCCCTGAGCTATCTCTTGGCGTGTTTGATCCCGCTTTTTGCCAATACGACA
>Ga0302224_10000355_pt1 | contig 24676 bp, 20 predicted proteins | sample II_Palsa_E3_1_FD_193520 | JGI IMG/M metagenome (GOLD analysis project Ga0302224, IMG submission 193520) | Peat permafrost microbial communities from Stordalen Mire near Abisko, Sweden - II_Palsa_E3_1 | ecosystem: Environmental > Terrestrial > Soil > Palsa > Peat permafrost | place: Sweden... | reverse complement strand
TCCCGCGGAGCGAGCTTAAAAAATCCCGGCCGCGCTCAAGGTACAGTTGGGCGATCACGCCGGCTAAATTGGTTTCGCCCGCGAGCGATTTCAGGCTGGCGCGAAGTTCCGGCTGGTTATTGATGTCCGCATCGCAAACGACGATAACCTGCTCGGACTTCCAGGAGCCGGCATATTGGGGTGGGGCGGTGGCGCCGAGACCGACGCCGGGTTCCACCATCTGCTCGCGAGACCAATTTCTCTGAACCGCGAGCGAAGACACCATGGCCTCGATCGCGGCCGAATCCACCGGCCGGCCCTCGCGCTTGACGGCAATTCCACAGATGGCCATGCTGTATTGTCTGATCCTCGGATACGAAAAAACTATGCGGCGCCGATACTAGACTTCACGCTGTGCGCGCATCCACAGAGGCAGCGGCCCTTCGACCACGACGGCGGTTTCCGTAGCCAGCTGCGCGAGCGTCTGCTTGACCAAAATAGCCAAGCCTGCCTCTACCGCGATCATTTGATACATCAAGTCGAAATCCTGGCGGTTGATGAACATATTTGGAACGAGATAGACGACTAAGACGCCGAAAACGATCTGGCAGAACGTACCCAGGTGCTCCATTTCGGGGTGCGCCCGCGTCCTCAGCCACAAGAGGAACATCTCGCCAATCGCGGTAGCCAGCATGGTCAGGAAAATGAGGCAGCCCGGGATTCCGGTTTCGGAGAGCAAATCGAAAATGGCGTTGTGCGTTACGCGCGGCGGATCTTTCGAGTATTGCGGAAACACGTACAGAAAATTTCGAAGTCCGACTCCGCGGATGGGATGCGCCTTGGTCATTTTTATGGCGGCGCTCCAGGCCTGCAGACGGCCGATCGCAGAGGCGTCGTCTTGCGCCGCTGTGGGAATGGTCTTGTAGCGGTCGAGGGCTCCCTGAGGACCGAAAAGGAGCAGTGCGAAGACGCACGCGGTGCCGAGAGCGGTGAGCACGAGCTTGTGATTCGAAAAAGCAACGAGCACGATTCCAGCCATCAGCAAACCCAGCAGGCCGGACCGCGAGCGCGTCCCGACCACGACGACGGCGCATCCCGCGGCCATGCCGCGGAACAGAATGCGAACCCACCATCTTTCGTCGTCTTTCGCTAGCCAGACCAGAAGCGGAATTCCCATATTCAGGGCCAGGGCGTATTCGTTTTGCTCGGACATCATGCCGCCCGGGCCTTTCATGGAGGAGGCGAAGCCGGTAGTGATGGCATCGTAGGCGCCTTTGGCGCCCAGAAATCCCAGAGAAATGCCGAGGACGTAAAAGATGGAGCGAATGCGTTTTTCCGAATTCGCCAGGGCGCAGGTGAGAAAAGCCATGATGAAAATGCGGCTGTACTCCCAAAGCTTGGACAAAGCGATCAACGGAATTTGCGCGGTGATGGAAGTGAGGGCAAACCAAAACCACAGCGCGATGAGAAGCCACATGCCCTTGGTTCGAATGGGCGATTTGCCCATTTCGAAGATCATGTAGCCGAGAAGGGTGGCGCCGGCGACCCAGACCAAATAGTCGAACTTGAAATTGGGCCAGACGAAATCACCGGGGCGGCCGAAAGAAAGCCACAAGTAATAGAGCAAACCAGAAAATGGGCGGAGAAAGCCGGTAATGGTCGCCACGATGACCAAGACGTAGAGGAGAATCGCGCGTAGCATTAAATCTCAACCGCCTTTTCCATTCTCTCCGAAGATCGCTCGATTGCGGCCGGAAGATTTTCCTGGCCCGTTGCATGGAAGCGCACGGCCCGGCCGAGCAGGGATTCGAGGTGTTCTTCCCAGCGCTGCTTGCTAACGTGGTCGAGTACGGCGCGGCGCGCGCCGGGCTGAGGGACGGAGTCTCGAAGTCTCTCGACGAGGAATGCGGCGAGGCGCTGAGGATCGTCTTCCGCGTGCACTTCGCGCACCAAGTCCGCGGGCAAAGCCATCGCAGCCTTGCTGCTGGCGGCGACGGGAAGGCCCATGCACATGGCTTCGAGAATTTTGGTTTGCACACCGCGCGCCACGCGCAAAGGAGCGATGGCAACGGCGGCCCCGCGCAAATAAGGGCGTACGTCAGGGACAGCGCCGGTGACGTGCACGGAAGGATCGCGGGACAATTCGCGAACGGCGCGCGCCGGATTGCGCCCGGCGATGACAAAACGCGCGTGAGGCATCTGGGCGCGAATCGCGGGAAAGACGTCGCGATAAAAAGAAGTGACCGCGTCTACGTTGGGGAAATAATCCATGGAGCCGGTGAAAATAATGTACGGCTGCAAAGCCCGAATTCCGGAGGTAGTCTCGACCATCGATGGATCGAAATAGTCCACATCGAGGGGGTTGCCGAAGGCTTCGATTCTTGCGCCGGGCGCCGCGTCCTGCATGATTTGCGCTTCGGCGGGAGTGCAAAGCAAGGTCAGCGAGAATTCGCCGGCCCAGCGTTTTTCGGATGCGGCGAGCCGGCGGCCCTCGGAGCGCCAGAGCCAGGAGGCGGGAGGACCGGCGTGCTCGGCATACTGCTTCCATTTGTCGGAGTCCACGTCCACCATGTCGAGAACGCGCGGCAAATTCCGGGCCGATTCGGCGTACTGCGCCATGGAAGAACTGAAGAGAAACACGAGGTCGTAATGCCGCGATTGCAACGCTCGGCGGACGCGCTGGGCCATGGAAGGCGAGTGAAAGAAAGCCGGGGTGAAAGGGCGCCCGAGGGCGAGAGCGAGTGAAGCCCGCGCTCTGCTACGCGTCCAGGAAATCTTCTCGGCGTAAAGCTCGCGGCAATAGCGGCGCACGTCGTTGAAATAGGCGGCGTCTTCCGGCTGATCGTAAAAACAGAAAAGATCGACCTCGTGATTTCGGGACAAGGCCTCAAGTTCGCGGAACGAACGAATTTTGTCTCCCTTATTGGGAGGGTAGGGGAGGCGATGAGCTAGAAACAAGATGCGCATGATGGCTGCCGGAATTCCCTAGGGAAACAACCGAACGAGCGCCGGGCCCAAAGCCTTGGTCAGCGGAAGCGGAATGCGCTTCCACACATCGGTGGCGAGCTTGAATTTGGGATTTACGGGCGAAAAGTTCGGCATGCTCTTTCGGCGAACGAGAAAAAACTGGTAGGGAAGCGGGCGCTCCTGCATGTTCCATTGCGTTTTGAAGAAATAAGAGCCGGTTCCCACCTTGCTGCGCCCGAAGTCGAAAGTTTTCAAACCTCGCTCGCACGCGCTTCGGAACACTTCCCAGTACATGAAATTGTTTGCTGCGAACTTGCGGCCCTCCATCAACGAACCGCCGTAATAAGGCAAAATCGCGTCGCGAAACCGGAAACTCAGGACCGCGGCGATGGGCTCCGCGGCGTTCCAGACAGTAAGCAACTCGGCGGCATCGCCGAATTCCTCGAGGAGAATGCGGAAGAAACGCTTGGCGAAAACGGGCGTGCCGAGATTGCGCACACTCGAAGCATAGATGTGGTGAAAGACATCGAGTTCGGACTTGTCGTGCAGCGTGCGCAAGCCGGCCTTCTGGCCCTTGCGGATCATGTAGCGCGTGTCTTTGGGGAAACCGCGCAGAAGCTTTTCGGGGTCCGCGGGGAGTTGCTGCTCGAAAGTTACGTACAGCTCTTTGGTGAGAAATCCGTCGCCATCCGCGACGTAGGGTTCGCGCAATTCAAGGTAATTTACGCCCAGGTCCGTGGCCATGCGGCAGGCGGCTTCGCACAGCGCCGACCTCACCGCGGGATCGGGCGCGCAGATGCCGCCGTACACAGCGAAGGGAGTGGAGATGAGCGTGCGGCCCTGCACCCAATTGGAAGAGAGAAATAAAGGGAGCACACCGCAAATCTTGCCGTCGATTTCCGCGAACAAATAACGGGGCTCAAACCCGAATGCGCGCTCAATGGCGCGCTTCCAGGCAGTGAGATGGAACAGGGTGCCCTGAGGCTGGGCCAGAACGTACGCATCCCAAGCAGCGCGCACATTTTCAGAGTAGGGGAGCACGCTCACGGACGCGGCTGTGCCGAAGGAGGAATTCAGAGCCTGGGCGGCGCTCGCGTTTTCTGGGCCGGTTGTAATCATGGCAGTGGTGAATCCGGGTTGGCTAGCAGAGGCCATTGCTGACGTTTGCGGCGCAAGCCAGCCGCGCCCGAAAAGTGCGGAAGGCGCGGGCGATCATGACTGACTGGGAAGAATAAAACGCACGCTCCATAGACTCGTTTACTCGCGCCGGCTATCTGGTGTTCGAGCGCACATCGTAATAATTGTAGTCGTAGTCGTAAATCTCGTCGGCGTTGTTGATGATGACCCCCAGGAACTTCTTGGGGTCCAAACGCGAGGTCACGCGCTGGAGCGCCTGGCGGTTGGTGCGCCGCATGTAGACTACGAACAGGAACGCATCACAGGGCGCGGTCAAAAGCTCCAAATCGGCAACCGGAGCGGAAAGCGGGAGAGAATCCACGATGATTAGATCGTACTTGAGCTTGGCCTGCTCCAGAAATTCGGTCCATCGCGAACCTTCCAAGATTTCGGGCAACATCTTGTTGGTGACGTTGCCGGTGGGCGCGACGGAAAGAGAAGGGAACTCCGTAGGATGGACGACGGCCTCGAAGGTTTTTCGCCCCTGGAGGTAATCGCCCAGGCCGGACAACTGCTTCATCTTAAGGACGCGAGTGGCAACGCCAGCTCGAAGATCGCCGTCCACAAACAGAATGCGCTTGCTGCCGAGCTGGCCGAGGCTGAGGGCCAGGTTCGTGGCCACCAGAGTCTTGCCGTCGCCGGATTCACCGCTGGTGATCACGACCGAGCGCGTTCCGAGTTTGCTGTGAACGCCGAGAAGCCGGGAGCGCAGAATGCTGAAGGATTCCGCGGCGATGGGGTGGTTGTGATCCATGACCAACGGAAACTCACGATCGGATCTCTTTGATGCGCGGCCGGGCTCGGGCCCATTGCGCGGGGCGGTGCCAGTTGCAGGCGCCCCGTTTTCCTTCGAAGGGGTTAGTTTTAATACGGGTTGAGACTCCACATTGTTCTCCACGACGTCCTTATTAGTGAACTGCTTTCCGGTTAGCGCCATGTGACGACCAGAATCGCGGAATATCCGGCCGCCAGCACCGCGCCGCACACAACGGCGTACAAAGCGCGTAGCCGCCGCTTGCGATCGTTCGCCTTGGTCGGCAGCCAGGGGACTTCACCGAACACGGCCACACCCAATTGACCGACAACTTCGCGCTCGGTCTTTACCGCCGAGTCGAAAACTTCGAGAACGAAAGCGAGGCCCAGGCTGATCAATAAGCCAGCGGCCAAACCGATCAGATTAATTGTGGGGCGATCCGGGCTAGCGGGTTTGGTCGGGGTTTGCGCGGGGTCGAGCGGCTCGAAGCGTTCGCCCTGCTGCCGACTCTCCAGGTCTGCGGCCATGTCCGCGGAATACTTGCGCTCCTGCAAGCGCTTGTAGTGATCTTCCAGAGCTTCGTAATCGCGGGTCAGCGAACTAATACGCTCCTGGAAGAGGGGGATGCGCTGGAGCTGAGTCTGATGCTGAGAAATTTGACCTTGAATTTCTTGTTCGCGCAACGCGTGTTTTTGGATGTCTTCGTCTTCTTTGGCGATCTGGCTTTGAATTACAGGGTTGCGTTCCTTGAGAGGAGCGGGCTCGCCCTTGGCCGCTTCTTTCTTCTTGGCATCGTCAATGCGCGTTTGCAGATCCTTGATCTGCATATTCTTCTTGACGATGTCGGGGAAACTCGGGCCGTAACGTTTGCGGAGCTGGTCCACGTCATCCTGCAGCTGAGCCTTTTCCGTTTCCATGCTGGTGACCGCCGGGGATTCCTGGGCATCGAGATTCACAACCGAGGCACTCGCGGCGAGGCTCGCTTGCAGCGTAGCTTTTTCTTTTTGGTCGCGGTCAATCGCGTCGCGCTCGGCTTGGAGTTCGGTTTGCAGCGCGTTCAAGGCCTGCACGTGCATGACCTCAGACTCCGGGAGTTCTCCGACGTCCTTGGTCTTGAGCTCGGTGATTTGATTTTCTTTTTCCTTGAGGTCTCTTTGAGTGTCCTCGAGTTCCTTGCCCAGGAAATCAGCGGTTCCGTTGACGGACTGTTCGCGGTTGTGGCTGTTGTCGTCGATGAACGACTGGGCGAGTTTGTTAGCGACCTGGGCGGCCACCGCCGGATTGGAGTAGGTGAAAGAGATGCTGAATGCCTCCAGCATCTTCTCTCCGCGAGTGGCGACCGGGGCCGAGGCCATATCCACAGAGATGTCTTTTTGCATCTTCTGCACGATTTCTTCCGGGCTGTCTTTCTTCTTGAGGCCTTTGTAAAGGCCGAGTTCGTCGATGATTTGATTGAGGCGCGTCGCAGACAAAATCTGCTGACGCAAGGCGGCCAGGCGATCGACGCTGCTTTCCGTCACGGTGGAGTTGACGTAGGAATCGGGAACCTTCTGGTGAACCACGAGGATTACGGTGGTGGCCTTATAAGTGTTGGGCAGGAAATAGACGACGACGGCGGTGGCCAGCGCGATGGCGAAGGTGCACACCAGGATGAACCACTTGCGCCGCGAAAAGAGGCGCAAATAGTCGCGGATTGTGAAATATTCCAGCCCTGCTAAGTTTAGAGAATCTTTGGCTTCGCTCATCCCATCCTCTGCAAATCGTCGGTTATAATCTTACTCACAAGAAACGGCGTGCTGCATTTTTATTTGTTCAATGATTCCAGATGTCTCTTGGCCTCGTCCGCGTCGGCGGGGTCGGGCTGTAATTTCAAGGCCGCCTGCAGAGCCTGCGCGGCTTCGGGCTTGCGGCCGGCGTCGTAATAGGCGACACCAAGGTGGTAACTGAACGACGCATTTTTCGGTTCCTTCTGCACGCACTCGCGCAAAAGCTGAATGGCCGTACCGTAATTCTGCTTCTTTTTTACGAGAATCCAAGCGAGGGTGTCGGAAACGTCAAGGCTGTCGGGCTTGGCTTCCTTGGCTTCGTGCGCGAGTTTCAGAGCGTGGTCCAGGTCTCCGCCGTGATCGGCCAAAATGGAGGCGAGATTGTTTTTGGCCATCCAACTATCGGGATTATCGGGAGAGAGTTTTAGGGCCTTCTCGTAGTGAGCCTGGGCGTCGCTCCAATCCTTCTTCCTCTCCGCGATTTGACCCATGCGGATTTGGATCTCATACAACTGCGGCTGCGAGTCAGCCATCAGGGAGAGCTGCTTCATGGCTTCATCGAGCTTGTTCTGGCTGAGTTCGATATCGCTCCAAAGGAATCGCGCGCCGACGAGACTCGGATCAATTTCGAGCGCGGTTTGCACGGAGCGTTCCGCATCGGAGTAGCGCCCGGCCATGCCCTGGAGTTCGGCGAGCGTCTCATAGCCCATGGCCCACTTGGGCTGGGCTTTGACCACGTAAGACTGCGCTTCCGCCAGGCCTTCATCGGTCTTTTTCAACGCGAGCTCGGAAGCGCCCATCAGCTTCAGGCTCACTGCTGAAGTGGGGTCGTTGGAGAGCGACTCCTTCGCGTAGTTGTGAGCTTCCTCGTAGCGATTCTGCAGGAACTTCGCTTGCGCCAGGATCTGATAGGTCATGGCGCGAGCGGTGGGCTGAGGAAACTCGCCGATGAGGGGCAGCGCGTCCTTCTCCGCTTCGTCGTAGTTACCTTTTTCGACCAAGGCCTCACTGTGCAGCAAATATGGGTCAAAGAACTGGGTTTTCTGTTCCAGCGCATTTTGAATCGCAGCTATGGCCTTGTCGGGTTTGCCTTCCTGCAGGGCCAGCCGGGCCAAAATGAGCCGGGGAGTGACCAGAGACGGATCAATCTCGAGAGCGCTGTTCAAAGCGCCTTCGGCGAGGTCGGGTTTTCCCTGCTGGATATAGACCAGCCCCAGATAATATTGCGGCAGAGCCCACCTCGGCTGCAGTTGCGAGGAGTGGTGCAAATCATTGATGCCCTCTTCCAACTGGCCTTTTTCGGCGTGCAAATAACCGCGCAAGAGAAGAGTTCGGGCATCATTGGGACTTGTCTTGGCCGCTTCGTTTACCAACTTCTCGGCTTCCGCAGTGGAGTGGGCGTCGTGTTGATCAATGTAAAGTGCGGCGAGCTCGAGGGAGTTTTGAATGTCATCGGGATGTTGCTTGAGGATGTCCTGGTATTCCTTTATCGCCTCTTGGGACTTTGCCATCCTGGTGTAATAGCGAGCGAGCGCGCCGCGATCGGTTGGATTCGCTTCTCCCAAAAGCTTGATTTGTTTGAAAGAATCTTCGGCCTCCGGGCCCCGGTTCTGGGACACCAAAAAGGCAGCGTACAGGTAGTGAATTTGGATGCTCTGCGGATTCTGCGCCAGGCCTTGGCGGATGACTTTTTCAGCTCCGCTCACGTCACCACGGCGGGCCATCACCGCGGCTAGAGTGGTCACTGCCGAGGCCGAGGAAGGGTCGTAGTCCAGGGCCCGCAGAAGGCTTGCCTCTCCCTGGGAGTTCTTGGCGTCGGAGATTTGCAAGAGCGCCTGAAGGAACCACGCACGACTGTCTTTGGGGTCCAGCTGCAACACTTGATTGGTCTTGAGTTGTGCCCCCGCCCGGTCATTCATGGCGAAGGAACTCTCCGCAACGATCATGAGAGCTTCCGTGTTGTCCGGGTTGTTCTTGACGATGTCTTGGGCCAGGCCTTTCGCTCGATCGAACGAGCGCCCCTTGAGGAACATCTCGGCAGCCATGAGCTGGGCCTCGATGTTGTCCGGAGCAATCTTGCGCAGCACGCTGAGTTGCTGCATGCCATCGGCATAGTCCTGGCGATCGAGGAAGATTTTCGCGAGTTTGAGGTGGGGTTGGGGATTCTTAGGGTCGAGCTGAACGGCCCGGCGATATTCCACGATCGCTTCGTTCGTCTTTCCTTCGGCGGCCCAGTGGTCGGCTTGCTCCAGGTGCCGCGCGGCGCGTTCCTGGGCGCTGCCGCAGCCGATGAGTGCGCCGGTGCAGGCGAGCAAAAAGAGGCCGCCCAGCACGAGCGCCGGTTTGGCGCGCCAAGTTCCAAGGCTTCTGCGTCTCAACAAATGCCCTCCGACGGTCCGCATGGTTGCAGAAGGTAGTGTAGAGCAACCACCCTTCCAAGATGCAAAGTCTTTGCCACAAAAGACCCCTCGTAACTTGCAGATAAAAAGCAGGTTACTTGAAAACACGCCTATTGGCATAAGCGCTCTGGGAGGGCGCAATATACGAGCGGAAAGACTTTTCCACAATCTGACCATAGGCTACACCTTTCTTACCCAGCGGGCTACCGGGAGCCACGGGCGAACAGGACAACCTGAATCGTGCGGAACACGATGGCTAGGTCTAAGAAAAGCGAAAGGTGCTTAATGTAAAAGAGCTCGTACTCGAGCTTGGTCTTGGCGTCGTCCACGGAAGATCCGTATTGGTATTTGATTTGTGCCCAGCCCGTCAGACCCGGGCGAATGGTATGGCGCTCGTGGTAGTAGGGAATCTCTTCCCCGAGCATGCGCACAAATTCGGGGCGTTCCGGACGCGGGCCGACCAAGCTCATATCGCCGCGCAAAATGTTTACGAGCTGCGGCAACTCGTCCAGCCGAAAATTTCGCAATATTCTGCCAACACGCGTGATGCGCTCGTCATCGGCGGCGGCCCACACCGCTTTGCCTTCTTCGGCATTTTTTCGCATGGAGCGGAATTTCAGAATGGAAAAGGTGCGGCCATGCAGCCCGACGCGTTCCTGACGGAACAGCACGGGAGTACCGGATTCAAGCAAAATGGCCAAGCTGCTGAGCAGGAATACGGGCGAAAGCACAACCAACGCAACCGCAGAAATAATGAGGTCCAAAGCCCGCTTCGTAAACATGAGCAGGTAATCTTTGCGGAATCCCTCGGAAAGGACCAACCAACTCGGAGAGAGCCTCTCCAGCATCACGCCGCCCTTCAATTTCTCGAAAAGGGTGTGAGCGTCTTCGATCTTGACTCCGGCAAGCTTCAAGCGCAAGAGTTCGCGGGTGGGCATAACTCCACGGCGTTCGGAGAACGCGAGCACGACCCAATCCACCTGTTCTCGCCGGACGAAGTCTTCAATTTCGGCCACGCCGCCGACGATTCCCGGGTTCACCAAGGGCTTGCCGATGTTCTGGCCCTTTTCGTCCAGAAATCCCAGCACTTTCAAGTTGAGCTCGGGTAGAGCGAGAATTTCCCGGACCAAACGGACGCCACTGGTTCCGGTGCCGGCGATGACCACGCGGTGCACGGGCCTGAAGAATTTGCCCTCATCGACCACGAGTCTCCAAATGAGCAAGACCACGAAAGTGATCGCCGTGGCCAGGGCCGAGACTCCGCGGCCGAGAGACAAATCCGGAATGAAATAGTACAAGAGCGCCAGCATCAGCACGGCGGCGCCCACAGCCTGCATCAAACGAACAACGAATTCCGCGCGCCGCGCAGTCGCTTGCAAATCGTACATATCGTTGTAATAGAGACAGAGCCAGCAAATAACCACGACCAATCCCAACTGGGCGGCCATATAGGGCCGGCTCAGATACCAAATCGCATCCCTAAGGGTGCCAAAGCGAATCCAGGCAGCAATGGCAATGGACAAAGCAATCAGCAGGCTTTCCGTGACCGCCAGGATCACGGTTTTGATTGGGATGTATTGTCCGAGAACGCGAATCATGATTCGTTAGCCCTTTAGAATTGCCGGAGTTCTTTATCGCCGCCATAGGACCAGCGCACACCGGCCATGAAGAAATTGCGAGAGGCATAGGGAGTCGGGCCGCCGGCGAAAGCGGAATTCAGCATGGTGGCAAACAGCGTCCACTGAGGATTCAAGTAGTAACTGACGCGACCCCACAAGGTGCGGCCTTCGATCTGTTGCTGCACCATGAAGCTGCCTATGGAGTGGGTTTGAAAATAGGAGCCGCCGAGAGCGAATCCCCAGGTGTGGTCGAAATTGCGCGAATACAAAGCGTCGTAGCGATCGTGGTAAGCGTCGGTGATGACGCCGGTATAGTCATAATTTCGGGAATACAAAAGAGCCAGGGTTGACTGGCGGAAAGTCTTGAGCAACTCGGCGGAGGCGATGTAGGTGGTGTGGTCGCCAAGACCGTTTCCCCGAATCTGCCAGGAAGGGCCTCCGGATACCTGCAGCAGAAGCGTGGGGAGAATCTTCTGCCGGTAGTTGGCGATCACGCTGTGATGCTGGCCCGCGTTGACGAGATTACCGATCACCTGCTCGTCGTAATTGTAAGTAACGCCAAATTCGTGATCGGGGCCGAAGGTGTGCGACCAGCCCACGCCTCCGCCGAGCGTGCTCTCGGTGCGATAAACGGGCTGATCCGAGGCCCTGTCCTCGTTGGGATTGTTGGTTAAATCCACATAATTGTATTGGCCGTGGAAGGAAATCGTATCGTGCCGGGCGAGATGGTAGCTGAGGATCATTGAGACATTGTTTCTTAGCAGCGTGGAGCCGTTGCCTAACAGCGCGGCTTGGGTAATCTCTCCGGTCGAAAGATTCGGAGTAATCGTGGGGTTGATGAAGAGCGCGACATCGGGCTCGTATTGGAATATGTCGTGGAAGTTAAAGATCCAGCGGGAGCCCAGGCGGTGAGTAACATGAAAGTTCACGAAACTCGCGGCGAAGTTGTAGGTTTGCTCCCTCTTGGAATAGACGATGAAGGGCCGGTACTGAATGTCGAGACCCATGCGCTCGTTTCCGAGCGAATAATCGGCAATCACTCGGGCGGCAGCCTCATCGGTGGGCGCGGGATTGCTGGGGGAGAAAGTGTAATTGCTGTCGTAGGCGTAAAACGATTCGACGGAAATGTTCGCCAGGTGTCCCCAGCGCAGCGCTACAACACGATTGCTTTGGCCCATGGGCTGTCCCGTTTCCAAAGTGCTCGTTTCCGGATGGTCCGGCACGGGCTCTTGGCCGGGGTCCTGGCTGGACGAGCCGGTAGAGCTTGAAGAGGACATCGAGGGATCCTGGCCGGAAGGCGGCTGATCCTGTTGCGCGCGAGCCGCGGGCGAGAGCAAGACAAAAAGTAATGCAAGCAAGACGGCGAGGCCCGCCATGGCGTAGCGGGCGTTCGACATTTTCGCGTTGTGTGCTTGCCTTCGCATGAACGTCGCGTTAGTACCTGGACTATTTATGGGACCACCACGGTGTCGCCCGGGCGCAGCACGAGATCCTGGCCGTTTTTCTGACCCTTTATGAACGCGTCGTATTTAAACGGCAGGCGGACCTGCTTGCCGTCCACGGTTCGCAATACATAAATTTTGTTCCGCTTGGCATATTCCTTTAATCCGCCCGCCTGGACAATAATTTGCGCCACGGTTGTGGTGCTATTGATATGAAACACGCCTTCGTGCAGCACCTGTCCCATCAAGTACACCTTGCGGCTGTTGATTTCGTGAACCGCGACGGTCACTTGCGGAACGGTCACGAAGGGCTCGAGCTTTTTCATCAGCTCGGTCTGAAGCTGCACGGGAGTCATGCCGACGACGTAAACCTCGCCAACGAGTGGAAGCGTTATTTTCCCATCGGGGCGCACCACCGCTGGTCCCGAAAGCTCTTTTTCCTGCCACACGTCGATATCGAGCACGTCTTGTTCGCCGATAATGTAGCCGACGAGCGACGGGTCATCGGCGCCCTTGGGCTTGGTAGGCAACTTCGTGGGAGGGTCGCCTTGGGTTTTCGAGCTTGCCGCCGGATTGTTCGCGGGCGCGGCAGGCGCGCTCTGAGCCCTCGATAGCGGGGCGGCCTGCAACGAGAGCAGGATGCCCAGGACGATCACTGCGTGTTTCAGCTTTATCATTGCTTCGTTCCCTCGCGATTTGTGTGTGTCGGTTCCCATGGTCCTAGTTCGGCAGATACTGCGGCAGAACGGGACTCACGGCCTGCGCGAACGCCGTCATCGCCGGAAAAGTTTGCGGGTTGCCCGGAGTTCGCACCGTGGTGATCCGAATGAGTGCGCCGTCGGTGCGGCCCCGTGTAATGGCATCCCAAATCAGATAGATCTTGCCCAGGTACTCGCTGGCGAACACGCGTCCATGGGCCTGATACCAGTATAAAACGTCCTGTTGCACGCCGTCCTTTTCGATGACGTAGTGGTTAGCGACGAACGAAGTTCCGGGGACGGCGGAATTCGGAATTCGGATCGTGCCGCGGCTGACGGGCTCCCAGCCTGCTCCGGGAAGGCAATTCCTCGGGGAATGCAGAGCGTCACCGCTACGCTGGGCACTGTAGTATACGACGAAGAAATTGATATGCGTATCGGTAACATTGTTTTGGTAGTCGCGAAAAAGGTAATTGTCCGCGGCCAAAACCCGCCGGACGCTGGGGTCCAGGTCTGGAAGGTCGCGACCGGACCAGCCCGCGACCTGCTGCGGAAAGGAATCGAAATCGCTTCGAGCCGGCACCGGATGGCCGTGTGACATCAGGCGCAAGAATACGGTGCTGAACAGGAGCAGCGCGATCAGGCTGGCGAGGCGCATGTTGTCTTTCATTCGGGCTTCTTCTTGCCGGAGCTTTTCCGGCGCTTTTGGTCTTTTCGGTCCCATCGTTGCAAAATCCGCACTACTCCCATCATGATTCCAAGACTCAGCAGAAACAGGAGCCAGCCGGAGAAAGTGTGAAAAAAACCTTCCGCCCAGCGAGCGCCAAGATAATTTCCGGCGATTCCGGTACCGGCGATGCGCGCAGCGTTCATACCCAGCGCGATGGGAACGGCGGTGACGGCCAGAATCAATCGCGAGCGCAGCGACATGTGCAGCAAATACCCGATGAGGACAGCGAAGGCCAGCATGGAAATCAGGGATCGAATTCCCGAACAAGCTTCCGCAACGCCGGCCGTGAAATTGGCCAGGTACAGCACGTTTCCTTCAGACACCACCGGAACGCGTACGAGGTCGAGCAAACCGACCGCGAGCTTTGAAGCCAGCAACTGCAAAGGAATGGTGAGGGAGTAAAAGATAATCGAGGGCAAGGGAATCATGAACAAAAGCCAGCCGATGGGGAAGGCCACCAAGCGCATCATTTCGGTGCCGAACAAAAACAGGACGATTCCGCAAAGCAGCAAGAGCAACGAAGAATGAGCGATAAAATTCTCCGCTCCCAAGGTTCCGGCCGCGAGCTGCAACAGCGCTAACACCACAATCGCGAGCCCCCAGGAACGCGGAGCTACCTTGACGGCGGCGAGTTGTCCGCGGGTTTGCCACAGCATCCAGAAAAATGCCAGGGGGACGAAGAAGCCGTGAGAGTAATTTGGGTCAATCGTCCAGTCCCCGAAGAGCTTGACGAAATTGGTGGCGTACAAGATTAGAACGAGAGCGCCGGTGACCGCCAAGGCCCACTTGTGCGCACGCGCCCAGCCTTCAGCCGTGACGAGATTGGCCGGGGTTTCCATTCGGTGCAATGATTCTACAGCCGTTAGGCTCAACTGGAAGTCCTACATTAAGCTAAGATTAGAAAGGAATTACGCCTCCTACAAAGCACATGCCTCTCCAAATAGGGGCGGGGTGGCAAGTATAGCTTTGGAGCTTAATTTGCAGGAACCAAAGGGTTTGAGCGATACCGTACGATAAATGAGACCCGCCGGGGTGGGCCCGCTCGGGTGGCGGGGAAGCGGTTTTCCTAAAGGTGGCAATCGTTTTCACTCAAAGAGCCAGTTGGCGGACTCTCCGGCACTGCCCGGATAGTACCAAGTATTCTGGGCTTAACTCGTTCGATACGTTAGAATTGTGCAGCGGGCTGCAGTCCCAAAATCCTATAAAGTGATGGACCAAACCTCAGTATCGAGCCTCGACCGTGTCGCCGAATCCGCCGGAGGAGAGCAAGCGCTTACGGATGGGCTGAGCGTGGACGTCGAGGACTATTTCCATGTCGAAGCGTTTGCCGACAACATCGCGCGTGAGCGATGGGACACTTTTCCGTCACGCGTGCACCGAAACTGCGATCGCATCTTGGATATCTTCGAGAAGCATGGTTGGCACGCTACGTTTTTTGTTCTCGGCTGGGTGGCTGAGCGCGATCCGGCGCTGGTTCGGAAAATTGCCGAGGCGGGGCATGAACTGGCCTGCCATAGTTACGCGCACCGCCGGGTTTACTCGCTACAACCGGAAGAATTTCGCGAAGATTTGCGGCGCGCTCGCGGCTTGATCGAAGATGCCGCGGGAGTGCAGGTGGTCGGATATCGCGCACCCACGTTTTCGATTGTTCGCCGCAGCATCTGGGCCATGGAGATTTTGGCGGAAGAAGGCTTCCTGTATGACTCGAGCATTTTCCCCATACGCCACGATCTATATGGCTATCCCGAATTTCCGCGATTTCTGCAGCGCATCGAGCTGCCCACGGGACGCCGAATCTTCGAGGTGCCCATGTCCACGATTCGCATGGGCGGGCTCAATTGGCCGCTCGGGGGCGGCGGGTACCTGCGGCTGCTGCCGATGACTTATACCTCCTGGGCGATCCGGCGAGTGCACCGGCAAGACCGTCAGCCGTTCATTCTTTACCTGCATCCGTGGGAGCTTGATCCGGAGCAGCCGCGGCTAGAGGGAAGATGGAAGTCGAAACTGCGGCATTACACCGGCCTGCGAAGCATGGAATCGCGGTTGGAGAAATTGCTGGGGCATGGGCGATTTGAGCCATTGAAAGACCTGGTCACGAGGTCCGGCGATTCCGCGCCAACCTTGCAGGGGCTGGCAATTTGAAACGACAATCTGCCTGGACGAATGACGCGAGCTCAAAGGCGGCGAGGCCGGCGGTGGGTGCTCCGAGATGGTGAACGTTTACATCACCGTTGATACCGAATGCTCGCTCGGCGGAGCCTGGGAACACCCCGAATGGAGACCGGTCGGGCCAGAGCGGGCAATTCTGGGGAAGATCGGCGCGAAGTCCTACGGGATTCCGCTAATCATGGACATCATCGAGCAAAACGATTTGCGGGGCACGTTTTTCGCCGAAGTACTGGCGCGCGATTTGTTTGAGAAATCCGAGCTGGCCGAGGCTTACGCTCCGATAGTTCAGCGCGGCCACGATGCGCAGCTCCACCTGCATCCGGTTTTTCACTACTACCATCTCGTCGCGCAAGGCCTCCTGCGGCAGGAAGAGCTCCCCGCGAACATGGACTGGATTGGAGCGCTGCCGATCGAGACGCAGGTAGAGTTGTTGAAAAAAGGGAGTGCGATCTTCAAGGAAATTTTCGGTTCGATGCCGGTGGCCTTTCGTGCCGGTTGTTACGGCGCCAGCATGTCCACGCTGGATGCTTTGCAGAAAGTGGGGATTCCTTATGACAGCAGCTTCAACGCCGCCTATCTCGGCGAGAGCTGCATGATGGATCCGAGCAAGCCGAAGAACGTTCCCTGGCGAAACGGCACTGTGTGGGAGATTCCGGTCACTACTTTCGAAACGGGCGCGGGAGCCATGCGGGGCCTAAAGCCGCTCGAAGTGAGCGCGGTGAGTTTGCAGGAAATGCAGGGAGTGCTGGAACAAGCAGAGCGGCTGGGGCAGGGCACCGTTATCGTGATGCTGCATTCTTTCGGATTTTTGAAGCGGGCGGATGTTCAGTTTCGCAAGATGCGGCCGGACCGCCTGGTGATTCGCCGCTTCGAGGGATTTTGCAATTTCCTTCGGCGCCATAGCGATCGTTTCCGGACGCTCACGTTTTCGCAAATGCCCAAGCCCTCGGAAAGCGTCGATGAAATCCCTCTTCCTCAGATGGGAATCATGATTCCGGTGTTTCGCAAATTTGTGCAGGCCGCCAACCGCATCTACTGGATCTAATTGGGCCCAGGACCCGGATTCATTGTTGCAAGAAGCGCAGGGCACGGGCGAGGCTCGTTAGCAGATAGAATCCCGAACGAAAACCTTCGGCCAGCTCAAAAAGCCAGAGAAACAATAACCCCTCAACGACCAGATTTCTCGAAGTCAGTCTTCCCAGCAGCTCGGAGACGCGCGGTTGCGCGCAGATGCGGCGCGCGGCCCAGACAGCGAGAGTGGCCAGCAGGATTGCAGCAACGACGTCGATAGGATAGTGCCCGCCGACATAAACACGCGGCAGCGAAATCAGCAGAAAGACCAGCAGCATTAATACGGCGCTGAGCCAGCGCTTGAACGGCCAGAATCCCGCCGCCACGATCAGATAGATCAAAGTGGAATGGCTCGGAAAGCAATTCGGATTTCCGCTGTTCCAAAAGTAATCCGGATAAAGCTGCTGGAATGCAGGGACCAGTGAGGGGGCCGGCCAGGCGATCCAAGGCCGGAAAGCGAGAGTTGCCAGCACAGCCAGCGAGACCGCGAGGAAAATTTCGAGCAATCGGCCGCGGCGCCATTTCGTGCGCTCGTCATTCATACGCCAGTAGAGATAGAAAACGGCGGCGTACATCCAGGTGCTGACGAGCGCGTCGGCGGTGAAGAATTGTGCGACGGTGTCTCGCGAGCCGCTATGCGGCAGCAGCCGGAAGAGCTCCTCAAGTACGCGAAAATTCCATCCGGGAAAGGCGGGGCCGGGACTCACGAAGCAATCCCGAGAAACGAACGATTAGTTCTCATGATTGGCGAGATTCAGAATGGCAGATGTGAGCGGCAAAATCCAAGGCCGAACCGCGGAGCCGCTTGGTTGGAGAAAAGCTTCTGTAAAAAAAAGTGAACCCGGCTGCGAGGGGAGATCGCGCCGGGTTCAAGATTACAGTTTAGCTTCGAAGCGATTAGGCGGACAGCTTGGCGCCCCAGCGCTTACGGGCAAGTCCGATTACCGGACCCAACCCGAGGAACATTAACAGGGTGCTGGGCTCGGGAGTTGCTGCGATCGAGGGCGAAACGGTAAGGCCGCCCATGGTGCAACCTTCAACGCAAGAGAAACTGTTTGTGATGTCCAGAGTGCCATGGAAGGCAGTCGGAGCTATCACGCTAAGAAAGATGTCCTCGCCCGGCGTGAGCGTCCCGCCCGAAAAATAGAAGCCGCTATGCGGAGGCGGGAAAATCGTTTCGATGCTGGAGAAGATGTTAGACGAGGGGTTCCAATCATGAGGCGGCACGGGAACGTAAATGGTCAAACTGGTCAGATCCGTGTTACCTGTATACTCCAACTCGACGGTCTCCGTAGTCATCCCGTTGGCCCTCAAGAGAGCCGGGCTTGGAGCGGCGCCATCAACTACCAGCTTCGGATCGCGCCCGATCGAACCTGCGCTTGCTACTGCCGCAGACGCGGCCAGAAGCACGCCAAGACAAACAACCTTCGCCAACTTCATAGAGGCCTCCCCGTAATTACTCGCGAAGAGCAGTGCACGTCCGATGCCGAACCCTCCGGGATTTCTGCGCCGTAAGTCCTTCTCTTTCAGTACAGAAACTCACTAGCTTTTTTGGTCTAAGCCGCAATCCTGCAACTTGTTGCACACTTACGGAAGGCTAATGCTGTAAACAAGCCAGATTCAGAATTCTCGGGTGATGCGATTAGCCTGAAATGAGGCTTCGACTGGAGCCCCGACGCCGAGTGAGTGGCGGATTACTACGTGTCTAGCAGGATTCCTTTCTGCGGACATAGCTGGCACCTCGAAGGTGGAACGCGAGTTCTTTAAGTAGCGAAAGATATTTCACATCCGGCGACGATCATATTCCAGGAGCACTCGGCCCTTGAGCCGCAGGCAACTGCACGCCGCTGCAGAAGAGATGTATTTTCAGTAAGATAGGTGCTATCTTTGGGTGATAGCGGACTTCGGAAAGGTACGATTCAGAGTGGTTGAGATCTGGCAATGATTGTGCTAGAAAAGTCTAGTATACCGATAGAGATTGTGGAATCAAGCGACGCTGCCCTTTAACCTGTGAAAATATCTCAAAAAGGCCTTTACGCTTTAGAAGCGCTCATTTTTTTGGCGCGCCGCCACGACCGAGAGGCCGTGAAAATACGCGAAATTGCCGCGGCGGAGGATTTGCCTGAGAAATTCCTGGAGCTAATTCTTCTGGAGCTGAAGCACGCGCGCATCGTGGAAAGCGTTCGCGGAGCCAAGGGTGGGTACCGGCTCAAGCGCGAGCCTGCGAAGATATTCCTGGGCGAAATTATCAGGACCATTGACGGTCCGCTGGCTCCGTTCGAAGATGCCGAGGCGCTGCGCAGACTGGTGGAGCAGGACAAAAAGCACAGCGCGCTTTTTCGAGTGCTATTGTCGGTGCGCAACGCGGCGGCTGGAATTCTCGATCACACCTCGCTCGCGGATATTTGTCAGGAGCGAAAGTAAAGATGAGCAGGCGTATGGAGTTATCGCGTCGAAAAATGCTGCAGACGCTGACGGCGGGAAGTGTCGCGGTGGCCGGAGGCCTCGGACTGGCAAAAAATTCCGCCGGGCAGGAGTCGCAGGTCCCGGCGGACGAGCGAGCGCTCGCTACCTTTACCGGACCGTCGGCCAACCCGTACTGGAGTTCGGTTGGGCCGGTCGCTCGATTTCCGCAGAAATTTCCCCTGGTGTTGCTTACCGACCGGCCGGTGCAGCTGGAAACTCCGCGGCATTACTTCCAGACGGCCTTCACGCCGAATGGCGCGTTCTACGTGCGCTGGCACCTGGATGAAATTCCGAATAGCGTGGATCTAGCAGAGTGGCGTTTGCAGGTGGAGGGCAGTGTGAAACGGCCTTTGAAATTTTCGATGGCCGACCTGCTGGAAAAATTCAAACCGGTGAGCGTGGCGGCGGTCAACCAATGCTCGGGCAATAGCCGCAGCAAGGTGCAACCTCGCGTCCCGGGCGGCCAGTGGGGCAACGGCGCGATGGGGAACGCAAAATGGACGGGCGTTCCTTTGCGCGAGTTGCTCGAAGCGGCCCAGATAAATAAAGACGCGTTGGCGATTCAATTTCAAGGACTGGACAAGGGCAAGGGACCGGAAGGACATGGTTCGCACGAATTCCTGAAGTCGCTGGATTTGAAGGATCCGGTCATCGACGATTGCATCGTGGCCTACGCGATGAATGACGAGCCGCTGCCGATGCTGAACGGCTTTCCCGTGCGCCTGATCGTGCCCGGCTATTTCGCCACCTACTGGGTGAAGGGTTTGAGTTGGATACGCGTTCTGGACAAGGCCGATGAAAATTTTTGGATGAAGACGGGCTACCGCATTCCGGACACGCCGCGAGGCAACACCACCCCCGCCGAGGTGAAAGCGGGAACGGTGAAGACGGTGCCGATCAATCGGATGCCGGTGCGGTCCTTCATCGTCACTCCGGATGGAGAGAGCAAACTCGTGGAGCAATTGCCGGTGGTTTTTCGCGGGATTGCGTTCAGCGGCTATGGTGCGGTAAATCAAGTGGAAATATCCGTGGATGATGGGAAAACGTGGGCTAAGACAGAACTTGGCGAAGACCACGGAGCATATTCTTTCCGGACCTGGTCGTATTCGTGGACGCCGGCCAAGCCGGGCCGCTATGTGGTGGCAGCGCGCGCCACGGACGCGAAAGGCAACGTGCAGCCGGACGAACCGGTTTGGAATCCGGGCGGCTATTTGTGGAATCGCATCGAGCGCGAGGAAGTAGTAGTCGGCCGCGCGAGTTAACGCGAACTTGACCTAAGAGGCGGGCATGCGACGTTCGACCATTTCTTTCATCACTTTTTTGGGTGGAATCACTGCGCTCGCCGGTGGCTTGGTTTACGCGCAATATGAGGCCGGCTACTATTCGCAAAGGAATCCGGGCGCGATCATGCAGCCCGCTCCTCCGGCCTTGACCGACGGCGCTACGTACAGCACGGCTGCCTACCCGCTCTATCCTCCCGAGCTCGCACCGGGCGAAGGCCGCGAGGTCACCGAGTCCTATTGCTCCACTTGCCACAGCACGCGCTACATCACCATGCAACCCCCACTGCCTCCAGAAACCTGGGTCGCGGAGGTGAACAAGATGGTGAAAGTGATGGGCCAGCCGATCCCGGAAGAAGCGCAACCGGTGATCATCAAATATTTGCAGACGCACTACACACCCGACACGCGCGCCCGATAAAGGGGTATCTGTTTAACCGGATTCTCGTTTCAGGCGGGTTTCAGCCAAAAATCCGCGGCCGGTTGCAAGAATCCGATAACCACGGCAGCCCGCTCCAAATATTTCGACGGTTGCGAGACCACCTTGCACTCGATCTCTTTCTCGTTCGCTTTATTGACGATCAGGAGGCGTTGGCCCGGCCTGACGGGAGCGACGAGCGTGATGAGGGCGCCGCGCGCGTTGGCGCGAAGCGCTTCGGTTCCTTCGTGGAACGGCAGGTTTTCGACGGTGTGCCCGTAAACCAGTACCGGGGAATAGAGCCACAAGCGTTCGCTGGAGCGGCGGTCGGGCTCGAATTCATTTCCGTTTTGAGCAGGTTTTTTCTGAACGTGCTCTCGGATGGGTTCGGAGGCTTCGTTTATCGGTTGCCAAATCCTGCTCACGGCTTGTTCCTATGCGCTTAGCGAATCTCGAACGTCGTGCGCCCTACCGAAGATGTAGTGTAGCGTACCTACATGAAGAAAGAAGGGCGCCTGGTCCCAAGGTACACTAGGCATTCTCGTTGATGGCTTTGAATCAAGTAGATTGCCAAATAGTTGCAGATGAGAGGCGTATGCCGGATAATTCCGTGTCCGACGCAGGTCCTGGCCGCGAATGATTAATTGCCCTCAATGCAAAACCGCCAATCCGGATTTTGCCGCATCCTGTTCTAAGTGCGGAACAGCCATGCCCGTGGCTGAGTCGGAAACGGTTCAGATGGTGGACACCGCTGCGATTACACTGGGCAGCGATTTTGGCGTGCGCTATCGGATTGAAACTCTACTGGGCCAGGGCGGCATGGGCCGCGTCTATAAAGCCTACGATAAAGAGCTCGACCGCACGGTGGCCATCAAAGTGGTCCGCGAAGGAGCCATCGGCGAGACGGATGCCCTGAAGCGCTTCAAGCAGGAGTTGGTGCTCGCCAGCAAGATTTCGCACAAGAATATCCTGCGCATTCATGACATGGGTGATGTGGGCGGCGTGCGCTACATCACCATGGCCTATGTCGAAGGCCAGGACCTGCAGCACATCATCCGCGCCAATCCCAAGATGCCGCTCGAGCGCGTCCTGAACTTCGCGCGCCAGATCGCGGAAGCCCTCGCGGCTGCGCACGCCGAGGGCGTGGTGCATCGCGATTTGAAGCCGCAAAACCTGCTGGTGGATAAGAACGATCAGATCTACGTTTGCGATTTCGGGCTGGCGAAATCGTTTGAAGAGGGCGCGATTGGAATGACGCGCACGGGGGCCTTCCTCGGCACGCCGCGCTATATGTCTCCCGAGCAGGTCGAAGGCAAGCCCGCCGATCAGCGCGCGGATCTGTACGCCTACGGGCTGATCCTCTACGAGATGTGCACCGGGGACGTGCCGTTTAGCGGCGAGTCCACGCTCAAGGTGATGTACCAGCGGATTCAGGAGAAGCCGAAGAATCCGAAACTGGTTAACCCGGAGCTGCCCAACTGGCTCGTGCGCATCATTATGCGCTGCCTCGAAAAAGAGGTAGATGCGCGCTATCAAAGCGCTTATGAAATTCTAGCGGACCTGCAAGGAGCTACGAAAAGCAGCGTGAGCGCCGGCGGTGTCTCGCGGAGCGGATCCAGCATTCAAATCCAGCTGCCGGAATTCGCCAGCCGGCGCTGGGTTTGGGTCACGAGCGGTGTGGTCGCCCTGCTGCTGATTGTGGGCGCAGTTCTGTTCGTGCGGCATCTGGTGCAGAACGGAGGCGGAGGCACGCCCAGTGTGTCGGGAATCCCGCCGCTGGCGAGTGGGCGGTTTGTGGCCGTGTTACCACTTCAGGTGCTGGGCGATTCATCCCAGATAGGATACCTGGCGCAAGGCATCGAAGAAGCTCTGTCTGCCAAACTATTTCAAATAAAAGATATTCGAGTGACCGCAAGCGACGCCGCGGACAAGACCAATCAGAAGCAGCCTCTGGTGAAGATCGCGCGCGATCTAGGGGCCAACCTGCTCGTGCAGGGAACTCTTCAGGGCGCCGGCGACAAGATCCGCATCACCATGCAGCTTCACGACGCGATCGATGACAAGCGGCTGTGGAGCAAGGAATTCGACGGCGTTGCCGGAGATCTCTTCGCTCTGGAGGACCAGATTTACAACCAGCTGGTCTCGGCGTTGAACGTGAATCCGTCCACCGACGAGCTGGCCAACGCCAAGGCGCGTCCGACGGAAAATGTGGCGGCATACGATCTCTACATTCATGGACGCGATTCTCTCCGCAGCCACGACGTGAAGAGCATCCAGTCTGCTCTTGACTACTTTGATCAGGCGCTGAAGGCGGACCCCAAGTTTGCGCTGGCTTACAGCGGGCTCGCGGACGCGAGCCTGCGCATGTATGTAAACAAGAAAGACAGTTCCTGGACGCAAAAGGCGCTGCTGGCCGCGCAGCAGGCCGAACAGTTGAACGACAAGCCGCCGGAAGTCCACTTTGTCTTGGGAAGCGTGTACAGCGCCACCGGAAAATATGCCGAAGCAATCACCGAGCTCAAGAAGGCCATCGCGCTCGCGCCCAGCTCCGATGAGGGCTACCGGCGCCTGGGAGCCGCCTATTTGGCGAGCGGTGACGCCACGCATGCCATCGAAGCGTTTCAGAAAGCGGTGCAACTCAACTCTTATTATTGGGTGAACCAAAACTTGCTGGGCGGCGCCTATTTTAAACTCGGCGATTATACGAAGGCGCTGGACGCGTTTCAGCAAGTCATTACCCTGCAGCCGGACATCAATGCGGGCTACGAGAACGTGGCGAGCATTTACGCGCAACAAGGGAAATTCCAGGAGTCTATCCCTTACTATCAAAAAGCGCTTCAAATCGAACCCTATTACACGGCCTATTCAAACCTCGGCACGGCCTATTTCTATCTGAAGCAGTATTCGAATGCTGTGGGGTCGTTCGAGAAGGCCGTGGCGCTGAATCCCAACGACACTTTGACCGCGGTGAATCTGGCGGATGCGTATCGTGCAGCGGGACAGAAGGACAAAGCTCAGGGCGCCTACCAACAAGCTGTCACGCTAGGCTATAAGGAATTGCAGACGAACCCGCAGGACACTGCCATCATGGCGCAGATCGCCTTGTGCTACGCCAATCTCGGCAACGCGCAGCAGGCGGTGAACTTCATACAGCACGCGCGTGCGATTGACAAAAACAGCGTCGAATATATTTATGACACGGCGGAAATTTACGCGATGCTGGGGAAGACTCCGGAAGCTTTGAAGTCTTTGCAGGAATCGTTTGAAAAACATTATCCGGTGGAATGGGCGACCGAGGATCCGGAGCTCGATAGCATCCGCAAGGATCCGAAGTTCACCGAGCTGATCAAGAAGTATTCCGCGAAAAAACCCTAGAGAAACCGAGCATCCGTGCGACGCGAATTTGAAAATTCGGTCAATGCTGCTTTGTTTGAATAAATCTCGCTCGATTTGACCGTGCGAAGAAACATGGTTCGCGCGGCCGTTTGCCGACTGCGCTTCGATTTGCTAGGCTGCTAAACACTGCCTCTGCGGAGAGGTGTCCGAGCGGTTTAAGGAGCACGCTTGGAAAGCGTGTGTTGGGGAAACTCAACCGTGGGTTCGAATCCCACCCTCTCCGCCACACAGCCTTGAGATTTCGCGGGGTTGACCTCCATCGCCAGCTTGGAGGCGAAGTGTGGGACGATAGCAACGGACTTGGGTGTCGCTAGGCGGTCGTTATCGCCGAAGCCGCCGCCATTGC